>JAEEGL012981622.1_pt1 | contig 27749 bp, 26 predicted proteins | sample 9134231 | NCBI WGS metagenome assembly JAEEGL01 (sample SAMN16246548, study PRJNA631951) | gut metagenome | biome: gut microbiome; feature: rumen; material: fiber-attached | host: Bos | place: Iran: Karaj | collected 2018-10
AATATTTTATGGAATTGTGACGAAATAACGTATATAATTAATGTGGTAATAGTTACCGTATCATATATGGAGGTAAAGCAATGAAATTAACAACTAGAGTCTTTGGCGAAGTTGAAATTGATGATAGCAAGATAATTTCTTTTTCTAATGGTATTATAGGGTTCCCGGACCTTAAGAAGTTCACCCTTATCCACGATGAGGAGGCGGGAACTGATACAATCCAGTGGCTCCAGTCAATTGATGAGCCTAATTTTGCCATGCCTGTAATGGATCCTCTTTTTGTTTGCCCGGATTACAAGCCGGAGGTAGATGAGAACATTACAAACGATATTGGTAACATTGAGGAGGATGACCTTCTTGTTCTTGTAACCGTCACAGTTCCCAAGGATTTAAAGCTTATGACTGCCAACCTTATGGGACCGTTCATCATCAATGTTAAGGAGTGCAAGGGCGCTCAGACCATTGTTGAGAACGACGATTACCCTGTGAAATTCCCAATCTATGAGATTTTGCAGAAGAACAAAGAAGAATGATAATTAGACTAGAATAGTGATACCACGGAGGGAGAAGACTAATGTTAGCATTATCAAGAAAAAAGAATGAGGCAATTGTAATCAACAACAACATAGAAATTACAGTTCTGGATATCAGGGGAGACCAGATCAAGCTTGGAATTTCTGCACCGAAGGAGATTCCGATCTACAGAAAAGAGGTTTACATTCAGATTCAGAATGAAAATAAGCAGGCTACTGATGTTGAGGGAATCGAAGCTCTCAAGAAGCTGCTGTAATTGTAACAAAAGTAACAAAGCCGACGCACGTAGATGTGTGTCGGCTTTTATTAGCGAGGTATGCTGAATGCATATTTTGTATTATGATTGGGACGAATTTAATGGTGAGGACTGCCGGGATGCCATGAAAAGGCTGGGGCATCACGTGGATACCATCAAGGTGAAGATGGAAGGGTACGACCTGACACTGGAGGTGGAGAAGGTTTTCGGGGAGAAGCTGCGCTCTCCTTTAGTTTACGATCTTGTCTTTAGCTTTGATTTTTTTCCTAATATTTCCCAGGTGTGCCAGAAATACGGTGTGCCATACGTCTCATGGGTGTTCGACTGCCCGCATTATACGCTGGATTCCAGGTATACGAACAATGATGTAAACCGCATATTTGTCTTTGACAGGTTGTTGTATGAGAATATGCGAAAAAAGGGTGTTGAGACCGTGAGGTATTCGCCGCTTGCCGTAAATGACCTTCGACTTAAGAATTTATGTGAGCAGTTGGATGAGGAGACCGGTGGCAACATTGTATATCAGCATGACGTATGCTTTCTTGGCAGTTTATATGACAATGATTTTAACTTCTATGATCAGGTTGAGTATCTGCCGCCAGAACTTAAACAGTATACAGATGCGGTGATACAGGCGCAGGAACGCATTTTTGGACACGATCTTTTTACTGATGAAAAGGCTTTTACAGATACTCACGTTGCAAATTTAAGAAAATACATTGGCTTTGAGCAGACCGGTAAGTATGGACTTGACTATGATAACGTGATCAGGGACATTTTGCGCAAAAAAGTTACAGTTAATGAACGGCGCAATATTCTCACTGAGATGGGAAAAAGATTTGATACTGTGATTTACACTAATCCGGATGCGAAGCCCATTGAAAATGTATGTAATCTGGGGGTTGCTGATTATACATCAAAGATGCCGGTTGTATTCCATAGGAGCAAGATCAATCTTAACATCACGTTGCGCTGCATAATGTCAGGGGTATCGCTTCGTGTAATGGACGTTTTGGCAGCAGGGGGATTCCTTCTTACCAGCTACACGCCGGAAATAGAGGAGTATTTTACTGATGGTGTAGATCTGGCAATCGCAAGAACTCCTCAGGAGATGATTGAAAAGGCTGCTTATTATCTGGAACATGATGAGGAACGGAAGCTTATAGCGGCTAATGGTCAGGAAAAAGTGTACGAGCTTTTTTCATATACGAAGCTACTGGGGAATGTTCTGGATATTAATTCGAAAAAACAAAATAAAATACTCGAAATAGTTAAAATAAAACATTCGAAAAAACTAAAATAAATTTGCTCTAAAGCTAGTAAAAATGCGTGTTTAATACTTTGAAAAATAGTGCACAATAACTGAAATATGAAAATCATAAAATTTTTATAAATTTTGGGATTTTTTGCATTAATTCCCTAAAGAATAAAAATCCAATTCCGATATATGTGATAAGAAAAACTATACGCTATCTATGCAAAAATCATCGAAAGAAATCAAGGAAAAATGATTTGAAACTTGCATGAATAGCCGGTTTTTATCATATAGATTGGTAGTAATAAACCGTTTCAAAACGTTAAGATAAGGATTTTTCCTGATTCTGACATGGAGGTATAGGATTATGGGAATTGAAGCAATTAATGGGTTTAGTTCGCTGATTCAGCAGACGCAGCCGCAAGTAAGAACACAAGTACAAGATCAGAGCCAGTCTAGGTCAGAGATTGCTAACTTTGAGGCCGGCGGTGAGGCTCAGACAATAGAACTTAAAGTGGAAGCTGCTGATAATTCTGCTGGCTCTAATGGTGATGCGCAAAGTGGTGCACAGAGTTTTGCTCAGGCCCAGACTAAGATGCAGGAAACTGAGGAGCAGATTCAGGCAGATAATGCCAAGATCAAGCAGGCAATTTCAGAGATGACCAAGAATGCCAAGTCAAATGCCGAGGCAGTTTTTGGAATTCACGATAAGACTAATAGAGTGACCATCAAGATGGTGGACAAGGATACCAAGAAGGTAATCAAGGAATTTCCGCCGGATGAGACTCTTGATATGATCGCAAAGGTTTGGGAAATTGCAGGAATCATGGTTGATGAAAAGAGATAAAGAAGCTCGTTATGTAGCCAGCAATGCATAGCAAGTTATTATAGTGTTTCACTATAGTAGGAACAAAGTAGTAGTTATTTCCGACATGGAAGTCGATGTAACAATCTCACGGATTGAGAAAGGAGAAGCCTATGCCTATTAGAATAACGGGAATGAACTCCGGCCTGGATACAGAGAGTATCATAACTGCCCTTACCCAGACCAAACAGGATAGACTTGATACAGCGAAAGCTGACCAGAAAAAGATTACATGGAAGATGGAAAAGTGGACTGCACTAAATAAAAAAGTTGCAGCATTTTACAATGGAACTCTCAGTAATATGAGATTTTCAACTGCATATACCAAAAAGACCACAAGCGTTTCAAATTCCAATGCAGCTACAGTCATTACCGGTGATGCTGCTATGGAAGCTACACAGTCCCTGGACATTGAGAAGCTTGCAAAGGCAGCATATCTTACAGGAAAAGAAGTTACCGATGAGAGTGGCAATAAGGCTACTAAGTCAAGTACCATGGCGGATCTCGGACTTGAAAATGGCGGTACACTTAAGTTCAAGATTGGTGGAGACAGCAATGATATATTAAAGGTTGATGTAGCGGCTTCTGATACCATAGAAGATGTTTTGAACAAGCTGAAAGCTGCAAAATCCGGAGATACGGATAATGGCATTGGTACAGGTACACAGCTTAATTTTAACTATGACGAGAATAATGGCAGGTTCTTTGTTTCTTCTAAGGAGGCTGGAACAGCAGCATCTTTTGAACTGGTATCTGACAATGAGTCTGCTGATGCCATGGAGGCACTGGGCTTTGCGCTTAAGGATGATGGCTCTAATTACATAGCAGGTAGTAAAGCTAGAATCAAGTTAAATGGTGAAACCTACGAATCTAATAGCAATACTTTTGAAATCAATGGTCTTACAATTACAGCAAATCAAGTTGATAAAGGAATCACGCTTAATACTAAGCAGGATACCAGCGGCATCTTTGACAACATCAAGAAGCTGTTAAAAGAGTACAACGATCTTATGAAGGAGTTTGCTACTCTCTACAATGCAGATGCTGCTAAGAAATACAAGATGCTTACAGACGATCAGAAGGACGAAATGTCTGATAAAGAAGTGGAGGAATGGGAGAATAAGATTAAAGACGGACTTCTCAGTAAGGACGATACTATAGGAAATATCAGAACATCCATGAAGAGTGCAATGAATTCATCCTACGATATAACCCTAAGCGATGGAACAGTTGCAAAACTGAGTCTTGCTAGTTTCGGAATTGCTACAGGAAGCTATTTTTCTACAGAAGAGAATGAAAGAGATCTTTACCATATTGATGGTGATAAGGATGATTCGACTTCAAGCGGCAACACCGATCTTCTGAGTAAGATGATATCCACAGATCCAAAAGCAGTATCGGATTTCTTTACACAGTTGTCAAAGGATCTGTACAGCAATATCTCTAATCTTATGAAGGGTACCAAGTACAGAACATCCTTCACGATTTATGAAGATAAGCTTATGGCTTCCCAGTACAGCTCATATAATACAAAGATAAATGATGCACAGGAAGCTCTTACAGCAGCGCAGGATAAACTGTACAGAAGATTTTCAAAGATGGAGACTTCACTTTCCAAGATCAACAGCAACAGCTCATCACTGTCCAACTTCTTCGGAGGCGGCTGATGGACATGGCTTTTTAAATCTAACTATAACACCAAGAATGCGAGGGAGAGTCTATGCCAGTACTTACAGCTCAACAGAACGCTTATGCACAGTATAAAAATAACAAGGTTATGTCAGCATCTGCACCGGAACTTACTCTTATGCTCTACGATGGCGCTATCAAGTTTCTTAATATAGCAGATTATGCTCTGGAGAAAAGTGATATTCAAAAGGCACATACCAACATCATAAAGACTGAGAAAATTATTGAATATCTTCGAAACACTCTTGATATGAAGTATCCTGTTGCGCAGGATTTTGAAAACATGTACTCTTATATATATAGGAGACTGATTGAGGCTAACATGTCAAAAGATCGTGACATTATTATTGAGCTTAATCAGCATATGCACGCTATCCGCGATAACTGGATAGAAGTAATGAAGGCTAATCACGTATATGTCAAGGATGCATAAAAGGGGGCTATATGGTATCAGCTAGTCTTGATATGTTGGAAGAAAGTCTTGTAAAAAAAATTGAGATCATGAAACTGATTCAGGAAGAAAATGAGAAGCAAAAAGAACTTCTCAAGAATCCTGAGGAAGTTGATGAGAAAGCGTTTGACGAGATATTGGATGTAAAAGATGGCTACATTGACCAATTGATTAAACTGGACGAAGGCTTTCAATCTCTTTTTGACAGGGTAAAAGAGGAAGTCGGACAGAATAAAGATCTGTATAAAGATCAGATAAAGCGTATGCAGGGCCTTATTCAGGAAATAACAGGACTTAGTGCATCGATAGAAGCAGCTGAACATCGCAACAAGAAGTTGGCTGAAATATATTTTAGTACTGCCAGGCGCAAGATGGAATTTAGCAGACAGACATCTACAGCAGCCTTTAACTATTATCAGACTATGAATAACTATAAGGACGTTCCACCGCAGTTTTTGGATAACAGAAATTAGTTGAACCATATATAATCTGTATTTTGCAGGACCGCAGCCATATATCGGCAGCAGGTCCTGTTTTCTTTATAGTAAACTATAAAAATTGTAAAAAAATTTCTAATTGTTGAAAAAATAGAAAAAATATTTCAAAAAAAGGTTAAGTTGTGCAATATGCTGCCGATACTATTAGTGAAAATAATAATAAAGCAGCCATGGAAGGGACTCCGCGTTAGCTGCACAAAAAAATAAGAGAAGGAAAGGCAGCAGGGAAGCGGGCCCCGTTCATGGAGGATTTATTATGGTAGTACAACACAATATTACAGCTATGAATGCAAACAGACAGCTTGGAATTACAACAGATGTTCAGGCTAAGTCAAGTGAGAAGTTGTCTTCAGGTTACAAGATCAACAGAGCAGCAGACGATGCAGCAGGTCTTGCAATTTCAGAAAAAATGAGACGCCAGGTAAGAGGTCTTACACAGGCTTCCAACAATGCTCAGGATGGTATTTCAGCAGTACAGATTGCAGAAGGTGCCCTTAACGAAGTTCATGAAATGCTTCAGAGAATGGACGAACTGGCAACAAAGGCTTCAAACGATACTCTTGAGAGTACAGATAGAAAATATATTCAGCAGGAAGTTAATGCTCTGATTTCAGAAATCGATCGTACATCAAGCGCAACAAAGTTCAACGAACAGAATCTTCTGGATGGAACATTCACAAATAAGAATCTTCAGGTTGGAACAGATAATATAACAACAGATTGCCTTACACTTTGCATACAGTCTCTTAGTGCAGCCGGAATTGGTGTTTGCGGTCTTACAGTAACAGGTGGCTCCGGTGATCCGGCAAGATCAGCTATTGATAAGATTAAGACAGCGCTTCAGTCAATCTCTTCACAGAGAGCTGACCTTGGTGCAGTTCAGAATAGACTTGAGCATACAATCAAGAACGTAGATAACGTAACAGAAAATACAACAGCAGCTGAGTCACAGATTCGTGATACAGATATGGCAGCTGAGATGGTTAGATACTCCAATAACAATATTCTTGCACAGGCAGGCCAGTCAATGCTCGCTCAGGCTAATCAGACCAATCAGGGAGTACTTTCACTTCTTCAGTAATAAGCAGTGTAAATCGAATGATTTCCAGGGCTTCGGGAAACCGAAGCCCTGTTTTATAATTATAGTGAGGCTTTGAATGAACATAGTGACGGCGTTAAATAGAAAATATATACCCTATACGACTGTAATGTTGTTTTCTGCTGCGATAAATAATAGAGAGCATATCAATGCATATTTGTTGAGTAGTGAACTCTCCGAGGAGGATTTTTTTAATATGAAAAAATCCCTGGAAGAATATAATATTACACTGCACTTGATCAGTGTTGATGCATCTCGGTTTAATGAAAGACTTCCTTTGGTGGAAAAATACTGGACAAGAGAAATATATTACAGATTTTTAATGCTGGAACTTTTGCCGCCTGAATTAGACAGGGCATTGTATCTGGATGGAGATATAATTGTCAATAATTCATTAGAAGGGCTATATAATAGTCCATTTGATGGAAACGATATTATCGCATGTTCGGATATAACGGATAAACATACAGTAAAGCAAGAACAAATGATGGCTGAGGATTTTAAGAGGGGTCACAGATATTTCAATTCTGGGGTCATGCTCTTAAATCTGGATCAAATGAGAAATAATTATACGTTTCAGACCTATATGGATGCTGTAATTCAATGGAACTATGAAATGGATTTTCCTGACCAGGATATTTTTAATTGGGTACACAAGGGTAAAGTCGGGTATGCAGATCCTGCCAAATACAATTTTATTGCGAGAAATGGTCACCAAAAAGGCTGGACCTATGAGCAGGTAAAAGAATCAGCTGTGATTATTCACTATACGGAAGATAAGCCCTGGGCAAATGGGAGCTTTCGCTTTGATATAGAAAAAATCTGGTGGGATTATGCGATGAAGAGTCCTTGCTTTGACAGATTATTTGATGAATTTATTTGTGAGATCTTTTTGAATGATCATATGGAGGCTTTCGTCAATGAATTACAGGAGTATAACCAAGAATTGATGAAGTGCCTGAATACAGCATTGGAGAAATTGGGGGTATAGGAATCAGGGATTGACATTATGATGGAGTTGTAAAAAGCCTATCTGTCATCTAAAATGTTGATAGATGGTTTTTTTATTCGACTTTAGACATGGTTGGAGAACGATATGGGACAGTATTTAAATCCTGGAAAAGAATCATATATGGAAGCAGTTGATTCACAGATTTTTATTGATAAATCTGAAATGATAGCCTTTTTGAATACAGTGGTTAAGACCAAACAGAAATATGTTAGTGTCTCCCGCCCACGTAGATTTGGGAAAACCATGGCTGCTGACATGATCTGCGCTTACTATGATAGAGAAGCTGATAGCAGAGAACTATTTAGTGAATTGAAGCTGGCAAAATCCGAAAATTTGTATGGAAGTCTGCCTTGGGATGCATATTTGGGGAGTTTTGATGTCATCAGAATTGTGATGACTGATTTTTTTGACGCAGACACTTCTTTTGAAGATGGATTGTCAGAATTACAGAGCATTGTATGTAGAGATATAAAGAAAAAATACCCCGATGTAGATTATTTCAATGATAAAGATATTAACAGGACCCTTGGGGATGCATATACCGAAAATGGGCAGCAGGTTGTAATTGTTATTGATGAGTGGGATGCCGTGTTTAGAAATGGCGTTACAAATAAGGAGCAGCAGACAAAGTATCTTGATTTTTTGCGTAATATGCTAAAGGATAAGAGCTATATTGCTCTCACATATATGACAGGAATCCTCCCAATAAAAAAGTATGGACAGCATTCCGCTTTAAATATGTTCACAGAGTACTCTATGACATTTCCTCGTCAACTTGCTTCATTTACCGGTTTTACAGAGGATGAAGTGACAGATCTTTGTAAAGAGTATGAAATGTCATATGAGGAAATATCAGATTGGTACAATGGCTATGTGGTCAGTGATGGGATTCCGGTTGATAAACGGCAAGAATATCGTCAGGGAAAATATGGTGGACATAAAGTGCCCATTTATAGTCCGCTGTCGGTTGTTGAGGCTATGACAAATGGAATCATAAAGAATTACTGGAATAAGACTGAGAATTATGAAGCCTTGGCAGAGTACATAGTTAAAGATTATGATGGACTTAAGGAAGCTGTGATGCTTCTTATGGATTGGGCTAGAATAAAGATCGACACCTCTACATATCAGAACGATATGACTACGTTTACGGGAAGAGATGATGTATTAGCGCTTCTTATTCACCTTGGATATCTTGGATATGATGATGAGACCAGCGAAGTTTATATACCGAATAAAGAAATTTGGGACGAATTCAACGCTTCCACCAAGAGTTCTGAATGGGTAGACAGTTTCAAAGCATTTGAAGTGTCGCAGGAACTTCTTGAAGCTACATGGAATAAAGAGGCTGATAAGGTGGCAGAACTTATTGAGAAGGCCCATGATCTGGCTGGTAATAAGACATACAATGATGAGACCGCGCTCAGTTATGCAGTGCAGTACGCATACTACGCTGCTCAGAAGTATTATACAACAATTCTGGAATTGGACACTGGTAAAGGATATGCGGATATTGTTTTTATTCCATCGCCAAGATTTCCAGAAAAGCCTGCTATGGTTATAGAACTTAAGTACAATAGGGATGCTGAAACAGCTCTTTTACAGATAAAAAAGCAGAATTATCCAGCAAGACTTGAACACTATAAAGGAAACATATTGCTTGTGGGAATTGATTATGACAAGGATATTTCCAACACAAGCGAGAATTTCAAGCATCATAAATGTGTTATAGAAACTGCATGACGCGGAGAAAATCACAAACTCTCGATGTAAGGTATTAAAACTTATGTCGGGAGTTTTATTGTAAATAGAATAGTGAATAATCATATTTAAAAGGCCGATATACACATATATGTATCGGCTATTATTATGTTCTTTTGGTGTGATATATCGTTATATTGCGTTTGGATAAGTGATAAAAGAGTGATAAAATAATAGATATACAGAATTTTCAGACAAAATATGACAGAATAATAAAAGCAAACAGGTAAAGGTTTAACAATAATTTATTTGCACCTGAACAACTTCATACTTTACATTAGAGTGAGTGGACTGTTATACATGGTACGATTTGCAACGAATAAGAGATGGCTGGAGAATTATAAAGAAAAGCATGGCGTTGATGCAGCATATGGCTGGTACAGATTCACTACAAGATTTGCTCTTCCAATATATTCAGATGATGGCGAACTTGTCAGATATATTGTATATAGGATTGAGATGCTAATACGACATGCGTCAGATGGCAAAATGTATTTATATGACTTGGTAAATGTAATAAAGGAAAAAGAACGCGCCCGCGCCTCGGCATTAGCCTTACGGTAACAAAACTATCTCTTTTTCGATGATATATTACTAAAATAGTTTTTTGTAAAGATAATTAGTAATAAAACCAATATAACTAACTAGAACTTCCGATGTAAGGTATGGAAAATTATGTTGGGAGTTATGTTGTAAATAGAATGGTTTGCAGTTGGAGCAAAGAAATAGGTAACGATGATCAAAAAAGTGAATTGGTTCGTACTATGAAGGTCAATTATTTTCATTGATATTACGAAAAGTATATTCGACAGCAAGAAAATTTATCATAAACCGAATATGGTGACTGGCATAGTGTTTGGTGCCAAAGTAAATTCAATAATTCTAGAGGAGGCAATAATTGAGAATTGTTATATATGGCATAGGAAACAAAGCGGAATGGTTTTATAAGAGAATAAATAATAAAAATGAGCCTGAGATTTCTGGATTTGTTGATTCTTATAGATATGATAGTGATTTTTACGGATATATGGTTCATAGCCCCGACGAACTGATTAGGCTAGAACCATTTGACTACATTGTGGTGGCAACGGTTTACTATGATGATGTGAAGAAAACCATACAAAATGTGTATGGCGAGAGATATACAAATAAGATTATTCATTATTCTGAATTTTTTGAGAAGATTGTTTCTGGTTATGAGTATTCTCCATATCGTACTGTGAGGACTGAAGGAAACTTGGTTTTTTTATTTGATTCTAGGGATAGAGGACTGGGGCCTGAGATGCAACAGACAGGGAGAGTATACTCTGATAAAGAAATTAATCTCTTTTTAGAACTTGCAGATAAATACTACTGTATGAAAAAAGAGCGCCGTTTTTTCTTTGATGTTGGCGCTAATATAGGTACAACATCAATATATGTAAAATGGAAGCAACCCAAATGGAAGATAGTTGCGGTTGAACCTGGCAAGGAAACATATACTTTATTAAGAACGAATTGCATTTTGAATGGAATGGAAGATATCGATTGCATTAAAGCGGGGCTTTCAAATAAAGTCGCAGTTGAGGAGTGGTGCTTTTGCCCGGAGAATCCTGGAGCATCTGCAATCGTAACTCAGGATAATAGACAGTTGTCATATGCCGACCCACTTGGGGGGATTAATACTTCGATGGGAGTATATCCCAATGAAGAAGTTAAAATGATGACTCTAGTAGGACTAGTTGATGAAATAAAGATAGCGCAAGATGATGAGATATATTTGTGGATAGATGCACAAGGATTTGAACCACAGATTATTGCTGGAGGAGCAGACTTAATAACTAAAAAGAATATTCCTCTTTTCCTAGAATTTAACCCAGGAGTATATGAAAAAAATGGGGAATGGGAGAAATACCAAAGCGTAATTTCCGCAGCGTATACTCATTTTATTGATTGCAAGAAGTATTTAGAGGGGGAAAAGGAAGTTATGGATATTTGCGATATAAGAGAATATGGCAATAAAGTAGTAGATAGTGAATTAGGGTTTACTAATTTATTTTTTATTAAATGAATATTGAGGTTGAATAATACAAATACTAGGTTGATGAAAGAGGTAAAAATACTTAGTGAAAAAAATAGCATTCGAGAACATGGTTAGATATAAGGATGAAATATGGTTTTTTGATTACTTGAATAATTCATTGTGCAAGATAGATTCAAACAATCAAATTGTGCTAGATGTACAACGTATTGGCTGGAGCAATACGCGTTATGATGATTATCCGCAATATGGGAAAATGGTTCTATTTGATGGAAAATTGTTTATTATTCCATGGAGTTCTATAGGTGTCATTGTATATGATATCGAAAAGAGAACTGTCAGAGAAATAAACTTTCCCTCTAAGAAGACATCAAGAATGCTTTTTTTGGATGGAATTCTAGTAGGTAGAAATTTATATATCATTCCTGCTTCATACGATGGAATATTGAAAATAGATTGTGTTAGCGAAACAGTAGAAGCAATTTATGGTATCGATAAGGTGGGGGATGATGTGTCAGCATGGGGAAGTATTTGTGCGAAAAATGGGAAAATATATTTTGGCACATTATTTTCTGATAGCATCAATATATTTGATGTTGACGAAGAAAAATTAGAGATAATACATAGTCAAGAACTATTATATGGATGTGAGGGAATCTTTGAATATAAAGGCGATATTTTAATTGTACCAAGGAAGAGACAATATATTTATCGGTTGAATGAAACATCTTGCTACATGGAGGTTATAACTGAGATTCCAGAAGAAATCAATTCCGGAGAGATTAGATTCCATAGGCAGATAGTAATTGGAGATGAAGTGTACTTTACACCGAGGGAGAGCAGAAAAACTTTGATGATGAATTTGCCCAAGAATAAATATAGTACTTATGAGGATTATAGACAAGAAAGTGACTCTGAAACAAATCGTTGTATGCCAATATCATATCTGTTTGAGCGTGGGGGGAGAGTTGTAGCAAGTTTATCTGCAGGAGAGAAATTGGTATATCTTGATACCGGAGAGGAGTACGAATTTTATGGTGTAGATAATTGCCTTAATAATCAAAACAAGTTATACCATCTAAAAAGTAATAGTTTACCAATTTTAATTGAAAAAGGTAATAGAGTAGACAACTTGCGAATTTTTTTATGTGACATGGAGTATGGAAGTATATGAGTGTGAAGCAATTTCTTTTTCCGTACGAAAAAATAGTGCATGGTGCTCATATTGCTGTTTATGGTTACGGGAGAGTTGGAAGAGAGGTTATTTCTCAAATTCTAGCTAATTCTTATTGCAAAATTCAGGCGGTGATTGATGAAAAGGCTGAAATAATTGATGATTGCCCGTTCCCTATATATAGACCGGATAAATTGGATCATTTAAGGTATGAATATATAGTAATTGCATTAGATCCGGATAATATAGAGACGATATCGAATGTGATTCTTTTTTTGTTAAATTCCGGAGTCGAAAAAAACAAAATTACAAAAGTGATAAAAGCAGATTATTCACTGAAAAATATACCATATAGGATACGAGGTGTCCAGGATGATATTTTGCATATAAAGTTTATTTGCATGAACGGAATTGGCGATGCTGTTATGGATTTATTTTTGGTAAATCGCGTTAAAAAATTGCTAGGAGATAAATGTCAAGTTTCATATTATTCAAAATATGCAGAACTGTTTAATGATTATCCACTTTTAGTTAATGCATCTTATTCTGACGAAGACGATTATGATGTTTTATTTCAGAACACACATATAACAATAATTAAGTCTTGGTGTCCGCAAAAAATAAAAAGAATTTCTTCTGATTTTTATGATTTTTGCGTGGGAACCATTGATTTTTGTAGAAATTATGGTGGAGACGACGATTGCTTGCGAGCTTGGCTGTTTGCTGGTTTATTTCATAAGAGAAGATGGGAAATGTATGATCCGTTTAATGCTCTTGGAGAAAGCTGGGAGCATCCGCCATTATTTCCGGATAATTCAGATGCCAGTAATATCATGAGAAAATATAATTTGGAAAAGAATATGTATATTTTGCTGAATCGTGATGTGGATGCATCATTCACAATGCAACACCCAAAATTATGGCCTATAGAATATTACGACAGACTGATTAGATTAATGAAAAATAAAAATCCAAAGCTAAAAATGATACAGGTTGGAGTCAGAAGACATAATAATACCATGACAGAAATAGATTATGATCTGACAGGAAAAACATCTCTTACGGAGATAAAGACGATACTTAAAAACTCACGATTTCTAATAAGTGGTGAGGGTGGATTGGTACATGTAATGAATTTTACTGGAGGAAGGTCAGTTGTACTTTTTGGACCTACCGATGAAAAGTATTTTGGATATAAGGATAATCTCGAATGCGTTAACAGAGGTGAATGCGAAGAAGCATGTAATTATATACACGAGGATTACTGGCGAGGATGCATGAAGGGATCCGTACCTTCAAAGTGTATGAAGAATCTTACGCCTGAATTTGTTTTTGACAGGATAACAACATATCAGTGGACATAAGGGCTAATGATAGGATAATTCGTGTAGATTTAAAAAATTTTAGGAGAAGATCATGGGAGTAGGTCCATTATTTACAGTCGTGATTCCAACATACAACAGGAAGCATACCGTTATGCGTTCAATTAAAAGCGTTATCGGACAAACATGTGGAGATTTTGAACTTATTATTGTAGATGATGGTTCGAGTGATGGAACTGAGTATTTGATAAAAGAGGAACTTAAGGATAGCAGAGGTGTATATATATGGAAAGAACATGAGGGAGTGCAGCAGGCAAGGAATTACGGATTAAGTATTGCAAAAGGTAAGTATATTCTTTTTTTGGATTCCGATGATGAATTATTACCAACATGTTTAGCGGAGATGGCGAAGCAATATGAAGGTAATAGTGAGATAGGAGCGGTCTATGTGTTGACTGGTATTATGCATGGCGATGGGAATATTAAGGCATTTCGCAATGATTATTTGGATGGAAATATTTATGGGGAAGTTTTACGACAAGGATATTTGACATCAACATCTTTTATTTCGATGAAAAGGGAGATTTTTGATGAGATTGGAAATTGGGATATCTCCTTGCCAGCGAGTCAAGATGATGATATGTGTTTTAGGATTACAAAACGCTATAGAATTTCTTTGATAAAAAAAATTTTGGGAGTTATTCATATTGATTCAGGAAACCGGATTGGAGATTCAAGTGTAAGGGTTGCAAATGGCTGGTGGTTATTATGGAAAAAATATGAAAAAGATGTATTGAACTATTGCGGGAAGGATGTGCTTATCATGCATTTTAGGGAATGTGCTGAGAGATTTAGTGAAATTAATGCCATTCTTGAGTATGACGAGGTAATAGAAAAAATAAATCATTTTGTGGATGGAGATGCGTGCGTATAGAAACATGGAAATACATGATTATCGTAGAGAGACAATACTAATATGGGGCGCAGGAAAGCAATCGGATTTATTATACGAACTGCTTCGCGTAGAAGGGATTATTTCAAACGTAGTTGGCATTATTGATAAAGCAGAGGAAAAATGGGGGAATGATTGGCATGGTTTTTCTATATCATCTCCTGAATTATTATACTCTGTTTCATATGATCGAGTGATTATTTCTGTTTGGAACTGGCACTCGATTTATTTTGAATTAAAAAAACAATATGGAATTGGCCCTGAAAAAGTAGATAATTGCGCGTTTATATTGAGGCAGAGATTGCTTGCTTTTTATCAGGATTTAAAGCTGATTCCGGAGGATATGCAAATTCCTATAAATCATATTAAGAAGTATCCATTAGATTTCATAAACTATGATTTTGTTTATGATTATTATCAGAGTCCCATTGAGATTTTTGATGGTCAGATTGTTGGATATTACGTTGCAGTATTATCTGGAAAAAGAATGTATCTCCCTAAAAGTAAGTTGAATACTGAAGAAAAAGCAAGAAATTATGTCAGGTCATTGATGGCAGAACAGGACGAGCATTCGCCTCACAGATACCTATCAAAAGAATTTGAGCTGTCTGATGGGGCATATATTATGGATATTGGAGCAGCTGAGGGTATTTTTACGCTTTTAAATGTTGATAAGATTAGTAAAGCATATCTTGTTGAAAGTGATGAAGAATGGATAAAAGCACTAGAGTTGACTTTTGGGGATTACAAGGATAAGGTCGAGATTATACATGGGTTTGTATCTGATGCATGTGATGGAGACGTCATTACTATCGAAAACATACTAAAAGACAGAAATGTTGACTTAATTAAAATGGATATAGAAGGCGCGGAAATACAAGCGTTGAAGGGGGCAAAAAAGTTACTTTTTTCTCAAAATATTGATATAGCAGTATGTACATATCATTACCCTGAGGATTATGAGAGAATATATGATTTACTGGTTTCGTATGGCTATAACGATATTTCAAATTCGGAAGGATATCTTACACCAATTCATTTTGACATGATAGATAAGACAGAAACTTTTCCTAAACTATCACGTGGCATTTTGAGGGGACGGAAAAATGGCTGATTTGACAAAAATAGGTATTTACGTTGATGTTACGAGAGATTCTGGAGGAAGTTTTCAATACATTCAGTTTATTTTGGATGCGGCTTATGAACTTACAGATCAATATATTTTTACGGTTTTTTATATCGAATCGGAATTTGAGGAATTATTAGAGCGGGATTATCCAATGCTTGGAAAGCAATGTGTAAGCGTTATGCGATCTGATATTCCTTCTTATATTGATTCCTTTGAACCGGATTATATATTTGTGCCTTTAAGTACAGCAAGCTGCTGGATTGGAACGGAGTTACGTACTCCATTGATAGGAGTAATCCATGATGTAAACCAGTTTTTTTACAAAGATTACTACGAAAATGGAGTTTGCATATCGGATGCTTATGTTCATTTGTTTCAGAAAGTAGTGCGAAAAAGTATAGGAGTTTTTGTCGATTCTGAACTAGGTGCAAAAGAATTGGCGGAGGCTGTTGGCGGGATTTATAGTGACCGAATGATTCCGCTACCTTTTAGGGCACCTGATTATCTGGACGATGAAATGCCGGAAGAATATGTAGAACTCAAGAATGAGAAATTTCTTTTTTATCCGGCTCAATTTTGGCCGCACAAGAATTTTACAAATATAATTCTTGCAATTGAGGAGTTAAAAGAACAGGGAATTATCGTGAATATTCTTTTTACCGGGGGAGAAAGTCTGGAAAGAGACAGGATAATCCGTTTAGTTGAGAAACTAGGGCTTGATGAGCAAGTTCAGTTTTCGGGAAGATTGTCAGATTCTCAGATGAAGTATTTATATCATTGTGCAAGAGGAATGGTTTTTGCAGGCTATCTGGGGCCTACAAATATTCCTTTATATGAGGCAATGTATACCGGATGTCCTATGGCTGTGCCTAATGTAAGGTATATGCCATGGCAGGCGCAGAACGCTGCTCTTTATTTTGATCCGAGGTATCCTGACAGCATAGCAGAAGCTTTGAAACGTTTATGGGAGAATGATGAGCTATGCAAGATACTTACAAAAAAAGGAAAAGAAAGATATAAGGAATTTGATAAAGAAAAGTTTAATCAACGGTTTAAATGTGCATTATATGACATGATACACAGAAATGCAGAGGCTATGAAATATATCAGATTGATTAAAGAATTCTGCTATGGATATGAAAATATAGTTCTTTATGGAGCTGGTGAGTTTTCTTGCTGGATGCAGCGGGCGTTGGAGATAGCTGGTATTTCTATCAGTCAGATTGTTGTGTCAGAGAAAAATGAAAATAATACTTGTGGTGGATATAAACTGGTTAGTTTAGAAGATGCAGATAATTTGGATGAAAACTGTGGTCTAATATTGTGTGCTGCAGAATCTGCTCACAATGCGATGTTTCAGGCTTTACAAGGTAAAGGGATAAAAGAAGAAAATTGCCTTAAGATGAATTTTGATATGTATGAAGCTCTCATGGTATATGTTTCTGACAGGGGATAAAGCAAAAATGAAAAGACGTGCAGCAATATATGGTTATGGCAATAATTATTTTACTTACTTAGATGAGATTGAGAGACGATACCAGATAGTTACCGTTATAGATAATGATCCGAAAAAACAAAGTGAGAGTGTAGTTCCTGTTACAGATATATTCAAATACGATTTTGATGTAGTTCTTATTACTAATACGATATATAAGGAAATAGTATTGGATCTTGAGCAAAGAGGTATTACGAGAGATTGTATACACATTCTTACGCGGGATGCTTCTTTATGTAAAAGAAGTATTTGTGGATCTGCCTATTATGGTCAGCATGGAGAAGACCTTATCATAGCTGCTATATTTGCTAAGATTGGGATTACAACACCATCATATATTGATTTGGGAGCGAACCATCCATTTGTTGGAAGTAACACAGCATTGCTATATCTAAACGGCTGTAGAGGAGTAAATATTGAAGCTAATCCTAGGATGATTGACTTTTTTGAATCATTGAGACCTGAAGATATAAATCTTAATGTTGGTGTTGCAGATAAACCGGGAAAATTATCTTTTTATTTAGTGTCAGATGAAAGTGGACTTAATTCTTTTTCAAAGGATGATATCGAGAAGGCAGGAGCTGTTGCAAAAGAAACAATGGAACTTCCTGTGGTTACGCTGGATTCCATAGTTGATGAGTATTTGGGTGGAGTTTATCCGGATTTTTTAGATTGTGATATTGAAGGCCTGGATTATTCAGTACTAGAATCTATGAGCTTTGAAAAGTCATTTCCGAAGGTAATCTGTGTAGAGGTACACAGTGGGGGAATTAGTGCATTTGACAGTATGATGATAGGAAAATCTTATTTTCTTTTTTGCAGGATGGGAGAAAACAATATTTATGTGCATAACAGCTATAAGAGATTGTTGCTTCATATAAGCGAATGAACGGTAAAGAAAGAGACCTGAAGTAAAAAGAAGAATAGAGGATGATATGAAAAAGAGCGATATGATTATAGTTACCGGTGGCGCCGGATTTATTGGCAGTTGTATGGTACGTAAATTGAATGATAACGGGTATGACAACATTGTTGTTGTGGACAATATCGGGCATTCTGAAAAATGGAGAAACCTGGAAAATAAGAGATACTTGGAGTACGTCAATAAAAAAATATTTTTAGAAAAACTTAGAAATGGTTTGTACACTGAATGTAAGGCAGTTGTTCATATGGGGGCATGTTCCTCAACCACACAAACAGATTTTGATTATCTGTGGATGAATAATGTTGAATATACAAAAGAACTATGGGAATACTGTAGCTTACATGAAATTCCTTTTATATATGCTAGCTCTGCAGCAACTTACGGAGATGGAAGTAATGGGTTTTCGGATAACATAGATGTGATTCCATCGCTGATGCCGCTTAATGCATACGGATATTCTAAGCAAATATTTGATGTATGGTCATTGAAGGAAAAGAAATGTCCGGTTCAGCATGTTGGGCTAAAATTTTTCAATGTATACGGCCCAAACGAATACTGTAAAGGAAGTATGGCTAGCATGGTATTTCACGGATACAGACAAATAAAAGAAACCGGGAAAATACGTTTGTTCCGTTCATATGATGAAAAGTATTTTGATGGGGAGCAGGAAAGGGATTTTGTATATGTTAAGGATGTATGTGATGTAATAATGTTTTTTATCGAACATCCTGAATATAGTGGCATTTTTAATGTCGGGACTGGGAGAGCGCAGACATTCAAGGAATTAGCAGAATCAACTTTTGCGGCGCTAGGATTAAAGAGCAATATAGAATATATTGATATGCCTGAAAATCTTAAGAGAAATTATCAGTATCATACACGAGCAGATATTTCAGCGTTGCGGTCGATAGGCTATGACAATAAATTTCACGATCTCAATTCCGGAGTAAAGGATTATGTGTGCGGATATCTGGATAAGGAATATGCTGTGTTTTGACGAGGCAGATATATGAGCGATGTGCGCAGGAGAGCAGTTCTATATGGAGCAGGGAACAATTGCATATATAGTATAAGCGAGCTTTTAAAAGCTTTTGATATTGTAGGAGTGTGTGATGGTGATTCAGCCAAACAGGGGCAAACTATGTTTGGATATGCTATCAGAAATATCGTAGAAATCCCAAAGGAAAACTATGATGTCATCGTTGTTACACCGTCATATACTAATCAGATTATAGAGGTGCTGGTCAGGATAGGGATAGATAAAGACAGAATTATTATGTTGGAGGATGCACTTGAGGATGAGGTATATGGTTTAGATTTAAGGATTGCTGTTATCTTTTATGGTGGGCTTGGAGATTATATCATTGGTAAGAACTGGCTATATCATCTTGAAGAAAAACTGGGAATATCTGTTGCAAAGATAGATGCTTATTTTAGCGCTAACATGATGGAAGGGGCACATGCAATCTTCGATGGGTGTAATCTTATAAAATGTATCGAAGAAGTTGATACACAAAGGCCTGAACTGGTTGATCAGAATGAGTATGACGTAGTTATTGCTTTTTCAATAATTCCTGTAATCAGATATATGGATGACAGAAAAGTGTATAAAAGTGATTATGGGGTGTACCAGTATTTAGAAAAAATACGCAGATTTGGATTTGAATATTTTCATAGAGGCTTTTTTGCTAATCCCAATTACTATCGAGATGTTTCAAAGCTATTTAGCATGTTTCCAAAGAAAAAATACCATGAGCTATATGATGTCACAGATGAGATGAAGGCTCCGGGCGATTATTTATTTGCCATGAGGATAAATATAGATGAAGCTGAGTATTTAAAACAACTAGAACTAGAAAAATTCGGATATATAACGATTAATACAGGGGTAAATGCGGAATACACACGAAAGCCAAGTACGCGAGTCTGGCCAATCCAGAAATGGTGCAGGTTAATTGAGCTACTAAGAGATACTTTTCCGGCAGAACTGAAGATAGTTAGAATGGGACTGGATATTTCAGGAAAGATAAAGACAGCTGCTGATGTTGAACTAAGTGGAAAGACTAGCGTTGAACAGGCAAAGGTCTTGTTGAAGAATGCACTTGTACACGTCGATTATGAGGGGGGATTGGTGCATCTAAGGCATGTATTATGCAGAAAACCTTCCGTTGTACTTCATGGCCCTACTTCTGTCGATAGATATGGTTATCCGGAAAATGTTGCGGTGAGAACTGGTGATTGTCCTAAAGCTTGTGAATGGTCAGCACGAGATTGGTTAACAATTTGTCATAATGATAGAGCTCCGTATATCTGCATGGATTCAGTTACTCCGGAATATGTAACAGATGTGACATTAAGCGTGGTCGGAAAGGAAAGACAGTGACAGAAAGATATCAGGATAAGAAAATTCTTGTCGTTGGTGATGCAATGCTTGACCGGTATATATTTGGTGATGTGTCACGTATTTCGCCTGAGGCTCCGATTCCTGTATTTAAAGAAAAAGGAGAAGAGCGTATGTCCCCCGGTGGGGCAGCTAATGTGGCAGTAAATCTATCTGCTATTGGTATAAAAACAAGTTTGTGTGCTGTTGTAGGGAATGATTCCGATGGTAAAGAGTTGAGAAGATTGTTAGGCGAAAACAGAGTAGATGTGAGTAATATATACGAAGACAGGAATCGTGTTACAACTAGAAAACTCAGATATATGGGGCCGAACAATCAGCAGATGCTTCGTGTGGATTCTGAAAATGATACAGCAATATCTCTTAGTGATTGTGAGAGTTTATTGCTGTTGTTAAGTGGGAAGATAGAACAATTTGATTTGATACTAATGTCCGATTATGCAAAAGGCATGCTGGATGTTAACCTGACCCAAGGATTGATAAAGATTGCTAATGATAGAGGAATACCTGTATTTGTTGATGTAAAAGGGAAGTCCCCCATAAAGTATAAGGGGGCAACGTTATTAAAACCGAATCGTGTAGAACTGCGGGATATAACTGGAATGTCAGTGGATACAAAGGAGGAAGTTTTGTCAGCAGCGCTTTCTTTGTGTAGGAGTGCGAAATGTAGATATGTACTGGCAACTCTTGGTGCAGATGGAATGATGTTGGTTGATGAAAATGGATTGATTAGTTGCATTAAAAGCGTAGCAAATGAAATCTATGATGTCACAGGAGCTGGCGATACTTCAGTTGCCTATCTGGCTGCAGAATATGTGGTTGGTAAAGATTTTGAGACTGCTATGATGATATCAAATGTAGCGGCAGGTATACAGGTATCAAGGGTTGGAACTTGTGTGATAGATCCTAATGATGTTTTTGATGTTATACGCAAGATGAAAAACGATAAGGATAATGCCTTAACAGACGAGGAAAGGGTGCTTTCAGAAATCGAAAGGTATAAATCTCTTGGAAAAAAAATAGTATTTACGAATGGTTGTTTTGACATTCTGCATGTGGGACATGTGACTTATTTGAAACAAGCAAGAAAGCTAGGAGATGTTCTTGTAATAGGCATCAATGATGATGATTCTGTAAAAAGATTAAAGGGGACCGGAAGACCAGTAAATAGGCTAGAAGATCGTATTGAGATGCTTATGGCTTTACAATCTGTGGATTATGTTCTTCCTTTCGGCGAAGATACACCTATTGATCTTATAAAAAAAATCAATCCGGATATTCTGGTTAAAGGTGGGGATTATAACGAGGATGATATTGTAGGAGCTGATTTTGTGAGAAGTAATGGCGGAGAAGTTAAGGCGTTGCCATTTGTAAATGGGAAATCAACAACGGAAACCATAAAAAGAATACAGAAGATGAAGGAATAAGCATGAAGAAAATTAATGTAGAGGTACAGTGTCTTTGTAACAAGTCTAGGCAGATACGAGGTATCGAATATCAAACACTGGAGCTTCTTAGTGCTCTCGCTAAAAGAGGAAAAAATAGGTATTCAGCGTCCTTCTTTGATTATATGAAAGAAAGGTGTAACAGAGGGCTTTTGGAAGATTATTTTGCTTCATATGGAGTGTTGGATTTACTAGACTTGAAAGAATGTAATTCCTTGGATTATAGGGAAGTAATTCGAGCATGGGATACGGATACCATACCTTCATATGCGGCTAAAGACTATGATGACTATGTTCATGCAGAAGCTGATGTTTACTATTTTCCTCATACAGTTACATTGCCGGCTAATTTGCCGTACGGAAAGACTGTAGTGACAATTTGCGATATTCTACATCTAAAGAATGAGCAGGCTCGTAAGTATCATCCAGAGGCGGCGAATCAGATTGAGAGAATTATAAAATATGTAGCTGGTAGAGAGGATATATTTATTGCAGCTATATCAGATGCTACAAAAAGAGATTTGATTGAATATGTTGGTATTGATGAAGCTCGTATTGACACTGTTCATTTGGCATATAATTCTAGATTGTTTTATCCAGAGGATAATAATGAGACATTATCAAAAATGGGAATTACTAAACCCTATATATTGTATTTGGGAGGCCTGGATGCGCACAAGGGTATTGATGTGCTGTGTGACGCATTTGATCATATGCCTGAGAAAAACTTACAACTTGTGTTGGCTGGTGGGAGGTGTGCCTGGTATGATGTGGATTCCGTTGTATCAATCATGAATAGACGGAATGATGTTGTTTTGCCTGGGTATGTTACAGATGAGCAAAAAAGAGTGCTAATGTCCATGGCTGATGTATTTGTTTTTCCTTCGTATTATGAGGGATTTGGACTTCCGGTTATAGAGGCCATGGCCTGTGGCGCACCTGTTGTGGCTACAAATGTTACATCGATTCCTGAAGTTGGCGGGGAAGCTGCAGAATACTTTAATGCAGGCGATAGTAATGCTTTAAGGAATATTCTTGATGAAATAATAAATGATGATGCTAAAAGGAGTTGCTTAAAAAAGAAAAGCTTATCTCGTGCAAAAGATTTTTCGTGGGAGATCACTGCTCAAAATATGGAGAGGGTGTTTGACAATTATGCAGATAATAAAAAATCGAATTAGAGAAAGCATAGAGGTTAAAAATAGAATTCTTGAGGATCAGGATATTATTGATCAGATTGAGAATGCTGCAAACATAGTTATTAGGTGCCTTTCAAATGGTGGAAAGATTCTGCTGTGTGGAAATGGTGGGTCGGCATCAGACGCAATGCATATTGCTGGAGAGTTTGTTGGACGTTTTCAACAAGATAGAAATGCTCTTCCTGCGATAGCTTTAAATGGAGATGTGACTTCTATGACATCGATATCCAATGACTATGGTTATGAAAATGTATTTAAACGATGTGTGGAAGGCTTTATGAGGCAGGGGGATGTTTTGATTGGCATAAGCACTAGTGGCAACTCGGAAAATGTTTACAAAGCACTTTGTAGTGCAAAAGAAATGGGAGAGAAAACAATTGCATTGCTTGGTAAAGATGGCGGGAAGATAAAGTCAATAGCGGATAATTCGATTGTTGTTCCAAGTTATACAACGGCTAGAATACAGGAAGCACATATCATGATTGGACATATAATATGCGAATTGGCTGAAAATAGTTTTGAGAGCTTTAAAACGAGGGATTAATGTGGAATCATATATAGCACCAAAAAGCAATAGTAATAAGGCTATATTTCTTGATCGTGATGGAACTATAAACAAAGATAAGAATTATATTTATAAAGTATCTGATTTTGAGTATGTTGAAGGGGCAATAGCTGGCCTGAGAAAATTGTATGAGCAAGGTTTTTTGCTTGTGATTATAACCAATCAATCGGGTATAGCCAGGGGGTATTATTCTGAACAGGATTATCACAATCTTGATAACTGGATGAAACAGGATTTAAAAGACAAAGGTATAGAAATCGCAGCAAGCTATTATTGCCCACATCTTCCGGATGGTATTGTTGCCAGATATGCTATGGAGTGCAATTGTAGAAAGCCTCAAACGGGGCTGTTTTGGAAAGCAGCAAATGATTTGAAAATTGACATGAATAGAAGCTATGCTATCGGGGACAAAATACGAGATTTGGCTATATGTGAAGAATCAGGAGTAAAGGGCATTTTATTTGGTGACGCTGTTTCCTGTGAATGTAAATATCATGTTTCATCTGATTGGAAACAAATAGTTGATTACGTTTTGAAATGCGAATAAGGATAGTAAGGTTTGTTGAAAGAATTGTTTGATGCAAATAGCGGTAATAATATAGCTCTTTATGGTCTTGGAACTGAAACGGAACGCTTCCTGAATGAAAACAGTTGTAAACTGTCAATTGTAGGGCTGTTGGATGGCTTCAGGTCGGATGGCGAAATGTATGGTTATCCGATTATTTCACTTGACGAAGTGCCAGAAAAGGGCGTTAAGCTTATAATCGTCATTGCCAGGCCAGGATCCTGTAAAGCAATTTCCAAAAGAATCGGAGATTTCTGTAAGGATAAAGGTATTTTATTGTACGATGTGCGTGGACGGAATCTTCTTGATACAGTGGAAGTGACCTACGATTTTAAGAAAGCTAATGGAGAGTCTAAAGAAGTTCTTATTACTAAAATTGCGGCAGCAAGTGTTGTGAGTTTTGATCTTTTTGACACCTTGGTTATGAGAAAAATTAAATCGTACACTGACGTGTTTGATTTGGTTGATGCTCGGCTTAAAGAAAAAAATATAATAATTCCTAATTTTGAAAAGAAAAGGGTGCATTCAGAAAAAGAGTTATCCAAAGTCGGTGCTCCAAGGCTGTGGCAGATATATGAATATATTCTGAATGATGAAAATGTAAGTCAGATAGATCCTCACGAGCTGGCTCAAATGGAATGGGAGACAGATTTTTCCTTACTTACTGTAAGAGAAGCGGTCAGAGATGTTTTTTGCCAGGCGTTATCTATGGGCAAGAAAGTGGTGATTACCACAGATTGTTACTATGCAAAAGAACAGATAGCTCATATTCTGGAGAAGTTTGAATTTAGCGAATATGATGACCTGATAGTATCTTGCGAATATGGTACTTCTAAGACACAGAAACTATTTCAGGTATTATCGAAAAAGTTTGGTGAGGGCAAGATATTGCACATCGGTGATGATGAATATGCCGATGTTGAAAATGCAAAAGTTTATGGAATAGATACGTTTAGAGTCTATAGTGCGAATGCTTTGTTTGACTCGATAGGAGGATTGGGAACAGATACAGACATTAATAGTGTTGCTGACAGCGTAAAGATTGGGCTTTTTTTATCGCGAATTTTTAATGATCCTTTTTGGTTTGAAGATGATGAAAAGAGACTTTCTGTTAAAGATGCTTCAGATATCGGATATCTTTTTTGTGCGCCGATGATTACAGATTTTACACTGTGGATGAAAAAAATTGCTGATGAACAAGGATATAGACAGATTCTTTTTGTGGCAAGGGATGGATATTTGCTTGAGAAGCTTTTTAGGATGATGGGTGTGACGAAAGGAATCTTCTATTTTCATTCTTCAAGGACAGCTGCCATTCGTGCCGGTATGGAGTCGCAGCAGGATATAGATTATGTTGACGGCATGAAATTTTTTGGTACGCCAGAGAAAGCATTGAAGGTTCGATTTGGTATCGCGGTGGATGATATAGAAAGTGTGGAGAGAAGCGCTTTAATACTGGAGAAATCCAGTATTCAGAAAGAGTATTATCAGAAATACATTGATAACATTGGAATAGATGCTGGGAAGATTGCTATGTTTGATTTTGTGGCAAAAGGTACCACGCAGATGTATCTTCAAAAATTGTTTTTACAACATATGAAAGGTTTCTATTTTCTTCAATTGGAACCGGAATTTATGGCAGACAAGGAATTAGATATTGAGCCTTTCTATTCCGACGATGAGAAGAATACAAGTGCTATTTTTGATAATTACTATATTTTGGAGACGATTCTGACAGCTCCATATCCTCAGATGTTAGAGATGGATTGTGCGGGGAATCCGGTTTTTGCTAAGGAAACAAGAAGTGGGCGAGACCTTGATACATTGGAGCGAATGCAACAAGGTGTTATAGATTTTTTTGAGGATTATTTTAGAATTCTTCCTGAGAAATTAAGAAAAGAAAACAAAAGATTAGACGAGATACTTTTGGGACTTATAAACCATGTGCTGATAAAAGATGAGGATTTTTTATGCCTTAAAGTTGAGGATCCATTTTTTGGCAGAATGACAGATATTAAAGATGTTATTGGGGTGTAAAAATGTGTTTGTAACATAATGAAAAGAATAGTGCTTCGATAAAAGGAGACTCGCATGAATATAGCAATAATCCTTGCCGGTGGCACCGGATCCCGTCTTGGCAGTGGCATCCCGAAGCAGTTCTTGGAACTGTCCGGGCAGATGATGATAATGCATAGCATGAAAGCTTTTGCTGATTCGGAATACGTGACGAATATCCAGATTGTGGCTGTTGATGAATGGCGTGCCAAGATAGAAGATGCGATATTTGAGGAACCGGATTCTGAGCTTGCAGAAAAGTTTTTGGGCTTTTCTGAACCAGGCGAGAACAGACAGTTTTCTATATATAATGCGCTGAAGGATTTGAAAGAAATGTTTGGAGAGGCATCTATTGACGCTGTGATAATTCACGATGCAGCAAGGCCCTTTGTTACAGTGGAAACTGTGAATGAATGTCTTTTGGCACTGGATGAACATGATGGTGCAATGCCGGTACTTCCCATGAATGATACGGTGTATTTTAGCAGGAGCGGGCAGAAGGTTGATGAGCTTCTTAACAGGAACTGCATCTTTGCCGGGCAGGCACCGGAGTCATTTCGCTTTAGTAAGTATCTGGCGGCGAATGAGGTTCTTTGTCCAGATAAGATTCTGCACATCAAGGGCTCTACAGAGCCAGCCATAATGGCAGGGATGGATGTGGCCATGATTCCAGGAGACCAGAGGAATTTCAAGGTTACGACCATGGAGGATATGGAGCGGGCGAGACAGGTGGATATTTGAAATCAAAAATTTATAATTTATTTATAATATTACCGCTAAAGTTTTTAGAATTATGTCCGATAATAAAGGTGTAAAGTAAACAAGGGCTAATATCTAGCCAGCATAGTTGTTAGTCCACAAACAAAGCAAACGAACAGCAAGGATGCTGGCGTACAATTTCAAGGAGGAAATAATATGGTAGTACAACACAACGTCACAGCGATGAACGCAAACAGACAGCTTGGAATCACAACTGGTATTCAGGCTAAATCAAGTGAGAAGTTATCATCCGGTTACAAGATCAACAAGGCAGCAGATGATGCAGCAGGTCTTGCAATTTCCGAAAAGATGAGACGTCAGATT
>JAEEGL014263430.1_pt1 | contig 27749 bp, 27 predicted proteins | sample 9134231 | NCBI WGS metagenome assembly JAEEGL01 (sample SAMN16246548, study PRJNA631951) | gut metagenome | biome: gut microbiome; feature: rumen; material: fiber-attached | host: Bos | place: Iran: Karaj | collected 2018-10
TAATTCAATTATTTCAGGTACACCATTAATTAAGAACTTGAAAATAATGGATGACTATATTCAAGCTGGATATGATTTTTGTTTTTTGACAGCTCGTTCTTGTGAAGATACTGTAAAGAAAGCAATTACAGATTTCTTAAAGTTTAGAGATAAAGATGGAGCGCTTAAAGAACTTGGTGATTCATTTAAGAAAACTTTCTCACATGCAGTCAATGACGATATAAGAAACTACCCTGGAAAAGATGATGCTGAAAAGAAAGCGAATGTTCTTACAAAACTTTGTAAGGAATACGATAGAGTAGTATTTGTTGATGATGATAAGAAAAATGTAAATGCTGCTCGTAATTTGAATATAAAGAATCTTAAAGTAATCAAAGCTTGGGATGAATAAATAAATAATATATAAAGGATGAAGAAAATAATTGATTTTTTTAAAAGACTTTGGAGACTTATAACAGGTCAAGAGGTTAGACCTTATATCGAATCTGAAACACCTGCAACTAAAAAGAAGGTATTAGGTAATAGTAATTACGATTTTGATATTGATTACGTTGATGTCTATGATACTCTTGTAAATTGTCAAACTATTAAAGGATTACAGAAAGAATGCAAGAAATATAACATAACTATTAATACTAATATAAAACAAATATCAGGTGATAAAACATTAAATCTTAAATCTCAATATCTTTATGATTTGATTAATATTTATTCTAAAGGGGTTGCCGAAAAATACAAACAAGCAATTACAGCGAAATTGCAAGAAATAAAACCTTTAATGGATAGAAGAATTAAGGAATTGAGACTTCAAGGACTTAAGTATGATTCTGATATAGACTATGTTGGTATTTACAATAGCCTTGTTAATTGTAGAACACCAGAAGGAATGCAGAAGGAATGTAAAGAACGTGGAATAATGATAAGTACTGATGTAAGAAACATTTCTCCTGATAAGACAGTACAACTAAAGTGTGAAGAATTACTTGCATTGCTCAAATTATTTGGACAAGGTGCAAGTGAACCATTTAAGAAAGCTCTTGAAACTAAGATTGAAGAGTTTGAATTATTAAAAAATAAGAGAATTGCTGAATTACAAGCACAAGGTATATGTTGTCCTAAGTGTTTTGGTAAACAGAAGAAATATTATTCAGGTTTAATAGAAATTACATCTCATGATGGTTTTTATAGTCCTTTAGGTGGTGGAGTTGCTGTAGGTGGAGATGGTCTTCATCAATATCAATTCCATTATACAAAATGTTCTAAATGTGGACATTGGGAAATGTTCGAGTATCGAATTGTTCCTCATTGGTGGGATGATTTATTTAATATAGATTGTCCATTTCACCTTGGAAGTATTATTCAAGAATACATGGACGGTAAAATACCTGGTGAAAAATATATAGGTTATGAAGTATTACGTTGGTAATAAATAAATTTTAAATTAAATATGTTTAATAAACTTAGAGAAAAAATTGGTAAGTTTATATTACCAAACACTGTAAGAGTAGTTGATGCAGCAGATATGACTGTTGATGAATTAATGAATGATCATGTACAAAAAATTGAACAATTACCTGGAGTATTTACTAAAGATTTTCTTGAAGATTTAATTAAAGAATATCCTAAATTTGATCATCCAAATATTGTTGAATCTGATGGTAAAATAAAATTTACTGATGCTAATGGAAAGACAGCACAGCTTAAAGTACCTCTTTTAACAATTGTTCCAATTCCATATATTTCAAAAGACAGTATTGATTTAGATAAATACTATAAAGAAAATTTTGGAGAATCAAATCCACCAAAGAATATAGAAGACATTAAGGGTGTACAAGTAAATGTTCCTGCATTGAATATTGTTCCTATACCACCAATTCCAATTAAAGAAGAAGAAAAGAAAGAAAACAAAAAGAAAGCTAAATAAATATTATGAAACACTTAATTGATTACTTTTTTGAAAGTGATTTAGAAGATCTTAAAGATAAAATTGTTGATAAAGTACAAGATTCAACAAATATTAAGGTTCTTAAAAAAGTTAATAAATTATTTGAATTAACTGCAGAAGAATATGAAGCAGTTAAAACAAATATTAAAGATTATTTTAATAATAGATGTGGATGGAACATTAAAATATCTGAAAACATTAGACAAAAAATTAAAAATTACGGGGCAACAAAATTGTTTGGTAAATTATTTGATGAATTGAAAAATGATTCATCAAAAAATGAGCATTTTTTAACGGGTGAAAAAATAATTAAAGGATCAAATTTATATAAACTAATATATGAATATACAGAATCAGTTGTAAAAAATGATGAAAAATTAAAGAACGATTTTGATAAAGAAGCATTCGATAAATTACTTGAAGATATTGGTAGTTTTACGCTTGGTGGTAAAGTTGCAACTGGTGCGATGGAGTTTTTATCTGCAATGTTCTTAAAAGATTTAAATCCTAAAAATGCTAAAGGTGAAGGAAAAGTAGTATGTGATATAAATACTAAAAATTATGGATTTGAATATAAAGCGTCTGGAGCACGTATAGCAGGTAACAAAGAAGAATCAAAACCATTATCTCCAGAAATTATTGATAAAACATTTATTAAGATAATTTCTAATGAATTTAGTAATTCCCATGATACTGATACAGAAAAAAATAAAAATCAAGCATCATCCACAATAAGAACAAATACTAATTTAGATAAAGATCTTGATAATGCACTTAAAGATAAAGATGCAGTTGATTTTATAGATAAATTATCAAAAAGAAACAATTTATTTAGAAATGGTAATCCAAAGAAAAACGGAATACAATTATCAAGTGTTTTAGAGCCATTAATTGAATTAGGAATAAATGAAAATAAATTAAATAATATTGTTTTAGACAGTTTCTTAGCACAAGTACCTAATTTAAAATGCGATGATACTTCTAAAAAATATTTAATTGATAAATATCCTATTATAGAAAAAGGAAAAGCAAATAATAACAATTTAAGACATATATTTTTAGTATTAGGTTTATGTAATTATTGGTCAGCTGAAAAATGGGATTACATGATTTTATTTGATGATCCAAAAAACGGTAATTATTATGTAATTCCAGCTCCACAACAAGGAAACTTAATAAAATCTATGGATGAAAATATTAAAGATAAAGCATATTCAGATGCTAACCCAGCATACGGATCAGGTACAAATGCTCAAAATCATGCACCAATGATAAAATATAAGAAATAATTATGGCAGAATTAAAAGAAGTAAGGGTTTGTCTAGGTAGATTCCAGCCTTTCACATTAGGTCATTTAAAAATGGCTACTTATAAAGATTTGAAAGGCCCTGATAAAGAACAACAAGATAATTTAAGAGAACAACCAGACTTAAAAGAAATAGCTAAACAAAAAACAGTTATTTTAGCTGTATCAACTCCTGATGATAAAGTAGATACTCGTCATCCTTTTAATGATCAAGTTATGAAAGATGAATTTGATTTAATTAAAAAGAATTATAAAGATGATATTGAAGATATATTACCAGTAAAAAGTGCCGATATATGTGCGTGGGGTGCTATTATTAAAGAAGCAGGTTATAAAGCATCTGTTTGGATAACAGGATCTGATGAATTTAGTTTCTATAAAGGAATGGCCATTAAAGTTCCTGAGTATGAAGAAAAGAATTTAAAAGATTGTGCTGGTGCATATACTCCATCATTTTATGTTGAAGAAATTGAAAGAACAGATGATAAAGATTTTATTTCATCAATTTCAGGCACTAAAGTTCGTCAGTCATTATTAGATGGAGATAAAGAACTTTTTGCTAAAATGATGCCTAAAGGTATGGATAAATATTTTGATGAGTTTAAAGAAAAAGTAGAAAATGCTCCAGAACCTAAAAAGAAACCATCTAAGAAAAAAGTTAAAGAAGGAATGCAATCACTTAAGAATTATATATTAGAATCAATATGCGAAGATTAATTGATTATATACAAGAATCACTTATATTTGAAGGCGGGCATTCAGTTGATGGTGTTGAGCCAATTCGTGGTGATTTAGCTAAACAAGTAGCTGATGAAATTATTGAAAAGGTTAAAGGAGAATTTAAAATAGAATGTGCAGCACTTGGAAGTACAGGAAAGAAAGGTAAAAATCAAACATCAGGTGATATTGATATTGCTGTACAAATGAGTTGGCAAGATAAAGATAAACTAATTGATTTTGTTAAAAAAGAATTTAAAGATTGTCCATTTGGCAATATTGTTGATTATCTTAATGTTTTCAATATAGGTTATAAATATAATGAAGATGGAAAAGAAAAATTAGTACAAGTTGACTTTATGTTTGTTGATGATGTTGAATGGGCAAAGTTTGTATATTTTTCTCCAGATTTTACAAAGAATGAATCACAATTTAAAGGTGCTTGGCGTTCAACATTATTAAGAGGTATTTGTGCATGTACACCAGTTGAGCAAGTAAATAATAAATATAAAACAGAATATTTTGATGATGGTAAAACAATTAAAACATTTTGGAAATTTACTTTTTCTCAAGCCGATGGATTATTTGCAGATCACAAAACTTATGAAGGAAATAAAAAACCATTAAAGAATCCTAAGACAATAAAAGACGATAGAGAATATATATCAAAGAATATTGAATCTATATTACATATGTGCTTAGGTAAAGATGCAACAAGAGATGATTGTAATTCTTATGAAACACTTCTTAATTTTATTGCAAGTGATAGATACGAATTTAAATCAGTAGAACAATTAGAAAAAATTAAAGTTTGGCTATTTGATAATGCTGATTTATTAAGAGAAGCAACAGATAAAGTCAAAAAGGATGCAGAAGAATTATTTGATAATACAATAAAATATGTAAAGAAAAACTCATGAAACATTTAATAGCTTATATAAAAGAATCATTAATCATAGAAGGTGGTAATGCAGTTAAAGCAGATCCAATACCAGCAATAGTAGCACCTAAAGTATATGATGAAATTGAAAAGAAAGTTCATTCAGTATCAAAATTTAAGAATATTGACATGGCTGCATTAGGTAGTATTGGTAAAAAAGCAGATGACCAAACTAATGGAGATATCGATGTTGCTGTTCGTGTTGATACTAAAGATGAACTTAATGAAATAGTTGATACATGTTTTGGTGATTGTGAAATTAATTATAATACAATGAAAACAATTACATCATTTGGATATCCTTATAATATAGATGGCTATAAAGGAATTGCACAAGTTGATTTTATGATTGTTCAAAATATGGATTGGGCAAAAGCTTATTACCATTCTCCAAATTTAAAAACTGGAGAATCAAAATATAAAGGTGTTGTTAGAACAACATTATTAAATGATATTGTATCATGTATACCTGTTAAAGATGCTAAAGATGAATATTTTGAAGATGGTGTAACTGTTAAAAAACATTGGAAACATACTTTTAATACAGAAGGAATATTTATACAATTAGTAGACTTTTGTGGTAAGAATGGCAAGCCAGTTAAGAATGGTAAAAAATTAAAGGAATTTGAAAAATTAGTAACTAATGATCCAACCAATTTAGTTAAGTTCTTATTTGGAGATAATGGAGACATTAAAGATATTAATTCAGTAGAATCATTATGGGAAGCAATACATGATAAGAAAAAGTTTGCTTGGGGAGATGATGTTGTAAAAAATATTGAAGAAAAGTTTATTAATGATCCTCAAACAAAAGATAAAATAAATGTAAAAGATTTTCCTTGTAAATTTTATAATATAGTATAATGGATTACCTAGTAGACAAATATATTAAAAAACCGGATTATGTAAAAGAGTTATTGGATAAACCAGTAACTGTTTCACTCAAGATAGATGGTTCAGCGTTTCAAATATTCTATAATAAAGAAGAAGATAAAATTGAATATCATAAACGTGGTGGATCATCAAGTAAATTAGGTCCTATTATTGATGAATATACGCAGTTATTTACAAAACATTTAAATGATGCAATAGATTTCTTTAATTCTAAAAAAGATATAATCAAAAAGAATAAATTCTATGCTATTGAAATATTTAATGATATGTATGTTTTGTTAACTGTTATTGATCATAGTGATAATGTTATTACTGAAGTATCTAATATAGCGCATGAATTAGATATTGAACCTCTACCAATTTTATTTAATGGTAAGTTAGGATCTGCTGATGTAAAACAAGATATTATTTCAATGTGTACTTTAGCTGAAGATACATCTAATGAAGATTTTATATCATTATTGAAAAAAGTATTTGGATCAGGTGATTATGTCAAATTCTTAAAAGGAGATGAAGTTGAAGGTATTGTATTGACATGGGTTGAAAATGATAAACCAATTCAATATAAAATTATTAATCCTGCATTTAAAACAAGACATGAAGCAGACCAACAAAAAGCTAAAGAAGAAGCAACAAAAGATACAGAGCAATTAAATAAATTAATTGAATCTCTTTATGATAAACTTAGTAATGTTGCTCAACATAGAGATGACAATTGGATAAAGAATTTAGATTTAAACTTTTTAGAAATGATATCTGATAATAATTGGGTTAACAATGTTAAAAAGATTGCTGAAACAATAACTCCTAATACTAATAAATGGTTTATGCTCCAAATGAATAAAATTAATAAGGATATTAAAAAATTCTTAGAAGAAAATGGAGATCAATCAAAAGTTATTTATGAAAAATATCTAATGACTTTTAATAAACCTAAAAAGAGAGCATTTATTATATCTAAAGAATTTCAATCTAAAGTAAACAATATAATTGAAAAAATGCAATCAATAAAAGAATCATTAAAATTATCTATAAAATTAAATATGAAATCATTAAATAGTTATATTAACGAAGAAAAGAAAACAACTGGTGCTGGTTGTGTTGAAATGGTTAAAACAATGATTGACCATTTATTAGCTAATCCTGATTATAAAGGAAAGGATAAAGACCTTTGGGAAGGTGCTGCATATTTCTTATATGATTACTTAAAAGAATTAAGTAATGCAGATTATGAAAAAATTGTTAAAGAATTAGATCTTCCTGATTTAAGAAATAATAAAGATGAAGAATTTTCAGCTCCTGCAGTGCAAGGTGCTATTGCATTAAAATTAACAACTAATTAATTATTAATGAAATCATTAATAGCTTATATATTTGAAAAACAAAATCCATTTAATGTTTGGATAATGGTTGGGTTGCCGGGGTCAGGTAAATCTACATATATAAAAGAAGAACTTCCAAAATCTTTAGATATAATTTCACAAGATTATATTCGGCAAGAACTTGGTATAATGAAAGATGATGATCATAAAGCAATTGGAAATTCTGAACAAGAAAAAGAAGTTACAAGAATTTGTTTAGAACGAATTGATAAAGCAATTAAAGATAGAAGAGATTTTGTTATTGATAATACAAATATTAAAGCAGGTCGAGTTCAAAATTATTATGATAAATTAAAAAGAGCTGGTGCAAATATAAAAATAATTATTATTGATACTCCTAAAGAAATTTGTAAAGATCGTCGTAAAGAAAATATACCAGAAAAGGTTATTGATGATATGCAATTAGGTCTTGATAAAGTAAAGAATAAATTTAAGAACAATAAAGATACAATAATAGTTACAAATAGATATTAAAAATTTTCTAAATATTATTAAAAAATTAAGCTGGAATTTGAATATTTCCAGCTTTTTTCTATATTATATATATAAAATAAATAATTAATAAACAATAAAAATTTAAAAACAATGAACAAGACAACTGCACGTTATTTCGATTTGAATGAGTTTAAGGCTGGTAAGAACGCTACTACTAAGCTTGGTAACCCCGTAAAGTTTATTACTATTACAGCCGACGGTAAGTTGCTCGTAAAGGTTAATCACCGCAGTAAGATTTCAGGTTTTTCAAATAAGGTTATTGTTCCGATGTTTGAAGGTACTGTCGAAAAATACAATATGGATGGTAGCAAGTACCGCGGAGCTGCTTCAGAATTTGACTTGGTAATGGAAGCTCCGAAGCGTCCACGAAATGAAAAGGGACAGTTTGTAAAGATGGGTTAATACCCATCTTCTTTTATTCTCTTTTATTCTCTTTTATTCTTTAATTTAATATATATGAAAATTTTTCAAATAATTGGTTATCCTATTGATTGTGAAGGCCGTTCTTTGTTGCCTAAAATGATGAAAGCTTACACATCATATAAGGAAGCTGAAAAATATAAAAAAGCTTGGCTAGATCTTTGGGATAAACATACTGATAATAATGATTGTATATCTCCATGTTGGTATGATTATCGAAGATACCTTGATATTAATGAAATTGATGTAGAAGAAAAATTTGTATAAATCTAAGAAAATATATATAATATATTGAATTTTTTAAATCTCATACTATATTTATAATATCAAACAATAATTAATATGAAAAAGATTTTAGACGAAGAAGCAATCCGCAGACAAGAATGCACTAAGGCATATAACAATGCTCGTCGTAAGGTGTGGGATTTAGTTCAAGAAGATTTTAAGATTGATGAAAATTTTAATTTCACTCATGTTACTTGGAAAGGTGTATATGCAATGGGTGGAAATACTATAATAGCAACTGTTGAAATTATTAATAGATATATAGATGAATGCAAGAAGCCTTATGGGCAGCGCGATTTATCATTTATTCACCTTGTAAAAGACTAAGAATATGGAATACTGGGAAAAATTTGAAATATTGAGAATTAAACTCGGAGATGAAACTATATTGCAGGAAATAACAAATTATTTTACTGCTGACCAAATTAATGAGTTTTGTGATTCTGTTGCAACTGATTATGATTTAGAAGATGAGTTAAATGAAGAGTAATGATAATAGGATTGATATTGAAACTGACGGTATGTTTCCAGAAGGATATCCAACGCCGCAAACAAATACTCTTAACGAAAGTTCGGAGATGAATAATTATAATAAGTTTTTTGCAAAATTTTATAATAAATGAATATAGTTGAAATTAAGACAGGACAATATTATGATCCTGAGTATTCAGAGTATCATTTTAAAACTAATCATCCTAAGAGAGATATCTATGATGAGAATTTTAAATTAACTCATAATTTCTTGGATTGGCTTCGTAGAAATCATCCTATAATATATAATGAATATATTTGTAATCGCGATAATTTTGAAATCATTTATCTTCATATTGATGATATGGATTTAATTCCATAAATATGACGATATTTTAATTCCTTAATTAGTATGGCTGAAAATTTTAGAAATAAACAATGGTTTAAGAATTTATCTCAAGATCGTAAAGATGAGATTTGTAAGAAGTTCGACATTGATGAAAAGACTCTAAAGAAAGCTGGACGAGAGACAGCTGATGGACGTATAGTAATTGATTTATTGCGTATTGATCATTTTATTCATTATCCAGAGATTTGGGATGAATATAAAAAATATTTGATTAATGATGATTTGTTTAATAATGAGCTTAATTGGGATTTTACATCAATTAATGATAAACTAATGCGTCTTAATCATATTTGGAATTGTTTTACAAATGATCAAAAATTAAATAAATATAAGCAAAGCTTACATAACGATTTACTTGTTGAACAAGCATATAAGAATGTCGTTAATTGGGTTGAACGAGCCAAAGAAGATATTGATGATGAAGAGCAACTTGGTTTTGATTGTTATCAAATATGCACTATTATAAAATGCTTATTTGAATCTGATATTAAAATTGTAAAGTAATATGGGATACACATTAAATAAAGGATTTTTTATGGGAGATATTAAAGAAAAAGATTTACATATTCCTGAAATTAAAGCACCAAAAAATTTCGAAGATATACGTCATTTGATGCAACTTTATGAAGAGATGGATCAAATGATTAAACGTGCAGCTAATGGTCGTGAAGTACTGCTTGGCTTTATTTCAAAAGATGGAACTGGTAATTGGAATAAATGCGAAACACTTGATTATACATGGGGTCATTTGTTTGCAAAAGCTCTTATGGACAGACAAAAAGAAATCGAAATATTGTTGAATAACAATAAAGATAATTCTATTTAATAATTACAATTGAAAAACAAACATATTTAATTTAGAATTTTATTATGACGTGGTATACGATTTTGTTTATAACCGTAATGGCTGTTTTTATAATTAAATTGGCTGTTTCGTGGTTTGCTGGTGATTTCGATTTGGATGTTGATTTCGATGGTGATGCAGATTTTGATACATCTAGTGCATTTTCATTTAAGGGATTACTTCATTTTTGCGTAGGATTTAGTTCATATCTTTTTGCACGTTCTTATACAAGTACCGTTAATATTGTTAATGGACAAGTTCAATTTAGTATAGCAGATTATGTGTGGGCAATCATTGTTGGTATTGCAGTTATGTTTGCTTTATATTTTGCATATAAGATTGCAATGAAAGCAAATTGCGAATCAAAAAATCCACAAGAATTAATTAATGGCTCTAAAGGTAAAATTTATCTTAATTTAGGAAATGGCCAATATTCTGTTCAGGCCCATACATCAGCAGGAACAACAAATGTTACAGCATTTTATTCAGGAGATGATCTTGAAGTAGGAACAGAAGTAAAATTAGTAACAGAAGGAAATCAAATATTTATAGAATCAAATGTTAAGTAGAAAAACACAATTATTTTTGGGATTAGGAACATTAATAGGAATTTTTGGAATTGTTGCCGGAAAAGGATTATATGATTTTAATAAAACAATTAAAGAATTAAAAAGAGATTTAGCTAGAAATAGCTGGGATTATTACGAATAATTATAAAATAAAATATTATGTTAAAATTTTTAGGAAAAACAATTATTGTATCTGCTGCTATTGTAGCAATTCCGATTGTAATGTTAAAGCGAATTAAGAAACTAGATGAAGAAGGTTTCTTTGATGATAAAAAAGTAGAAAATAAAACAAAAGAACCTGATAGGTTTCCAAGATTTAATAATTTTAATTAATGTATAATTATGACACTTGTAGATATATTTGAATATGTTTTAAATGAACATGAATTTAAAACTGATAAGTTGGAATCTATATTAAATAAAACGGAAAATGCATTAACAAAAACAATTGATAAAGCATTGGAAATTTTTAATTAACGAGAATATTTATTTAACTTTATTTATTAACTTTTAAAAAATTAATTAAATGTCAGAAACAATTTTGATGTTATGTTTGATTGGCGGTGGTGTAATTTTGTTTGCACTTACGCTTTGGGGAGTTCTTTCACGTTATCGTCGTTTTGCACCCGATGAACTTGGTATCATTTTCGGTAAATCTGGAAAGATTCAAGTAACAGGTGAAGATGGTAAGCAAAAGACTTTGATTGTACCTTCAAAGATTATGTCCGGCGGTGGTGCATTTGTTTGGCCAATCATTCAGGATTACAAGAAAATGTCAATGAAGCCAATGCAGATTAAGGCTACAGTTGACGGTATTGATTCACAAGCAATTCAATTGCACTTGCCAGTTGTATTAACTACAGCTATTTCACGAGACAAGGAAATTCAACAGAATGCTGCTACTCGTTTCTTGAGCGCGACACCTTCTGAAATTCAATCACAAATCCAAGAAATTTTGATTGGTGAAACTCGTGCTATTATGGCAACAATGCTTATTGAGGAAATTAATGCTGACCGTGACAAGTTCTTGACAAAGGTTAGAAGCAACCTTGAACAAGAGTTGACTAAGATTGGTTATGATGTTACTAACATTAACATCTCAGAAATTACCGATGATGCCAACTATATTAAGAACATGGGTCAGAAGGCAACAACTCGTAAGCAAGCTGAAGCTGAGGCAGATATTGCTGAACAGAAGAAACAAGGTAATGTAAAGATTGCTAATACTAAGAAGGAAGAGGAAATTGCTGTTGCTGCAGCTGAGAAGGAGAAGCAGGTTACAGTTAATCAGACTCGTCAAGAGCAAGAGGTACAGGTTGCTGCTATTGAAAGAGATAAGCAAATTCAGTTGGCTCAGGCCGAGAAGGAACGTGAGTCTGGAATTGCAAATCAGGACGCTGAGAAGGTAGCAAATATTGCTGAGGCTCAGGCTTCTGCTGAATCTAAGAAGGCAGAAGCAAAGGCAAAGCAGATTGCTGCTGTATCTGCTGCAGATGCTGAAGCTGCATCTAAGCAAGCAGAAGCTGATGCTAAGAAGATTGCTGCAGTTGCTGCACGTAAGGCAGAGGCTGAATCTGCAAAGGCACAATCAGAAGCTGAACAGACTAAGGCAGTTGCTACTGCACAAGCAGATGCTGAAGCTACTGAAAATGAGCAAGAGGCTAAGAAGCAGACTCGTATTGCACAGGCAAATCAGTTGAAGGAAGCTGAGATTGTTAAGGCAACTCAGGAGAAGGAATCTAAGTCAGCAGAATATGAATCTGAGAAGCGTAAGCGTAAGGCTGAAGCAGATAAGAAGGCAGGTGTTGCTGAGCAGATTGCAAAGATTGAAGTTGCTGAGGCTACAGCTAAGGCCGGTAAGGCAGAAGCTGATGCTAAGAAGATTAAGGAAACTGCAATGGTTGAAGCTGAGATGTCAGTTGCTAAGACTAAGCAGGAGAGACAGTTGGAAGTTAATAAGGCACAAGCTGCTGCTGCAGAGGAACAGTTGAATGCTACTGAAATTGTACCTGCTCAGAAGGCTAAGGAGAAGGCAGTTATTGAGGCAGAAGCTATTAAGCGTAAGGCTGAGCTTGAAGCTGAGGCTCTTAAGGCTAAGATTTTACGTGAGGCAGAAGCTGAAGCACAAGGTACACAAATGAAACTTGAGGCAGAAGCTGAAGGTAATCGTAAGAAGTTACTTGCAGATGCTGAAGGTAAGCGCGCAAGTTTGATGGCTGAGGCTGAGGCATTGCAACAGAAGGAGTTGGCTCCTGCTATGGCTCTTGAACGAATGGTTGCAGCTGTAGGTGGTAATCCTGACCTTGTCGTTCAGTATAAGATGGTTGACCAATATAAGGGTATTGCTGAGGCTCAGGCTCGCGTTCTTGAACATATCCAGCTTGGTAATGTTACCGTTTACGGTGATAAGAACACTGGTGCTGATTTTGCTAAGAGCTTCGTACAGAACTTTGCTCCTGCAATCGATATGATTAATGGTGGTGTTAAGGATCAATTCAAAACATTGTTTGGAATTGAAGGTAAGAAGACAGATGAGCTCTCAGCTCCAGAGAATCCAACCACAGGCAAGGGACCAAAGAAGAATAAGAATAAGAAGGATGAACCAAACGATGAAACCTTCGAAGAGGTAAAGTAAAATTTATCTATAATATATAAAGAGGTTACTGATTAATTTCAGTAACCTTTTTTTTATGCTTTATATTCTGGTTTATAAATTATATTTTTATTTTTACTAAATAATATTAATATATAAACGTATGAATTATGAAGGAAAATTTGGTACAGTAGATCCACAGGATAAACAAAATCCTTTAGACGATTTATTTGTAAAAAGTAATGCACCAGATTTAGTAGACACTGATGAAGCTCTTGAAACTCCTATATTGATTATTGATATGGCTGATGTTGATAAAAGAACATTAGATAGAGCAACAGATATAATTAATAAGTTAGCAGCATATTATTTTGATCAAAAATATATTGATAATCATCCTTATGTAGTATCAAAGATTAGTCAAGAAATAGATAACATAAGACGATTATTAAAAATGTTATCAGTTAATGAAAAAGCACAAGATTCATTAATATTATCAATTTCTTCTAATGCTGCTAAAGGAACATTATATTCATCATTAACAGCATTACAAAATTCTATGCTTTCAATGCAATCACAATTAAATTCTTTAACTGCTAATCTTGAAAATATATTTAAGGAAATGCAAGAAAATTGCGATAAGACATTTGCTGAAAAAGAAAAAGAAGAATCAGAAGATGGCTCAATGGTTGTTCGTGGTTCTCGTGACTTTATTAAAGAAATTGAAAGATCACTTAGAGGAAATCAAAATACGCAAACAGAACAACAAGATATAAAACAAATAGCATCATAAATATTATTTTTAATTATAAGAAAGATATTTTAATAATAAACAAATATGGATTTTAAGTACGGTAGCACAGTAACTTTTAGAGATATTATTAATGCTGGTCTTATTACTGGTGGTCCTAAGATTGCTAAAGGTAAATATAGAAAAGATGAAAATAATAACATAACTGGTAATATGCCAGTTATTAATGCCATAGATATTGATTGGTGTAATGCAAATGTCGCAGGTTTAGATGATGCAATCACTTCTACAGGTCAATTACTTGAACTTATTGGAAAAATGAAAGCTGCATTAGGTAATATTGATGCTTCTAATAAGCCAGATATTTTAAGCAGATTAACATCATTAGAAGCATCAGCTGGCCAAGGTGGAAGTATACCATCAGATTTAACTAATCAGTTAACAACAATAAATAATAAATTAAATGCATTAACTGAAAGATTAAATAATATGACTGGTGACACCATAAAACATGAAATTATGGAAAAATCAACATATGATGGATTAACGTCATATGATCCAAATACATTATATTTTATCATTGGTGAACCTGATTATATTATTGTTAATGGTGGTGGAAGTGGTGGTAGTGACGATGAACCTACTAGAATAGATTTAGATTCTATTACTTCTCAATTAACAGTTAATGGTGTAATTCATAGAGAATCAAATGTTGTTTTGGAACCTGGTCTTACATATATAATTTCTGGAACATTAGAAGGTACAATTACAATTGATGCATCTAATTATACAGCTGCTCAAATGGATTTATTAGGTAATACTGAAATTATATTATCAAATGTAATTATTGTTTCTGATAATAATACTTATGGTATTTTATATAAAACACCTGCTGATAATAAAGGATTTAAGGATTTGGTAGTTACTGTTACTAAAAACACTGTGAATATTATTGCATGTCGTAAAGTTGAAGCTCGTACAGATAACCAATGGGGTGCATTGCATTCTATGAATAATTTATTAATTAGAGGAACAGGTTATCTTTCATTAAGAAATGATGGAGGTCATGGTATACGTGCAACAGAAGTTGATATAGCTGGTCCTCATATATATTGTTCTGTTGAACATGATGGAGTTCATGGTAAAAAATTATTCTGGAATTATGGATCATTATACTTAAATAAAGGAAATGATGCTCTTGGTACTGGAGATAATGGTAGAATTTTAGTATTTGATGGAACATTTAATATTGTTAATATTGATGGTGAATTATTTGATAGTGCATTAGCTGGATTATATAATAGTAAAATTGATATTAATATAACAAATGGTTCTCAACCTAGATATGCTAATATGTCACCAATAAATCCATCAAATTTTGCATCAGCATTTAGTGTACGAAACCCTGGTCCAGTATATCAATATAGAACAAAATCAGACTATTTAAATGGCAATGGTGAACAAGTAGATATTACTAATAATGTATATAAGATAAATGGAGATGTATATACATGTATTTCTGTTGTGGGTGTTATATCTAATGCTATAGAAATTAATACATCTAACAGTACAGATGGAGCAGATGTAACAATATATTTAAATAATGCATATATAACAAATAATAGAAATATACCAACTATATATTATACAGGAGAAAAAGGTAAAATCAAAGTATTTGCAGTACAAGATAGCTGTAATATTATTGAAAATACATATGAACTTGAAACATTTGGTGCACCATCAAATTATGAATCTGATGCAATTAAATCAGAAAATAATGGTACATTAGAATTAAAAAATGGTTCTCATACATACGTTACATCAATATCAGCTGATGGCATTGATACTGGAACAATGAAAATAAATGATTCTAAAGGTTCATTAATAGTAACACGTTGTGGACAACGTGGATTAAAAGGTAATGTAATATTAATTGGGCCAGATGCTGAAATTGTTGAAAGTGTAATTAGATCTTATTATGATGATCCTGATGATGCAAATAATTATAAAACATTTGACGGTAATTGCATTGTAAAAAATAATTGCACAAAAGTTGAACCAGGGGCACATATTATTGGAAACAATGTTAAAAATACCGGATTTGCAGATATTTATGCTAGAAATGGTAAAGCAACAAAAGGTGTTTTTGCTACAAAAAATAGTGAATTAAATGGTATAATTATTTGTGGTACAATTGGTGCAGTAGTTTCAATTGATATGGATAATGCATCAAATATGAATTTTAATAGTATTGTTACACCAAATGTAACACAAACAAAAATCGTAGATATATCTAATGAAAATAATTTAGCTTATAATATATATAAAGAACCTATTAATTAATGATAACATATAATAATTTACGTAATACAAAGTATAACTTAAATAGAATTTATTTCGGAAAAAATCAAATAGGTGAAATATATTTTCAAGGAGAAAAAATATGGCCAATTGGAACTTGGGGAGATATGATATTATCATGTTTCTTCAATGGATATTGGATTGATGAATATCCTTGGACTGATGAAACGTCTTGGACAGACTAATAAAGATTAATATAATAAATAAAGTAATATATAATAAATGGAACTTTACGATCAAAAAATCAACGAATTTATAGATTGGTTATCAGGAAAGCATTATCATACACAGAAAAATATAACTAATGGTCAAAAAGTATCAGGAGGATCTATTCGTGCATTATTGCAAGAAAGATTAAGAAATCCTATATTTATTCCTGATAGTAAAAATACAACAGGATATGTTGATGATGGTTACTGGAGAATATTTTCTAGTAAAGATGCTTATGATTTATGGGTTACTGATAGACAAGCTTATGCAGCATTAGAATTAGCAAAATTCCCAAAGCAATCAGAATATGAATTTGTTATAACTGGTTTGGAAAATAACCTTAGATATATTATTGAAGGTAATTCACAACAAACGAATTCAATTTTAACATATACATGGGAAATTAAAAAAGGAACAAATACACAAAATGATGCTATACGTGTAACTTATAATATACATAACACAACTACAGGTAAAACGCAAACTTTTAGCCATTTGTTTGAAAACTCACAACGTGATATTTCATTTAATTTATATGAATATTTAGATAGAGGTGAAAATCAAATTAATATTAATTTTGAAGGTATTTCTACAGGTGCAACTGGTGGTACTTATCTTGTTATTAATATGATTCAATTTGATATTGAAGCAACATGGGATTATACAGCGTTACATCCACAAGAAAGATCATTAATTATTAACAATTATAAAGTAAATCGTAATAATACAGATGCTGATGTTACTGTTTTTATTACTATTGATGGTACACAAGTTTTAACAAAAGAATATAATAAAGGTAATAGTAATATTCAAGAAACTGCATTAGAAATTCCTTGGGATGATAGAATAATGATACCATCACAAGATGGTGTTCCAGTTTATCATAATTTACAAATATGGGCTACAACATCATATAATAATACAATATTTACATCAAATATATTATATTTTGAATTTGAAATTCAAGCTGATAGTTCATTAAATAATATATTCCTTAATTTAAATACATCTATTGATTCAGAAGGTTTATCATCTATACCTGTTATTAGTCCAAGATTTGCAGCAGATCAATTTATACCTGTAGCTATTAAATATGGTTATAATACAGATAACTTATCAATTAACTCACAGGTAGAAATTACATGGAGATTAATTAAAGAAAGTTCAAATGAATCACAAGAATTAGGAACATTTACAATAGATAAATATACAGAATCAACATTAAATTTTATTCCTTCTTTAGCAACAGATTCAAATAAGCAAATATATTTAATTGCAATTTTTGACGAAGAAGAAATTAAACGTGTCCCAATATATATTACTCCTGGTAAAGGTTTTATAGAACAAGGTGGTTATATATTTAAATTATCTGCTTATGGACGTAGAAATGATTCATCAGGTAATCAAGAATGGACATATGGAACTGGTGGAAATAAAATTGAAACAGAATTTAGTAAAGGTGTTACTTGGGATGATAATAGAGGTTGGTATGAAAATTCATTTAGAACTGTTGGCTTAGATTCATATGCAACAATTAAATATGCACCATTATTAGATACATCTTCAGGTAAAACAATTGAAATCGATTTTGAAACAGAAAAGATTAATAATACAAATGATGTTATTATATTAATTGGTAATGCTCGTGGTGCTAGAATTGAAATAACACCAAATAGAGCAACATTATTTAATTCTGCTAATGTAGCAATTGTTGAAACAAACTTTAAAACAAATGAACGTTTGCATTTAACATTTATTATTAACACAGTTAATGGTGTTGCTGGAGCAAACAATGCTAACCTTGCATACATTGTTAATAATGGTATTCTTGAACGTGCTGCTGGTATATCTGGTAGTTTAACATCTGATGGCATTATTAAACTTGGTGGCAGCCGTTCTGGTGTTCGTATTTATAGTGTTAGAGTATATAATTATCCTATAACATATAAAAATGCATTCGATAATTATGAATTTGACGCAACTGATAAAATTGCTGTTAAACAAAAAAATAAAGTATTAAATGAATCAACTAATACTATTGACTATAAGTTATGTTGTGCAAAAATCGATACAATTTTAATTGAAGGTGATTTAAGTAAATTATTAAAGTTAACAACAAATAAAGATGACTCAACAACAGATGTTACAATATCACGTGTTTGCCCATACGATAAATCAAAAGATTTTAAATGTGTTAACGCCCAAATAAGAAAACACGGTCAATCAACATTGAACTATCCTGTACCATCTATGAAATTCTGGTTTAATAAATCAAAGTCAGGTATTACACCAGTATTTACATGTACAGGACAAGAAGATTTAGGCTTAAATAAAAATAGATATAAGATGAAGGATCATTCTATACCTTCAAATAAATTTATTTTACAAGCAAACTATTCAGACTCATCTGGTGTACATAATGGTGGATTACAACGATTAATAAATGATTCATGGTATAATGCAATAATAGATAAAGAATATAAACTTAGATCATTACCACAATTATTTGCATCTAATACTACAGTATCACCAACAGATAATAATTTACATACTGAATTAGATCCAAATAAAGATTTAACAACTGGACGTAATGGTGATGGTAAATTATGGAGAGATTATGCAGGCGATAAACAATTCCCATATATTTATATGGATTCTAATAACAAAATGCATAATGGATTACAAATTGGTCCTGATTCATTCCCATGTATTGTATTCTATTCAGATACATCATCTGGTGGTGAACAAACATTCTTAGGTCTTTATGTATTTATGGAAGATAAGAAAGCTGATTATATATATGGAGAACGTTCAATGTATTATTATAATGGTGGTGATTTTAATATTGCAGATGACCCATTTGTATTAAAATATGAAAACTCAAAAAATGGAGCTCATGCTATAGAATTACCAAATGGTAATAAACAAGCATTAGATAGTGATGAAAATAGAATTTGGGATAACGATAATGTATTACGTATTGAAGGTTTAACAATTAATACATTATTCTCATCATTTATGAGTTATAAGGATGCATCAAATAGATCATTTGATGATGTTATTGTAACTGATGCAGAAACAAATGCTCGTCAATATCGTTGGGAGCAAGATTTTGAAATGATATATCCAGATCCTGATGATATTGAAGGTAAAATAGATGAGGCAACTGGTAGAGATACTACAAAATTTGGTGCTGATTCTAAATTTAGAAGAACTGCACAGCCTTGGGTTGATTTCTTTAGATGGGTAACTGATACATATCAAAACCAAGAAAGATTCCAAGCAGAAGCTGCACAGCATTTCGATATTTATAAAATGGCAGCTTATTATATAATATTCTTACGTTTCGGCCTTGTTGACTCTGTTGAACGTAATGCTCAATGGAAAACATATGATGGTATACACTGGCACTGTGAACCTTGGGATATGGATATTGCATTAGGTAACATGAACACTGGTGGTATTGCATTTGATCCACCAATAGATCGTAATTCTACATTTAAAACTGATGCTGGAACATATGCATATTCTGGTAAATCACTTACTACATCTAATTGGATATGGGATGCGTTTGAAGCATGGCCATATTGGATGAATATTCTTGTGCCTAAAGTTTCACAAGCATTATATGATGCAGGATTAACTTATAATAATGTGATTAAAATGTTTGATGATGAATATCAGAATAAATGGTGTGAAATACTTTATAATGAATCAATGAACTACAAGTATATATTATCAAGAGGTAGTGATAATGGTTGGCTTGGTTGGCTTCAAGGTTCCCGTACAACACACCGTCACTGGTGGTTAAGTACTTCAATGAATACTTATGATGCAATTTGGAATTGTGGTGATTATAAGAGTCATAGAATTATTATATTTGCTAATAAAGATCAAAATGCAACAGGTTCAGTTAAAGAATATTTAACAGTAGGTGTAAATAGTGATATATATATTAATGTAACATATCAAGATTCTGCTATTAGAAATAGTCCACAAAAAGTAACTGTGGCTGCACCATATAAATTTGATATTACAGATATGGCATTATCAAACAAGGTAGAATTTGTTATATATGGTGCTGCATTTATTTCAACTCTTGATATGAGTTCATTCGCTAGTGGTATTGTAAACTTAATTCTTGATGGTGCATATGAAGATACATTAGGCGCTCCATTAAAAACATTAAATATTGGATGTCCTTACACTGAAAGTATTAACTACATTGAAGGATCATATAATGGTATTTTACGTCAATTATCTGTTGGAAATGCATTAGATAATATTGAAACATTAAATATTTCAGGTCATATATTTAATGATTTAACAGATATTATAGAAACTCAAATATATAGAAATAATAAAACAACATTAAAGAATTTCTATGCTAGAGGAACAAGTATTACATCATTTAGTTCATCTAAATCAGGTAATGATTTTAATATATTAGAATTACCTGGTCGTACATATGATCCTAATACTGTTGGTACAGCAAAAATTGATTATCAATTTACTGTATTAAGATTATATAATTCAACATGGAATAGAATTGTTTGGTATGATGGTGAAATAACTGCTGCATCAACAAGTACTATTAATGAAGAAACTGGTGAAGAAGAAATACAATTAGGTACTATTTCATATACTCAAACAAATATTGATGGTAATGCATTATATAACATTCCTTGGTCATTAAATACCGTTGAATTCCATGGTTCAACTGCAAAATCAGAAAATGCAAAGAAATTTGTTTTGAATTGGATATTATGTATTCAAAGATATTTAGAGCATGAAATAGAATTACACAATATTGGACCAGGATGGGTTGGAACAGAATACGAAGACTGTGCTGACTTGGATGAAATGTTATATTATGAATTGAATAAACGTACATTAATTATTGATGGTATTAGATGGGATCAATATGATGCAAATAGCAATCCAAACGGTACATGTGAAAACTGTTTAACATTTAGAGATTTAGAATTAATATCTAAATTTAATGGTGGTAATAATAATCCTGATAAAAATGCAACAGGTCAAACAACATTCAAAGGTTATATTGAAATAAGTAGATATGAATCTGAATTATCTGTAGAACAATTAACCCAGCTTAAAGAATGGTTTGGTGAATCTATTTTCTCATTAAAATCATCAGGTTTAGTTATTGACCAAGCATTAGATTATGTAAAAATTAATGTTGGTGGTAAAGCTTATACTAAATTAAACGAATCTACTGGAGAATTAGAAATTAATCTTGATGAAAGTAATGATGAATTAAATGCTGCAACATTATCAGCAACAAGATTCCAATTACAAGAAAATAATTCATCAATTACATGGGCTATGCGTGCACCAGGAACAAATAATGCTGGTTCTACAAGTTTCAGTGGATGTATGATTAAAAAAGGTGCTGATGGCGTTGTTAGATTAATTGCGCAAGAAACAACATTAGGTAATCGTGATATTGAAGTTATGTGTGTAATGGATGGTAATGAACCTAGCTATGTTACTATACATATTAAAGCGGTTATGTATCCTGAAGATATAACTATTGGTATTGATCAAACAAATATGCCTAAGTTAAATGGCGAAAAAATTTCATTACGTTCATTTAAAGGAGCACATGTTTTTTGGACTACAGGTATGATAGCAGAATTCTATCCTCAAATTACATGGAATGATGATGGTAGTGATGAAGCAATAAAAAATAGAGCAAAAATACGTTCAATTACGTATAAAATAATTGATGGTGCAACAAATAGACAATTATTAAATGTTACATCTAATAATTTAACTGGTGGAGACGAAACACCAATATTAATTGATGGCACAGATTATTTAAAATATATTAGAAATGCTGAAAAAGGACGTAATGGTATGGTATTTACTTGTGAAACACCTACAAACGATGATTATTTTGAATATAAATTAGAAATACAAATAATGTATATTTCAGGTTCATATAAAACTCTTGAAACAAAATTAATAGTTATTGATGACGCTGTTCAAATTGTTACAACAACTGCAGGTGTTTTATATAATGTATTAAGAGATCATTATTTAGTATCAAATGGTTATGAATTTGGTAATAATCCATTCTATCGTGCAGATTTAATTTCTTTAAATGGAACAATAACATTTAGGAATACAAGAAATTATTCTGAAATAACAGATATACTTACAGTTCCATCAGATCCTCGTTTAAATGAAGTTAGTGTATTTAGATACATGCCTAATATTGAAGGTATTGATTTAAGTGGATGTATAAATATAAATGTTGTTAAAGGTACTAGTACTACAAATGCTGTAATGGAATTGGATGTAACCAAATGTCCAAAATTAAAATTATTAAATATGAATGGATGTACAAATTTTGGTAAAGATATTGATGTATCAGTATTTTCAAGATATATGAAAGTAGATTTATCAAATAATCCATTAATTGAAAATGTTGATTTACGTGGCACATATGTTGATGTTACATTACCAACATCTGCATCGAAAATGGTATCATTGAAATTAGGACACCCAACATCAGTAACATTAACAAATCAAAATAATTTGACTTCATCTAATGTTTCTGTAGAAGATCCTAATAATATTACTGCAATATCATTAACTACAGATAGTACAGCAAAGAATGATTTATTTAAAACATTTGCAAATATAATACAAAATATAGAATAATATTTATTCATATGAAATTAAAAACATTAAATATCCAACAATCACCTAATGTTATTGAACGAATTGACCATACAATTTTATCACAGATATATGATGCTTATGAAGCAATATTGGCTAATAACAATGGACGAAATTCTACACTCAGGGGTCAACTGAGTGTAGATCGTGCATATGATTATTGGGTTAGTGATCTAACGAGAAAATGGACTAATTTAAGAATATCAGTTGATAATGGTGGTGTTTATCATAGTTGGGCTGATAAAGAATTTAATAGATGTATATCGAAGATTTGGGGTGATGGCTACGGTGTCATTGAATCACAATTTAACATATCAAAAACAACTCAAAAACAATCATCAGTTGAATCACCATTTTATGGAAATAAAAATGTTAGAGTAATAGATTTACGACCTTTTAATAATTTATTATTTGAAGGTACTGGCAATTATAATTGGTTTTTCACAGTTCCGAAGGAGGGCACTGGTAATGAATATCAATTACGAGAAATATATGTATCAAATGTAAAAGCAAATACTCCATTTCAAGCTGATGCATTTATTGGTACAGAGAATCCAACAACATATACATTAGATAAATTATGGTGGGAAGGTCCTGATAGAGTAGATGATGGCACTTATGAATTATGGGCATCAACTACCGGTAATTCGTGGTATGAGCGTCGTGTTGTTGCTAATCATTTTTATTATTTAAATCATTCAACTGGTTATGGAAGAAGTCATCATAAATCAATAACTATTGGAGACGAAACATTTGAATATATTGATATGGGGGAGCGTGGTTGGCAAGGTCGTGGATTTGGTGCTCTTCATATGTTAATGGATACACCAATACCTATTAAAGTTGGATATTATGGATATTGGGGACAAGCTTGGAGTCAAACAACATTTTATGTTCCTGATGATCAATTATCAACTTGGCAAAAATTGTATTCATCAAACGATTTTCAATCAGATGTAAACAATCGTCCTAAAGATATTAAATCTATAAGTGATTATAATATATTATTTAGAAATGATGGATTGGAAAATTGGTGGGTATATCCTGGTAAACAATCTAATTTTAGAACAACATAAATAAAAGAATGGATTACGAATCCATTCTTTTTTCATTGTTCATAAAAAAAATTATTTTTATTAAATATTATCTATAAATTGTTATTAGTTAGTGTCTAATAATGATTATTTTTAATAGAATTGAATCATATAACAAAAATATACATATAATGTAGCATATGACAGATAAACGTTGCTTGGTTTATGAAACTTTAGGAAGCGTTGCTGACCTTGAAGTAATGGAAGCCAAAGGTGATGGTTTGATGCGTTTGCATGGTGTATTTGGAGTTTGTGGAATAAAGAATCAAAACAATCGTGTTTATGATAAAGAAAATTATGCACAGATGGTTGAATCTTTACAAAAGAAAATTAAAGAGTCTGGTTGTCCTGGTGAATTGGAACATCCAAATTCTATGAATATTACTCTTGAAAATGTTTCTCATAAGATTGAGGATATTCAAATGAATGAAGATGGTACAGTTACTGGAACGATTGCTCTTTTAAATACTCCTAAAGGACAAATTGCAAAAGCTATTGTTGAAGGTGGTTTACCATTATTCATTTCATCACGTGGTGCAGGTACAATTACTACTGAAGGACGCGTAACTTTATCTACAATTCAAACTTATGACTTGGTAGGTACTCCTGGTTTTAGTCAAGCTAAATTAACACTTAAGGAAAATCAAACTCTTGAATGTCTTAATGAATCAGTCGATGAAGGTAATATTATGTATGCTATTGTTGAAGGTGATGAATCTGATAACAAAGATGATGAACCTAACGATGATAACAAAGATAATGAATCTAAAGATGATAATAAAGATGATAAGAAGGGTGATAAGCCTAAAGATGATGATAATAACAAAAATAATGATAATGACAAAGTTGATATGAAAGAACTTAAAGAAGCTATTGACAAGCTTAATGAGAAGGTAACTTCTCTTGAAGCAGCTCTTCATGTCGCTCAAGAATCTTTAGACGAAACAAAATCAATTAAGCCAACTAATTATGATGGAATCCAAAAATGGGTTGTTGAAGAATTTGCTCCATCAATTAAGGAAGAAATCACAAATGGTATTAATGAAACTGTTTCTGAAAAGATAAATGAACAAATCGAACAAGTTCAAGACTCATTAAAGAGTTGGACTGAAGGTGAATTTGCTGACCATATACAAAATTGGTTTGTTGAAGAAATGGCACCTGTAGTACAAAGCTGGGTTGTTGAAGAATTTGCTCCAGAAGTTCAAAACTGGGTAACAGAAGAATTTGCTCCAGAAGTACAAAATTGGGTAGTTGAAGAATTTGCTCCAGAAGTACAAAATTGGATTACTGAAGAATATTCACCTGAAATTCAAGGTTGGATTACTGAAGAATTTGCTCCAACAGTAGAAAATTGGTTAATGGAAGAATATACTCCAGAACAATCATCAATTATCGAAAAGAAAGTAAACGAGAATGTTTCTGCATTTATGGAATCACAAAAGGCTGGTCGCCTTGATGAAATAGATGGTTTACTTGAATCTCTTTCAGCTGAAGGTAATTCAGATGTACAAAAAATTGTTGAAGAACAAAATAAAGATAATAAGTATAAAGGTATCTACGTTGTAGAAAATATGCCTGCTGAATATCTTCCATCATGGCAATTACTTGATGAAGCTCGTCAACAAGAAATAATCAGAAGTTCAAGAATGTATGACTTTACTAAAGAAGGTGTACTTGAATCATTCTGGGCAAACGTTAAGTTTGAAAATAAGGAAGTAAAGAAAATTGATGAAAATGTAAATGATCCTATTAGTAAATACCAATCAAATATTATTGCTGGTATGATGAAATTACGTGGAAGAAACGTTTAATTTTTCTATTAGGACAATAAATTTTTATTTTTATTAAATTAGTTTATATTATTAAGAAATAATATTCATAAATATAAATCTCAAATAAAGAGAATAACAAATAAATTTAAGTATAAATAATATGTTTGAACAAAATGGTGCAGTTACATGGGAAAAAATGTTGAAGGAATCTTTCAACGTTACAGACCAGGAAAAACTTAACTGGGTTTCTCAATATGCTGCTATTCATGAAATTCATGAATCTCAAATAGGTATTAATGGTGGAAATGTTGCTGTTTCAGCTCAACACCCAGGTGTAGGTCCTATCTATACAACTCCAATGAATACTATTGGTATGGGTAATCCTACAGCTCCAAGTCAATTAGATCCAATGAGCACAGCTCCATACAATGCTGCTAATCCTACAGGTTCATTCTGGGGTCAAACTCCAGGTTCTGGTGATATTCCAGTATCTACTCTTCCAATGGCTCTTAATATTGCATTGTTAACTATTGGTCTTGAACTTGTTCCAGTTATTCCTTCTAAAGGTCCTTGGGCAATGTTAACATATATGGATTTCCCATATGCTGGTGGTAAACTTGGTCGTGTTAATGAAACATCATTTGATGGTAAGGGTGTAGGTAATGAAAACAAGCCAATCTATATTAAGATTAAGGGTCTTACTCTTGAACAAATCGCTGAAATTCGTACAGCTATGGAAGCTGCTACAAACCCTGTTAAGGCTGATGATGTTGTAACAGTTGGTGGTTTCTCAGGTAAGTTCATTGCTCTTGGTCGTATGGATGCTTGCCCATTAGTTAAAGTTGTAAGCTGCTCTGCTGATAACAAATCAATTCGTGAAGAATTTGATGCTGCTACTTCAGTTGTAATCGGTTCTAAGACTATTACATTAGCTGCTGCTACTGCTACAGCTGCTGCTCAAAAGGTTGAAGCTGACTTCGTACAAACATCTGTTGATCTTGTTGATGGATTCGCAAACTTCTTTGATGGTTCTAAGAATTCAATGACACGTGCTCAAAACGAAACTGGTACAGGTAATGTTATTGGTCTTCGTTTATTCAGCAAGTGGATCCAAATGGGTTCATATGAAGTAACAGGTACTGTAACTCGTCAACAATTACAAGATCTTCCATTATACGGTGTTGATGCTGTATCTAAGGTTATGGAAGCTCTTCAAAACGAAATTACACAACACATCAACCAACGTATTCTTGAAAGAGTATTTGCTCTTGGTGTTACTAATGCTGTTCAACAAAAGGCTCGTCAAGGTGTAGATCTTAACCTTTACATGGGTAAGGGTGGTGCTGATATTCCATTTGCTACTGCATTCCCAGGTGTACCTCACTTTACAGATATTTATGGTCACGATCATAAAGCTTCTTGGGGTAATGTAAAGAACGCTGAAGTTAATACATCTGCTGAAAATCTTTCAACAAGACAACGTCGTATTATGTCTAAGTTACTTGCTGCTGCTAACTTAATCCAATTAGTAGGTCGTCGTGGACGTCCAACATGGGTTGTAACAAACGGTCAAGTTGCTA
>JAEEGL011431476.1_pt1 | contig 27748 bp, 24 predicted proteins | sample 9134231 | NCBI WGS metagenome assembly JAEEGL01 (sample SAMN16246548, study PRJNA631951) | gut metagenome | biome: gut microbiome; feature: rumen; material: fiber-attached | host: Bos | place: Iran: Karaj | collected 2018-10
GAATTTTCGCGCAAGCCGACCGTATAGAACTTACTTTTATACAGAGGTGCCGCCGAAAATCTTGACTGTCGCAGACAGGCGGAAATAGCTCAGTTGGTAGAGCACAACCTTGCCAAGGTTGGGGTCGCGGGTCCGAGTCCCGTTTTCCGCTCTTATATTAGGAAAACAACAATTTTAGATGAATTTATATTTAAGATATTTTGACCGTGAAACGTTAGTTTCCACAGTTGATGAAGCTATCGATTTCCTACGTTCCATTGACGAGATAGAAATGGACCCCATGTTAGAGGCAGATATCCGTGAATATGCTGCGAGTGATGTGTTCTATCCTAAAAGATATAAGATTCATCCCCGTGTCTATTTTATCATTATAAAGACGGAGGCTGCTACCATGCAGGATTTCAAAGATAAGAAGGCTGTGCATTCTGCCAGTGATGGTGTACCAGCGAAACCTGTGACGTCAGCAGTGGCACGACTGAATGAGATCAGACCGGGATGGTATGAAGGCATGCTCGATTTCAAGCGTGTACTTTTGATACCTGGAACAGGTAAGTTTCAGTACCGTGATACGCAATTTGTCGCTCAACTGAAGGCCAATTCTGGCATGGACTGCTATGAGCGTATCATCGAGCATCTTCGTGACCGTGTCGACGAACGTAGTCAGTTCCCTTCTGCGAAAGGAAAGAATTTTAAGTTCCGTTATCTTGGAAAGGCACGAGCATAATTAAGAAAGGAGGAGTCTATGAATAAGGTAATGCTTATTGGTAATGTTGGTCAGGATCCTGAAGTACGTTATGTTGATCAGGGGGTCGCTGTTGCCCGTTTGCGTTTGGCAACGACGGAGCGTGGTTATACACTTCAGAACGGAACGCAAGTGCCGGATCATACCGACTGGCATAATGTGATTCTGTGGCGTCGGCTGGCTGAGATTGTTGAGAAATATGTACATAAAGGAGACAAACTTTATGTTGAGGGTCGTGTTCGCTACACTTCGTATGATGATAAGCAGGGGCAGCGTCGTTTCGTGACAGAGATATGGGCCGACAATATTGAGTTGTTAAGTCCGAAACCTGCCACAGCAACAGGTGCCACGGTGAATGAGTCTATGGAGGCGCCCCAGCCTGACAATCATCCTGAGAAGGATCTGCCATTCTAAGCATGGATTATCTTCAACAGATACTCAGTGAAGTTCATTTTCTAGAACCCACCATGGGAGCAGTCGTGGCAGGATTGTTGGCCTGTCTGCTTCTCGTATTCTCTGGTTATGCCTCAGGTTCAGAGATTGCCTTCTTTTCATTATCTCCAAAGGATCTAAACGACCTTGACGAGGAGAAATATGAGCATGATAAGCAGATTAGCGCTCTGCGCGCAGATTCAGAGCGTACACTAGCTACCATTCTCATTACCAACAATTTGGTCAATGTTACCATCATCATGCTCTGTAACTATTTCTTTGATCATGTCATTGATTTTGGTATTGCCTATTGGTTGCAGTTCCTGGTGATAACGGTCCTATTGACATTCCTTCTCTTGCTTTTCGGTGAGATTATGCCGAAGGTCTATGCCGGTCAGCATGCTTTGGCATTCTGTCGTTTCTCTGCTAGTGGGATTATTCATCTTCGCAAACTATTCTATCCTTTATCATCAATACTGATTCGCTCGGGTATGTTGGCAGAGAAAGTGGTTCAGAAGGAGAGTCATGTGTTGAGTGTCGACGATTTGGAGCAAGCACTCGAGTTGACCGATGAGAATGAATTGAGAGGAGAGAAGAATATGCTTGAGGGTATTGTTCGCTTTGGTGACGAGACAGCCAAAGAGGTGATGACAAGTCGTCAGGATGTGGTGGATTTGGATTTCAGGTCTTCTTTCTCTGATGTACTGAAGTGTATCGTGGAGAACAATTACTCCCGTATCCCTGTCTATCAGGGCTCCATCGATAATATCCGTGGCATCTTATATATTAAGGACCTATTGCCTCATCTGTCGAAGCCTGCCTCTTTTCGTTGGCAGTCGCTCATCAGGCCACCTTATTTCGTTCCTGAGACAAAGAAGATCGACGATTTGCTCCGTGAGTTTCAAGAGAACAAGGTGCATATTGCTATTGTGGTCGATGAGTTTGGTGGTACCAGTGGTATCATCACCCTTGAGGATGTTCTTGAAGAGATCGTCGGTGAGATTAACGACGAGTACGACGACGAGGAGAAAAGTTATGTACGGTTGAATGCCAACACCTATATCTTTGAAGGTAAGACGTTGCTGAGTGACCTATTTAAAATCTTGGATATCGACGATGAGACTTTCGAGGAGGTGGAGGGCGATGCCGACTCACTGGCTGGATTGCTCTTGGAGATCAAGGGCGATTTCCCAGACCTTCATGAGCGTATAGACTATAAGAATTTCACCTTTGAGGTAACGGAACTTGATGGTCATCGTATCTCAAAGGTGAAAGTCATTATCCACGATTCTTCAGAAGCGTAGTCTTTCTATAGTCTACCATCCGTACTGTTGCCACCTGATGACATTGTTCCATTGATAGCTCTGGATGGTGGTGTTCCATATAGGAGAGGTCAATCGGTAGGTGTTTCTTGGGAAGAACATGCTGACGCATCCATTCTCAGATGCTTTTATATCGAATTGTTCCATGTTCGCACTTAGCAAGGAACTGTTTGTCATCCAACGTGCAGAGAAAATGGCGTAGGGAACGGCCTTCTCGAAGACTTTTTTCCACACGTTAAAGTCTTTATCCGCTGTATTCTCTAACAGCATCTGTCGCATGTCATACGCATAGCGGTTGTTACTGTAGACGCCATAATAGGTCATAGCATCAAAGTCAAGAGGGCTCTGTTCTTGCACATCCAGTCTGTCTGCTATTGTATGAAGGATGGTTGCTGTAGCCTGTGCCAACTCTTCCAACTCGGACGTTTTAAAGGTTGACAGCGGGACACTATAACCTTTCAGGTCGCCAGGGATATAGTTGTAATACTTATTGGAATTGCTCTTGTATTCTTCCAGATAATAGTTATAATAATGGTCTGTCAAAGTGCGGTAGAATAGCTCGTTGGAATTGAACAGATCGGGTACGATTATGTCATACGGAGCCCCTTTGTCGGGAATTTCTGCCGGCGAACCGATCACATAGTCCGTCACGTGACGCAACTCATAGGCCACTTCCACACAACTGAAATTACAACAGTCGGCAAACACGAACTTTAGGGCCTTGTCGCCCATGGCTCTGGCAATAGCCCGACTCATCGACGGAATATTCATCCAATATTTGCCGGAACTTGATGAGGTATTTCTGCCCGTGTCTCCGCCGTAGGCACGACTGGCGGCATAGGGGATGGAGTCGTTGCTGACAAGCCAGCCCGATGCATGTCCCCAGAGTACCAGTCCGTAAGAAGCGGCTGGATAGGTCTGTCTGGTATAGGACAGAACTTTCTCCATTACGGCAGGATCAGCTGTGAAACTCTCTTCCATACTGACGGAGTCGACAAGAACACCATTCTTGATTCTTGCGATATATGGAGGGGTGGTCTCGGCCTGATCGACATAGACGATGAGATTATGTCGTTTGTCAAGCGATTTTGAACCGGTTTTCATCTCTTCCAAATCACTTGCGGCAAACGAGTTGAGATTATTCTCTGCCGCCATATATACAAGAACAGTACGCTCTGACTGTTCATCGACCGGATGGTCGTCGTGATGATGACAGGCAGTGAAGAGGCATGAGCCGAACAATATGAATAGACATTTACGCATATTTCATTTTTTTTCTGCAAAGGTAGTAATATTAATTAATAAATACTCCGTCTCGGTAAAAAAAAGAAACGTGTTTCTCTTTTTATGCACAACTTTTCATAATTTAGCACTTCGTTAAAAGTGCTTCTGCTCGGAAAAAACTCAAATAAATTTGGTTTTTCTCTCGCTTATTTGTACCTTTGCAAGCGTGAATCTGAGGATGAAGCGATATATTGCATCTTGGATACTGTTGGCAGCGTTCCTGCCAATGGTTGTTTTGTCGTCTCTCCATATTCACGAGACCACCCAGACCACAGATACGGCATGTGCTGCCTGCGTGCATCATCACTGCGGCGGGCACATGACGCAGTATGATGGACAGATGCACCAGTGTGTGCTCTGTCAGTTCCTGACGTTGTCTATGCTGGCAGCTACAACGGTGGTCGTGCTGTTTATTAATAAATATGGCGAACAGACGTTTGCCAGTTTCATATGCCGATACACCCCTCGGGTGTGCGGTGTGGTTAGCCTTCGTGCTCCTCCGTTTGTTTGAAAGAATAAGGTACAATCTCATTTTTTCAAATAAGCAACCAATATGATCATAGCTTTATTGGCTGCGGCTATGTGGACCTGTGCACCGGCCGACAGCACAATTGCCCTTGACGGGGTGACTGTGACTGGTCAACGGCAGCGTGACTTCCAGATGCGTACGTCGCAGTCGGCTGTGCAGATCAGCCATGATTATCTGCAACAGAATTTTGCAGGAAGTCTGATGCAAACACTCGAAGGTGTCCCAGGTATCAAGGCGATGGCCATAGGTTCCGGACAGTCGAAGCCAACTATTCGTGGCTTGGGTTTCAACCGGTTAGCTGTTACCGAGGATGGTATCAAACATGAGGGCCAACAATGGGGCGACGACCACGGACTTGAGATCGACCAGTTTGCCGTGGATCGTGCAGAGGTCATTAAAGGACCGGCAGCACTGCTCTATGGCAGTGATGCCATCGGTGGCGTGTTGAACCTCTACGCCAATCATATACCGACCAAGAAGATGGAAGGAGCAGTTCAACTGTTCGGTCGTTCTAATAACGAACAGTTGGGACTGTCGGCGAAGGTCGGTGGACGGTCTGGCAAATGGTTCTACCGTGCCATCATGACGCTCATCGACTATGCCGACTATCAGGTGCCGACGGATAGTATCCAGTATTACTCCTATTATATTAAGCTGAAGGATAGGCGGTTGCGTAACACCGCAGGTCTGGAGCGTGATGGGAGTGTGATGCTGGGCTATGCTGGTTATAACTTCCACACCGACATACGCGTGTCTGACTCATATTCGAAGAGCGGCTTCTTCGCCAATGCTCATGGACTGGAAGTACGGTTAAGTGATATCGACTACGACCGTCATCGTCGGGATATCGATCTACCTTATCAGTGGGTGAACCATCTGAAGGTACTTAGTCATACGACATGGCGTAGTGAGTCTTTGATGGTAGAGGCCAAACTCGCGTATCAGAACAACCTGCGTGAGGAACGGTCGGAGCCTGTCAGTCATGGTTATATGCCCAAACCTGACAGTCCGTTGGAGCGTCGCTTCAACAAGAGCACTTACACGGCTAATCTGGGACTGCGCCTGACATTAGGAGAGCATCATGAGTTGAGTACCGGCATCAACGGCGAATATCAGTATAATCGTCGTGCAGGTTGGGGATTCATCATCCCAGATTTCTCGACGTTGAGTTTGGGCGCCTATGCCTTTGACCGTTATACCGTGAATGAGCGTCTGAAGCTGAATGCAGGCATTCGATATGATCATGCCTATACACATATTGATAGTTACAATGACTGGTTTCTGACGCCTACGTTCGATGGCGACTCGGCCTACGTACAGCGTTCTGCCAACCTCCGTCGGCACTTCAACAGTGTCACGTGGTCGGCAGGTGTGAACTACGCCACCGGTGGTTGGGTGCTCAAGGCAAATATCGGAAAGAGTTTCCGAGTACCTATTCCGAAGGAGTTGGGCGCTGATGGTATCAACTATCATATCTTCCGCTATGAGCGAGGCAATAGCGATTTGGCGCCTGAAGAGTCGTATCAGGTCGACCTTGGTTTGCATTGGGACAATGAGGTGTTGTGTGTGCAGGTGGATCCTTATCTGAACTACTTCCCGAACTACATCTATCTGAACCCGACGGCACAGTATGTCGAGGGACTGCAACTCTATCACTATATGCAGGCCGAGGTGCTACGCTATGGTGTGGAAGCGCAGATGAACTGGATGATAACATCCCATTGGGAGGCGGAACTGAAAGGCGAGTATCTGTATGCCGAACAGAAGTCGGGAGAGAAGAAAGGCTATACCTTGCCGTTCTCTACACCATGGTCGACTGATGCAACCATCAAGTACTCCTTCGACTATCATGGTAAGGGCTTTGCAAGTCTGAACGCCCATGTCGTTGGAAAACAGAATGAGATTGTACCACCGGAAAAGCCCACAGACGGGCATTGGACACTAAATTTCTCGGCAGGAAAGCAATTCCCGTTGGGTGGTAGTGTCCTGAAGATTGCGCTTCATGCAGACAACCTGTTGAATAAGCGTTACTTCGACCACACCAGCTATTATCGGCTGATAGATGTGCCCGAGCCGGGACGTAACTTCTCGATGATGATAGGGGTGGAGTTCTAGAATAATGATAATGTATTAAAAACAAAAAGACAATTATGAAAAAGTATATATATATGAGCCTGATGATGGCTCTCCTGTGTGTTCTCTCTCTCAGTTTTACCGCTTGCGACGATGACGACGATAAGTTGCCGGCTCCAGAGATCACCATCAACGAGGCAAATATCGAGGATGATGTACTCTGTGTGCAGGCAGACGTGGTGGCCAAAGGTCGTACAGCATCTATCCTGTTGACCATTACCGGACAAAATGGTGCCGTCAAGGCAACTCAGGCTATTACAGATAGCAAGTATATCGGAGTACTGAATATCGACGGATTTCATGTTCACGTGGATATCGCAGACAAGAATGTTGAGGAAGGTGATATCCTGGAGATGAGTGTTACCGACGAGCAAGGACTCACTACCACCTCCAAGAAGAGTATCACAGAGGAGGAAGATGATGACGATGAATAATCCAAAATAAAAATGAAGAAAACTGTAATATCACTCTCACTGCTGTGCGCACTCTGTGCGTGCAGCAGTTCAGACGATGACGAGGTAAAGGACATGTCTCAACCCATCATTACCGATCAGGGAATCACCGCTAATCCTATCGACTGTCAGGTCTATCAGCGTGGTGGGAGCATCCCCTTCAACTACTTTTTCACCGATGATACGGAACTTGGTACCTACAATATCGAGATTCACAACAACTTCGATCATCACACACATAGCACCTCATCGGTAGAGTGTCCGATGGATGCTTTGAAACAACCGGTCAAGCCGTGGGTCTACAATCAGGATTTTGCCATTCCGACAGGACTGAGACAGTACGATGCCAAGATAGATATACCCATCCCTGCTGACATTGATCCCGGTGATTACCATTTCATGGTGCGTCTCACAGACCGTGCCGGTTGGCAGCAACTTAAGGCTGTTGCCATTAAGATTACAGAGTAGGGTTGTTAATACGAGTGAAATGCCATTGAAAAATGTTTTTTTCTTTTGTGTTTCACTCGTATATTTGTAATTTTGCCCCCGCAAAACCAGAACATCATGAAGAAACTCTCTATATTATTGGTATTACTAATTGCTTTGATGACCGTAGGGGAGGTGTCTGCCCACCGTTCAAGAAGTAGGAAGCTACATGGTCGACACAAAACCCACCGAGTGGTTAAGAAAGGTAGGAGACACAGACCCGTCAAGCGTATCGCAAGACTTCGACCGGTGAATATGCCGCAGGACGATCAGCCTATGATCCTGTGTGAGGATACCTGTGAGCATGTTCATGGTATCGATCTGTCGCATTATCAGGGCCAGGTGTTCTGGGAGACGGTTGGCGAGAATACCAAGTTGGCGTATGTCTATCTGAAGGCTACGGAGGGGGGCGACCGGATTGATGAACGGTATGAACGTAATATCGAACTGGCCCATCGTTACGGTCTGAAGGTTGGCTCCTATCATTTCTTCCGTCCGAAGGCCCCATTGCAGCAGCAGCTGGAGAACTTCAAGACCCAGTGCCTGCCAAGTGAACAAGACCTGATACCGATGATAGACATAGAGACGACAGGTGGTCTGCCGACGGACATCTTCTGCGACTCACTGTTCAAGTTTCTGGGGATGGTTGAAAGGACCTACTGTCAGCAGCCTTTGCTCTACACGTTCCGGAACTTCTACAATAAGCATCTGCTCGGAAAGATCGACGATTATAAACTGATGATTGCCATGTATACCGAGGAGGAACCAGTCTTGGCCGACAACAGAGATATCACGATGTGGCAATACACTAGTAAGGGACGGATCTTCGGTATCAATGGTTTTGTGGATAAGAGTCGTTTTATGGGATTTCATAGTCTGCGGGATATCCGGTATATCCACTGAGTCATCGTCGGATTGTAGCCAACGTACTTATTCCTCGATGTGTGATAGAGAGTGCAGGAATGATGAGAAGAAATTGGTGACACTCTCAGAAGGGTAGTAATGGAAATATCGTGCGGAACGGCGTATATGACTGAAGATGGCTGAGGTGTTACTGCGTACGAAGATATTTTCATTGCCTTGCATAAAATACCAGTCCTTTGAACGGGTATTCGCAAAATCCACCAGTTCTTTCGCGATCTTCTCCACTTGAATATCCTTTCCTTCTTGTAGGAAAGGCAGTTCGTGCTGTTCAAACCCAAAGAACCGTATCAGGAACTCACCTTCCAGTTGTACCATCTGTGTCAGGCGGAGGTCATCAATCCATCTTCCTAACATTTCGTAATCCATCTCTTGATGATGCTGCCGCAGGTAGATGCCCAACTCCAGCAGTTGCCGGATGGGCAGTCCTTCATTCAGGATATGACGAATCACCCTGATCATCTTCAGCAACAGGCGGCGTGTGGCGATGTCGGAATCCTCATTGTCGAGTATCCGCTGTAGTCGACTGTTCAGAAGCGGGTTGGTGAGATGGTCAGGTCGCAGGAAACTGTCCTCTTCTTGTTCGTTCGTCACCGGTTGTTTGACAGTCTTCTCTGCAGTCGTCTTCCATTCGGCCCATTGTTTCTCTGTTAGATGTAGGAAGAACTGATCCTTGCAGCGGAGCAGTCCTTGATAACAGTAAGGGATGATATCATGCAGGAAAGACAACTGGTACACACGTTCCCATTTGCAGACAGACATCGGTTCTATCTCTTCTGTCGTATGGAAGACGCCGCTCCTCAATAATCTGAAAAGGTTTCGCTGTATGATGTCCATGACTATGAATATCTTTTAGGATAGCGGAAGAGGATAGCCATGATCGCTACCACTCCCAAGGCGAAGGGGTAATAGAGATAGGGAATGATTGCGATGGGGTTTAGTGTCGCCAGACCGGCAGCTATCAGTATCTGTGCACCATAGGGGATGAACCCCTGCATGACACAGGAGAAGGTGTCGAGGATAGAGGCGCATTTCTTGTTGTCGACGCCATAACGGTCGCCAATCTGTTTGGCGATACCACCAACGGTTAGAATAGCTACCGTGTTGTTTGCCGTACACACGTCGACCAGTGCCACCAAGGCAGCGATGCTCAGTTCTGCTCCCCGTTTACCATTGACATGACGGGTCAGTTGGCGAATCACGAAATCGATACCTCCTTGTTGCCTGACTAGTTCCAAGATGCCTCCGGCCATCATCGTGACGATGATCAGCTCACCCATTGAGAGGATGCCGTCGCCCATAGCCCCCATCCATCCGTACAGATCGAAGGAGTGCGTTAGGATGCCGATACCACCAGTTAGTAGGGTACCCAAAGTCAGTACGGCCATGACATTCATGCCGGAGATGGCAGTTACCAGAACGACCAGATAGGGGAGAACCTTCACCCATTCCACTTGCGGGATGTGCTGTGGGGCACTCACGTGAAGTCCAATCAACAGGTAAATACCAAGAATCAGGATGGCCGCAGGAAACACCAGGAAGGCATTGACACGGAACTTATCGCTTAGTCGGCAGCCCTGTGTCTGTGTGGCCACAATGGTTGTGTCAGATATGAAAGAGAGGTTGTCGCCGAAGAACGAGCCACCGACAATGATGGCTGTCATCAGTGCCACGTCGGTGCCAGTCTCCGAGGCAATACCGGCCGCGATAGGTACCAAGGCCGCTATCGTACCCACGCTGGTACCGATGGAGAGTGATACGAAGCAGGCGGCGAGAAATAGACCGGCCAGGATCATCTGTGGTGGCAACAGACTGAGGGTTAGGTTGACCGTCGCGTCGATACAGCCCATGGCCTTTGCAGAGTGAGCAAAGGCGCCGGCCAGGATGAAGATCCAGATCATCAGCATCATCTGTTCCGTGGCGGCTCCCCGACTGAAGGCGTTGATTCGTGACATCAGCGGTTTCCCGCCTAAGACGGCGATGGCATAGATGCTCGATACCATGAATGCTACGGTGATAGGTACTTTATAGAAGTCGCCAGCGATGATGCTGGTGACCAGATAGAAGGCGACAAACACCATTAGTGGTGATAATGCGACAAGTCCTTTTTTCATGTTTGTGATCTCAAGTCTAGTTATGTTGTCTTTTGTTTTGTTGTCTTATAATGTTACGCCACTCTTGAAGATGGCGATCTCACGGTAGTCATTCTGCTCGTTCTTCGACAGTTCGCCGTTGGCCACACGGATCACCTTGTCGATGAACTCCTGAACGAGTTCCTGCATGGAGCGTCCTTCTAATAGCTGACCGGCAGAGAAATCGACCCATCCCGCTTTCCGGCGTGCCAGGTCGGGGTTCGTGGCGATCTTCATGGTTGGCACAAAAGTACCGAAGGGAGTGCCACGTCCTGTTGTGAAGAGTATCAGATGGCATCCGCTGGCGGCGAGTGCCGTGGCAGCCACCAGATCGTTGCCTGGAGCCGAGAGCAGGTTCAGACCGTCGTGCTGCAGACGATCGCCATACTCTAGGACACCATTCACAGGTGCTTTTCCACATTTCTGCGTACATCCCAACGCCTTATCCTCGAGGGTTGATATGCCACCGGCCTTATTCCCCGGACTCGGATTCTCGCCGACCGGTTCGCCGTGCGAAAGGAAATAGTCTTTGAAGTTGTTGACCATCGAGACCGTCTGCTCGAAGAGCTCTTTAGTACGACAACGGTTCATAAGAATGGTCTCAGCCCCGAACATCTCAGGCACCTCTGTCAGGACGGATGTGCCTCCCTGTGCTACCAGCCAGTCGCTGAACTCACCTATAAGGGGATTGGCCGTGATACCAGAGAATCCGTCGGAGCCACCGCATTTCAGACCGACCCGTAGTCTGCTGACTGGTACGGTCACGCGCTGATCCTGGCGGACTGTCTCATAGAGTGCCCGCAGGATATCCATGCCTGCCTCCATCTCATCCTCCACCTTCTGGGTGACGAGCAGTTTGATACGATCCTGGTCATAGTCGCCCAGCATCGCCATGAAGTCGTCAGGCTGGTTGTTCTCGCATCCCAGACTGAGCACCAGGACGGCACCGGCATTGGGGTGCAGACAGATATCACGAAGCACCTTCCGGGTGTTCTCGTGATCGTCGGACAGTTGGGAACAACCGTAGTTATGATGCCATGCATAGATGGCGTCAACCCCTTCGCCACAGGTCTCACGTCTTAGTTCCTGAACAAGTCGCTCGGCAATCCCATTGACGCATCCGACCGTCGGCACGACCCATATCTCATTGCGCACACCTACATCACCGTTCCTTCTTAGATAACCCTTAAAGGTGCGGTTGTCATTTTTGATATTAAGTTGCTTGTTTATAGGGGAGTACGTATATTCGAGTTTACCGGATAAGTTGGTCTTCAGATTAGTCTCATTGACCCAGTCGCCCGCCTTCAGATCAACCATCGCGTGTCCGATGGGGTAACCGTATTTGATGATATTCTGTCCCTTAGACACATCGTTGATGAGTATCTTGTGTCCGGCAGGTGTATCTTGGTTGACAACTATCTGTCGCCCATCTACCTCGATGATAGCCCCTTTTCTTTTGTCTTGCAGACACACGACGACGCTGTCTGCCTGATTAATTTTTATATAAGTAGTTAATTCCATGCGTGAGGTCAGTCTGGATTATATGGCCGTCCTACGATAGAAGGCCACATTCTCCTTTGTCAGAATCTCGATAGGCATATAGTTGACCGGTGTGACAGCGCGCTTCATCACGATAGCCTCGAAGAGAGCGTTCACGCTGGCATATCCCTGTTGGTAGGCGTGCTGTGCGATGAGGAACGAAATGCTGCCTTGTCGAACACACTCCTCGTTCTTATGCACCATATCGTAGCCCATGATTTGGATATCCCGACGGTTGCTTCTCTGGAGGAATTCCCCGACGAGGTGTGCCTTTGAGTTGAAGGTGATACAATGGTGAATCTGAGGATGAGCCTTGAAGAATTTCTCCAGGATGGTGTCGTATTCCTTGCGCTCCTCGTCAAGCGGCAAGTCTACTTCCGAGATCTTGATCTCAGGGAAGTGATCCACCATATAGTGACGGAAGCCTGTCTCCCGGTTAGCCTGCTGCTTGGATCCCACGTTTCCGTCGCGTGTCTGCTTGACGATGGCGATCTCCTTTTCCTTGGAGGCGATGAGCATCAGCATCCGCGCTGCGAAATAGCCGCTGGCAAATGAGTCTTGTCCGAAGAAGGCCAAGGGCTTGAGGTCGGGCATATAGGAGTCGAGCAACACATAAGGAATCTTACGCTCCATGAGCTTTTGGGTGAAACGAGAGGTCTGTTCGAGCGTGGAGGGCACGATGATCACCCCGTCGATCTTAGCCGTGAAGAGCTCACGGGCCATCTTCGTGAACGACTGGTGGTTGAAGCGCTCGTAATAGACGAACTTCAGTGAGATACCGAAATCACGGCGGAAATCAGTACATGCCTGGGCCCCTTCCTCTATCTCGTCCCAATAAGCCTCCTGTTCGTGCTTGGGCAGTACGATATAGAAGTCGTAGGTCTTGTTGTAGGCGAGGGCAGAGGCATACATATTGGGACGGTAGTCCATCTCTGCCAAGGCCTTGTTGACCTTCTCGAGAGCCGACTTACTGACGTTGGGACGGTTGTGTAGCACACGGTCCACTGTTCCTGTTGAGACACCCGCTCTAGCGGCAATGTCCTTAATGGTTATATTCTCCTTTGGCATATTTCACCCTTTTTGGGGCAAAGGTACAAAGAAAATCTGAGAATATGCACTACTTTTTTAAATAATCTGTCAGAAAACGTTTCCGTAAGTATTTTCATACTAAACATTTGGTAGTTTGGAAAAATGTCCTTACCTTTGTCCTCGCAAACGAAATTAACAAGTTAAATCTATCATTAAATCAAAAACAATGGCTAAAATTGTAACATTGGGCGAGATTATGCTTCGCCTGTCGCCCCAGGGCAATGACCGTTTCATTCAGAGTGAGTCTTTCCGGATTATTCCAGGTGGCGGTGAGGCAAACGTGGCAGTCTCTGTAGCCAATTACGGACATGATGCATATTATGTATCCAAGCTTCCCAAGCACGAGATCGGACAGATTGCTTTGAACGCTCTGCGTCGTTATGGGGTGAACACAGAATATATTGCTCGTGGTGGTGACCGTATCGGGCTATACTATGCCGAGACAGGAGCCTCGATGCGTCCGTCTAAGGTGATCTATGACCGTGCCCATTCTGCCATTGCAGAGGCTTCTCCTGCCGACTTTGATTTTGACAAGATAATGGAAGGTGCAGCGTGGTTCCATTGGAGTGGTATCACCCCAGCCATCTCCGACAAGGCCGCAGAGTTGACGAAGCTGGCCTGTGAGGCTGCTAAGCGCCATGGCGTTACGGTGTCTGTAGACCTGAACTTCCGCAAGAAGCTGTGGACCTCGGAGAAGGCTATCTCCGTCATGCGTCCGTTGATGAAGTATGTGGATGTATGTATCGGCAACGAGGAAGATGCAGAGCTCTGTCTCGGTTTCAAGCCCGATGCCGACGTGGAAGGCGGTCAGACTGATGCAGCAGGTTATGAGGGTATCTTCAAGCAGATGATGCAGGAGTTCGGCTTCAAGTATGTGGTGTCTACACTCCGTGAGAGCTACAGTGCCACCTATAATGGTTGGAAGGCTCTGATCTATGATGGTAAGGAGTTCTATCAGAGCAAACGTTACGAGATCAATCCGATCATCGACCGTGTGGGTGGTGGTGATTCCTTCTCTGGTGGTCTTATCCACGGTCTGCTGACGAAGAAGACACAGGGCGAGGCTCTGGAGTTCGCTGTGGCAGCCTCAGCTCTGAAGCATACGATCAATGGTGACTTTAATCAGGTCAGCATTGACGAGGTAGAGGCGCTTGCCGGTGGTAGTGCTAATGGTCGAGTACAAAGATAAAAAAGCGAGTCATATTATGGCAAAGTTTGATAAGATAGCCGTCCTGAAGAAGATCGGTGACACGGGTATGGTTCCCGTATTCTATCATAAGGATCTGGAGACATGTAAGAATGTGGTCAAGGCCTGTTATGAGGGTGGTGTCCGCGCCTTTGAGTTTACCAACCGTGGCGACTTCGCCCAGGAGGTATTTGGTGAACTGGTGAAGTGGGCCGACAAAGAATGTCCTGAACTGGCCCTGGGTATCGGTTCGGTGGTCGATGCCCCGACCGCTGCTCTTTATCTACAGTTAGGCGCCTGCTTCGTCGTAGGTCCCCTGTTCAACCCCGACATTGCTCCCGTCTGCAATCGTCGTCTGGTACCTTACTGCCCGGGCTGCATGACAGTCAGCGAGATCGGTAAGGCACAGGAACTGGGATGTGACCTGACAAAGGTGTTCCCTGGTGATGTCGTTGGTCCGAACATGGTGAAGGGGCTCAAGGCTCCGATGCCGTGGTCGAAGATCATGGTGACCGGTGGTGTGTCGCCCGACGAGGAGAACCTGACTAAATGGTTCAAGGCCGGCGTGTTCTGTGTAGGCATGGGCTCAAAACTCTTCCCCTCAGACAAGGTGAAAGCCGGCGACTGGCAGTATGTCACCGACAAGTGTCGTGAGGCTCTTGGCTACGTAGCAAAGGCTCGTGCATAATCCATATACCCCTTCCGCCTGACTGTCTGTCAACAGAAGTCGGTGGAAGGGGTGTTTCTAACTATGAGACTCTGGCTAATCGTTCTCTCAGTCATTCTCTTTTCAGCATGTTCTCGCACAGACAGACGGGCGATAGACAGGCTGAATGATATCTCCTATGCTTATCACTATCGGGATGCCGACTCCACGGAGTCGTATGCCCGGCGCGCCTATCATGAAGCCGATGGCTATCATGCCGGCAAGGCCGAAGCCATGAACAATCTGGCTTTCGTCCATATTGTCAGGATGCAGTATGACGAGGCGGAGCGACTGCTGACGGAGGTACCAAAGATGACCGACAATCAGATTGAGATACTGATTGCCTATGTGCAGCAGATGCGTCTTTGTCAGCGTCGTTCCAGGAACCGTGAGTTCCATGAGTTCCGTGAGAGGGCCGACCATGCGGTGCGTCGTATCCATGAGGAGTGGGATCAGCTCTCTGAGCATGACCGTCAGCGGATGCTCTATGCCGAGACGGAGTTTGCTATTGTCAACTCAACGTACTACTATTATGTGGGACTGGAGGAACAGTCCATAGATGCCTTGTATGCCATTAACCCCGATGAGGTACAGAAAGACACGGCTCAATACCTGAACTATCTCTATAATGTCGGTGCCGGCGGCATCATCACAGAAGGAACACAGAAGGAGATCAACCAACAGGAGTTCGATCATCTCATGCGTTGTCTTCTGTTGGCACGTAAGGGCAACTATCCCTATTTTGCCGCTAATGCCCTTGAGGCACTCTCTGAGCATCTGACCGATCCGCACGACCGGCAACAGCTGATAGCTGATAACCTGCCGGCGTCGAAGTTCATCAATCCAGAGAATGTTGCCGACGAGGACCTGCCGGGTGTCCTGGCGGAGAACGCGCTTTATATTTTCGAGACATACGGAGATGTATACCAGATTGCCGGCGCCTACCGAACGCTGGCCTCCTGTTACCGACAGACGGGTGATTATGAGTCGGCACTCAACAATCTTGAGCAGGCTCTTTCCGATACGATCATCAACCAGGCACCCGACCTGGTGGCGAGTATCCGTGAGCAGATGAGTGTGGCTTATGCCGCTATAGACGATAAACAACAGAGCGACTACAACCGAAATCTCTACCTCGACCTGCAGGAGACCACCCGTCAGGACCGGCAGTTAGAAGCTCGAGCTAGTCTGTTGGAGAAGACCGTCACCCAGTTGAATATGATGCTGGTTGCCGTGGTGATCGCGATCGTCCTGTTGCTTTTCTTCCTCTGGCTGTTCAATCACATGAACAAAAGGCACAGTCAGGAGGACCAACCCGACGATCTCTTTGACCAGAAACAAGAAGAGTTGAACGCCCAACTGCTCCGGTTGGAGACCAGTGAGCGGCGTAACCTGGAGCAGCGGGCCAAGATCTCGCTGGTCAACAGTGTGACTCCCTTTATAGACCGTATTATCCATGAGTTAAAGGCACCCCATGGTGGGAATGTCGATTATATCCGTGAGCTGACCGATCAGATCGAGGATTATAACGATGTGCTCACTCACTGGATCCAGCTCAGGCAAGGTGAACTGAGTCTTAAGATCGAGAGCTTCCCCTTACAGACCCTCTTTGATATGATCAGTAAGAGTCGTACCGCCTTTCAGATGAAAGGTGTGGAGCTGATGGTAGAGCCGACAGACGCTGTGGTCAAGGCCGACAGGGTGCTGACGCTCTTCATGCTGAACACGTTGGCCGACAATGCCCGTAAGTTCACGGACAAGGGTGGTCAGATCCGCCTGTCTGCCGTTCTGGATCAGCAGTATGTGGAGATCTCCGTCGAAGATACCGGTGCAGGAATGAGCGAAGAACAACTTAGTCATCTCTTCGACCATAAGATTGTGGAGGAGCATGGCTTCGGACTGCTCAACTGTAAGGGTATCATTGAGAAATATCGTAAGGTGAGCCAGCTCTTCTCTGTCTGTGCCATTGATGCGACCAGTACATTGGGCAAGGGCAGTCGCCTGTTCTTCCGTCTGCCGAAAGGTGTCATGCGTTCTGTCGGCTATTGGTTGCTGTTTGTTGGTCTTTGGGTATCTGGAGTTACCCGGGCGCAGGCGTCAGACATCTTTGCGATGGACGAGACAATGACACGGGCCAGTGCCTATGCCGATTCCGCCTATTTTTCCAATATCAACGGCACCTATGAACGGACCTTGTTTTTTGCCGACTCGTGCCGCTACTATCTGAATAAGCATTATCGTCAGCTGGAGCCCCATGGCCGCTATCTGATGCGAGAGATGGGGAACCTGTCGATGCTCGCACCGGAGATCAAGTGGTTCCACGACAGTCTGGACATCAACTACAATATCATTCTGGATATCCGCAATGAGAGTGCCGTGGCGGCGCTCGCCCTGCATCAGTGGCAGCTCTATGCCTATAACAACCGTATCTACACGCAGCTGTTCAAGGAGATGTCGGCAGATAACACGCTCGGTGACTATTGCCGTACCATGCAGCAGTCGCAGACGAACAAGACCATCGCCATCATCCTGCTTATTCTGATGCTAGTGTCTATCGTGCCTGCCTATTACCTGTTGTACTACCGTCATCGTCTCTACGACCGTTTCCTGAAAGAGCAGCAACGCCAGACGGACCTGGAACTGCTGGGCGATGAGCTCCGGAAGGCGGAGCAGGAGGATAACAACCTGCATGTCTCCAACGCGGTGTTGGACAACTGTCTCTCGACTCTGAAGCATGAGACGATGTATTATCCCAGTAGGATCCAGCAATTACTGGAGGTAGGCGATAACGACTCTCTGTGCGAGGTGACCGACTATTACCGTGAGTTGTATGGCGTACTCAGTCTGCAGGCCACCCGACAGGTAGAACGTACCAAGCTCCATCTGAAGCCCATCGTCCTCGCTCCTGCGGACGACGGTCGTGAGGAGGTGAGGATCCTCGGGGATGAGACCCTGATACGTTATCTCTTTGATATCCTCAGGAAACAGTCGGGACAGAAGAAACTCGACATGTCGTTCCGCCAGAAGGAGAAGGCCTATATCGATGTGCTGATCCCGATGCCGGCCCTGGAGATGACAGAGGAACAGGTATCCCTGCTGTTCACCCCTTCCAAGGAGCATATCCCTTATCTGCTATGTCGGCAGATTGTCAGAGACCACGGTGAGGCAACTAACCGTCGTGGTTGTGGTATCTATGCCACCATAATCAATGGAACAACAAATATGATAATAACATTACCAAGCGTATGGAAAACTTCAAAGTAATAATCGTTGAGGACGTGCCTCTTGAACTCAAGGGAACGTTAGGCATCATTCGTAATGATATCCCTGAGGCAGAGGTCATCGGAACGGCAGAGAACGAACAAGCATATTGGCGACTAATCAAACAGCAGAAACCCGACCTCCTGCTTCTGGATCTGGGTCTGGGTGGTTCGACAACCATCGGCGTGGAGATCTGTCGGCATACCAAGGAGTTGCATCCCGATGTCAAGGTGCTGATCTTCACTGGTGAGATCCTCAATGAGAAGTTGTGGGTCGACGTGCTTGATGCCGGTGCCGACGGTGTGATCCTGAAGACAGGAGAGCTGCTCACCCGCCGCGATGTGAATGCCGTGATGGACGGTAAGCAACTGGTGTTCAACGAGCCGATCCTCGAGAAGATCGTGGAGCGCTTCAAGGCTGCCGTCAGTGGACAACTCGTGAAACAGGAGGCTCTCGTCAATTATGAGATCGACGAGTATGACGAACGCTTCCTGCGCCATCTCGCCCTTGGCTACACCAAGGAGCAGATCACCAACCTGCGTGGCATGCCTTTTGGAGTGAAGAGTCTTGAGAAACGTCAGAACGAACTGATCCAGAAGCTCTTCCCAGAGGGCAGTAGTGGCATCAATGCGACGCGTCTGGTCGTACGTGCCCTGGAGTTGCGTATCCTTGATATCGATAACCTGGAACCCGATGAAGAGTAGGTACGAGCGATATATGTCCTTCCTGACCAAGGAGGGGGTGGGAGTGATGGCCTCTGTGCTTCTGTGTGCCGAGGCCCTCCTGATCATTCTCTCGTGGATCCTCTCCACGACCATGACAGAGGGCGTGCGCTCCCTCCTGTCATCGGAGGGCATACGCTGGTTCTTCGGTTCCTTCACTGGCATCATCGCCTCGCCACTGCTCGTTTGGCTGCTGTTGGCACTGATCGCCATCGGCAGTGTGCAGAAGAGCGGTCTGACGGCGTGGAAGCGTCACTATCGCGACCGTCTGGCCCTCCGTGTGGCAACGGTGTCCCTTCTTATATACCTTACTCTGATCGCGTTGCTGACCTTCTTGCCTCATGCCATCCTCCTCTCGGCCACGGGTGATCTCTTCCCGTCGGCCTTCAGTCGTAGTCTCGTCCCCATCATCGCGTTCGGCATCTGCGTGTTATCCATCACCTATGGTGTCGTGTCGGGACGCCTGAAATCGCTCTCGTCAGTCATCCATTCATTATCCTATGGTATTGAGAAAGGCGCAGTCCTGTTGGTTCAGTACATTCTTCTCATCCAATTCTATGAGTCTCTACGTTTTGTCTTCGGATAAAACATCATTTTTAGGTATTGCGACATTTCTCATTTCTGTTTACCTTTGCAGCGGAATTCAAAAGAAACAGTCATGAGACAATCAGAGATAACACCAATAGACTTGAAAGTACTGATGAATCACATCTACGAATACCAGAAAGGTGTCCGTCAGATGGTTCTTTTCACCTGTCCGAGGAAGTATGAGCAATATGCTGCCCAACGACTGGAGCGTCAGAGGATAGACTATGTGCTCCAGCCTGCCGGAAAGAATAACCTGAACTTCTATTTCGGGCGTCGTGAGTGTCTCGATGCGATCCGTCTGATTGTTACCCGGCCATTAAACGAGCTGACGCCTGAGGAGGATTTTATCCTCGGCACGATGCTTGGTTATGATCTCTGTGCTCAGTGTCAGCGATTCTGTGAGCGCAAGATCAAAGACTCTCTCAACATGAGTTCATAAAGTATTTGTTTAGTTTTAGTTAAGGGGCTTGCCGTGAGGCTGGTCCCTTTTATTGTTCCACAGGGTTTGGTGCTGTTTCCTTTTGTCCTAAAAAAGTGCCTAAAAAAGTGTTCGGCTGAAGTTGCGAACTAGAAAAATCAAGGGGGACTTTTATCTCCTTTTTCCCCTATCCGGTGTGGAAAATGACCCTACTCCGGGTGGGGGTGCCTTCTAACAGTCAAAGAGATAGGCTCCACGACGGTAAGGAATGGCACTTACGAGTGAAAGGGATAATCTCTATACCCCCTAAGGGATTATCTCTTTCTCTCGTGGAGCCTATCAGAACGACTCTTGGAGCCTATCTCTTTGATCGTAAGATGCCACCCTGTTCTTCAATAGGCATAACTGGCTTGTTTTCAGGTAAGTATGTAATTCTTTCAAAACTTGCGTGTATGAGGGGAACTTAGATGTTTCTGACTTACGCGCGAGTTATGAGAGGTCATTTGTCAAGATATATCGTATTTGGCCCTTCTTGCGTCCCGTTGGTAGCAAGCGAACAGAGCTCGAGCGCGACAAGCTCAGGGACTGCTCAAGGATTGTGGGAACGAAAAAAGGGTGCTTTGACGGCACCCTCTGTCTGGTGATTCGGTTGGGGCTCGAACCCAAGACCTACTGCTTAGAAGGCAGTTGCTCTATCCAGCTGAGCTACCGAACCAACAAATCGGCTGCAAAGTTAGACATTTTTTTGGAATCCGCCAAATTTTCAGGCTGTGAATACAGTGAATAGTACACTTTTCTTACCGGAATGGTCAGAAAGACAACCTGAAAGTCAGGGGCGACGACGCTCTCGTCCTCGTTTGTCCTTGCGATTCTTCTCCGGATAAGGCTTCGAACTACGGTTCTCTTGTGGGTAAGACTTCGAACTACGATTCTCTTGCGGATAAGGTCTTGTCTTATGGTTCTCCTGCGGGCGGTTCGTTCTCGGAGGATGCTGCTCGAAGGGGCACGAGCCTGCATACAACTGCTTGATCAGGTCGGGACGACCGATCCTGCGCAGGCTCTGTTCGATATTCCGACGCTCTTCCGGTTTATACCAGAAGAAATACTGCCGCTGAGCCAGTTTCTCTTTAGGTGTCTTCGCACTGAAGACCTTCTCGAGCGTATAGGGGTCATATCCCGTATACCAGGTCTCTGTGGCATTGGTCATCGGCGTAGGCGTGAAGTCCTGTACCTGTTCCAGATGGAAGTCCAGTTGTTTGGTGATGACCGCCAGCTCTGCCATGTCCTCCTCCTGACAACCAGGATGCGAACTGATGAAGTAGGGGATGATCTGCTCGCGGAGGTTCTCTTCACGGTTGATGCGGTCGAACTGACGTTTGAACTCATAGAACTGCTTGAACGAGGGCTTACGCATCAGGTAGAGCACCCGTTCACTGGTATGCTCCGGTGCCACCTTCAGGCGACCACTCACATGGCGGCTGATTAGTTCTCTGGTATATTGCAGGGCGGCGCGGTTGGCTTCCTCGTCCTTACTGCGGTGTAGCAGCAGGTCGTATCGTACGCCACTACCGATGAAGCTCCGTTTGATACCCGGGATGGCATCTACGGCGTGATAGACATCGAGCAGACGGGAGTGGTTCGTGTCGAGGTTCGGACACACCTGCGGATGGATACAACTCGGACGTTTGCACTTCTCGCAGGCTTTCTTGTTCTTACCTGCCATACCGTACATATTGGCCGACGGTCCTCCGAGGTCGGAGAGATAACCCTTGAAGTCGGGCATCTGCGTGACCTGTCTCACCTCTTTCAGGATGCTCTCCTTCGAGCGGCACGAGATGAACTTCCCCTGATGGGCGGAGATGGTACAGAAGGCGCAGCCGCCAAAGCATCCGCGATGGATGTTCACGCTGTGCTTGATCATGTCGTAGGCCGGGATACGCTTGCCTTTGTATTTCGGGTGGGGCTGACGGGTGTATGGCAGGTCGAACGAGGCGTCGAGCTCCTCGGTGGTCATCGGCGGATAGGGTGGGTTGACCACCGCATATTGTCCATTGACCTCTTGCAGCAGGCGCTGTGCATGCATCATGTTCGACTGTTCCTCGATATGACGGAAGTTCTCTGCCTGCGCCCGTTTGTTACGCAGGCACTCCTCATGGCTATTCAGCACCAGGTCATTGTCGTGTATACCTCCCGGAATCTCGTCCTTCCGTGCCAGGAAGACTGTCTGTGGAATCTCACGTATCTCCTGAATCGGACACCCCTCTGACAGTTGCCGGGCCAGTTCCAGGATGGGTTTCTCACCCATGCCATAGATCAGGATGTCGGCACCGGCATCACAGAGGATACACGGCTGGAGCTTATCCTTCCAGTAGTCATAGTGGGTGAGACGGCGCAGAGAGGCCTCGATGCCACCAAGGACGACAGGTACGTCGGGATAGAGCTGTTTGAGGATCTTAGAGTAGACGATGGTCGGGTATTCCGGTCGCATGTCGTGCCTTCCGTCTGGACTATAGGCATCTTCAGAACGAAGGCGTCGGTTGGCCGTATATTTGTTGACCATCGAGTCCATGCATCCCGGTGCGATACCAAAGAACAGGCGCGGTCGTCCCAGTTTCTTAAAGTCACGGAAGTCACCATGCCAGTCAGGCTGCGGGACGATAGCCACCTTATACCCGCCAGCCTCCAAGGTACGTCCGATGACGGCCGCACCGAATGAGGGGTGGTCGATATAAGCATCTCCTGAAAAGAGAATCACGTCGACCTCAGTCCATCCACGGAGGTCGAGTTCTTTTTTTGTCGTTGGCAGAAAGTCCGTCAGCCTGTATTCCATGTCTCGTTATTTAATTGAACGGGGTACCTTGAACAGCCCTTGCGGTCATCCCCAGGTCATCGTTTGTCTGGTTCTTCCAGTTGATGTATAGCAGCACCAGTTGCTGGAGACCATATGCTTTCATATTCGGGTGATAGATCACGTCGAGACAGAGGTCGAGCAGATCCTTATCTTTACCGGCATCACCCTCTAGTAGTGAACGGCTATTCAGACGGAGCTTATCAAGAACGGGCTCGTCAACATAACCGTTAGAGTCGATCAGGTCGCGGAAAAGTTGATACTTCTCGATGGTCTGCAGATGGGTCTCTGTCACTTCGATACTCCGGGTACCGGATGAATTGGCTTGAATTTTCATGTCATTACGGTTTTGTAGTTTATAATGATTGTAATAGGAATCTCAAGATACCCCTCATTAGCATCAGCCGCTTCTGTTCCGACTTGATGCACTCAAAGGGGAAGCCGAGTGTCATGGCTTTATAGTCGGAACCGTCGTAGGCCACGCAGGCACTGTAGTCATCGGCATAGACCATGGCGGAATAGGCCGGAGCCACAGGCTGCAGGATATCAGGATGCGTGGCGGCATAATGCGTCTCGTTGAGATGACGGTAGAACTCGAAGGTCGTACCGAGGCCGGCGATCGTGTCGCGCTGCAGACTGTCTCTGTTCACGCCCTCACTATAGCATTTCAGCACATCTTCCAGGAAACGGCGGTCGGCAGGCATCTGCATGTCCGACCCAACATAGGAGCCACTGACGAGAAGGGCCCCGCCATGAGAGGCGAAGATCCGCAGATGCTCTTTCAGCATCGGCGAAAAGGCCTGATAGTGACGAAGAGAGTAGCCATCGTTGCGTTCCAGTCCGAGGATCAGGTCCAGCATATTATACTGGGTGGGATACACCTCATTGGTCTCCAGCGCTTCGGCAGAGCAGCTTGCGATGCTGTAGCGCTGGGTCGCTGCGATGGCCTCAGCATGTGTACGGATATAGTTGAAGTCGTTACCGGCGATAAACTGTCCCTGCAGACTGTCGTTCGTATAACCCAGACCGTCTTTGCTTTCCCGGCCTATGGTGGCTTTGTTGAAACAGGTCTGGTAACCCAGCCATCCGGCAGTCCTGCCGTAGGTCACACCAGGATCCTCCTCCAGATCGAAACCCTGTTCGGCCGCATTGTCTCTCACAAACGGAGCAGACAACCGATGGAAGCCGTTGACGATCAGCACCGTCTTCTGGGCCTCTGGTACGTCACAGGCCGAGACGACCTCACTCGGGAAACTCTCACCACCGGCATTGACGGCAGCCACCCGGAACGAATACAACTCACCCGGCATGACCTCTATCGTATAACTAGTCTGTTGTCCTTGGATATAGTGCCCGTTGTCAAAGCCTCCCTTGCCGATGGCTGTATAGACGATGTAACCAGACGGTTTTGCAGAAGGCTCAGTCGGGTCGTCTACAGCTGCCCATGACAATCTGACCTCACCTTTCCCCGTAAGTTCGGCACGAACTTTATTAGGAGTGAGAGGAGTCACGGTATAGGTGGTCTGGTGCATGCGCGAGATATAACGGAGCAACGCCTTGTAGATGCTACGTGCCAGGTCGAAACGGAAGTTCGGATCCTGACCGTAACGCATGTCGGCGAAGTTCTGGTGCGACATCGTCTCGAGGATGGCACTCGGCATCTCCGGACAACGGGTCTCAGAATAGTTGCGGTCGAAGAGCTCACGCATCTGCCAGTTCGCATATTTTTTCCTGATATCGTTTGATACCGTCACCAGCAGCTCATCGGCGAGGTCACGGGAAGCCAGTCTCGACATACCGGTTCCGAGAATACTGTCATTCAGATAGGTCGTACAGATCGCAAGCGTACCCGTATGACTACCGTCACGGGTATAACCGGCATCACTGTGTACAGCAAGGGCCAGTTCGATGGGTACATGTCGCCCTGTGGTGTCGGGCATATAACAGGAACCACCAGCCAACAGATTCGTCATGTGTGAGCGTACATTGATATCATCGCCATAGTCGTCTTCACCGTTCTTCGAGGAATATATCGAATATGGCATGCCTGCCCACTGACCGTAATAACGGGCGCCCTCCAGACAACGAGGAAGACCGCTGGTGGTATAGCCGCGCCGGATATTACCCATGCCTCCGCCAAAGCGGACTGCATCGGTCGTGACGATGCCACGACTTCGGCTCTGATTACTCAGAACAACACAGTTCTGTTCATTACGTCCTTCATCGAAATCGAAGGTTCCGAGATAGACCCATGTCGAACCTCCCATCTGCTGGTTGACCCGGAACTCGGTGGGCACGCCTTGGTGCCATACGGTATAATGCGCATCGTCGATGCTCTCTGCCACGGTCTGGTAACTGACATAGACAGCATATCGTCCTGCCTCAGGAATCGTAGGGATATAAGAGACCAGACTCTGGTTGCGGCGGTGCTCAACGGTCTCTGCTTGTCGTGCTGTTCCGGCCAGGAAGGGATTCTCACCATCTATGTAGTTCCCTTGATGAAAGGCAAATCCGACGGAGTCGCTCTGCTGCCATGCATGACTACCGTCTCTCTCCTGATAGGACGACCATCTCGTCTGGGGCATGTCGTTGTCGACGATGACCTCATGGCGCTGCCAGTCCCGTTCACGTGGTGTGAACACGATGGCTCCGGACTTCTCAAGCATCGGGATGAGGTAGGGCACGACGATGGTCTGTGTAAACAGATCCTCCCGGGTACCGAATAGGGATGGGCGCTGCCATTTCCATACACTGTCTCTTGTGTGGAAATAACGGCCATGACTGGCCCAGAGGGACAGATGCCGGTTCTGCAGACCATTCGTCACCCGATAGGGCAGGGATGCATTGCTGACCCAAGGACGCCCTTGGTAGTCGATATCACCCCATGTCCGTTTCTCGTCAGGATCACGTCGCAGGCGATTGGACACAAGGTCACGGATATCACGGCCACCAGTCTTCACGGTGAGGCCGTAGCTCCGGCAGCTGTCGGGCAACAGGCTTCCGATGCTTGAATAGATCTGTTCCACAGACTGGGGCGTAAACACCCGTTCACCGAAATGATTGTCGGCAATCACCTCGATGGTTGATAGTGAGTCATTAATCAGAAGGGTCTGCAACCGCGAGGCAGAGCGTACGCGCTGTCCATCAGAACGGTAGCTACTAAGATACCTGTTGATCTTGTCTTTCAGTTCCTTTTGGGGATCGAGGGACTTCTGTGCTTTCTTAGCAGCCCGCAGCGTGTCGGCAGAGAAGAGTAGGAGCAGTGTCAGACAGATGGCTACGGTTTTCCTCATACTATACCTCCCCAATGGTGAAATTCTCCGGTTTCTTACCTTTGAAATCCTTGAAATAGAGTTTGATCTCACGCATATCAGTTTCCAAATCACCCGAAGGGATGATCGTCTTAGTACACTGTATATGCTTCTTCTCATAGTCTATACCATACAATAGGATGGGAAGACCGGCTTTCAATGCGATAAAATAAAAACCTTTCTTCCATTCGTAGTTCTTGGCGCGCGTTCCCTCCGGCGTGATACACAGATGAAACGTCTTGGCAGCCTTGGCCGTTTCTGCCATGCTGTCGGTCATACTGGTATGCTTCTGTCTGTGGACAGGTATGCCACCCATCCTCCTGAAGAGAATACCGAAGGGCCAGAAAAACCATTCTTTCTTCATCAGGAAATTGCTTTGCATGCCTTTGGCTCCGATATAGAGCTGACCGATTAGAAAATCCCAGTTACTGGTATGCGGCGCCAGACAGATAATAAACTTATCGGGGTGGTCTTCTGTTACTTCAGCCGTCCACCCCATTCGCTTGTATAATAGCCAATTACAAAAATTTTTCCACATTGTTCGTTTTTCCTTTTATGACTCTTCTATGAGTTGATCTGGTCTAGAATCTCATTGACCTGAGAACTGAATTTCTCCCGCAGATCCTTATAGTATTTCTTGGCGGGAATCCCAGGCTCAGGATGCGATATCCTCTTGATGTAATGATCTTCCATCTTCACGATGGAGGAAAGCACGGCTTCTGCATTTTCCTTATCATTTTCAGGACCATACAATGATACTGCCACACTTTCGGCAAACAGGTCTTCACAGATCAAATTAATACATTTCTTTAGTGTTCTTTTATTTGCCATAATTTAATTCCTCCTTATAGTTTTTGACATATTCAGTAAGCAAAGATAGACATTTTTTCTGAGATGACAAGTCTTTCACTCCCAAAAAATATTAAAAAGGCGATTTTACTACTTTTTCTTTTGTGTTTCTGCCAAAAATGAACTAATTTTGCATCGCTTAATAAAAGAATAGGTATATTTAGTGAACGTTTTTATCAATAAATAAAGTTATCAGAATTATGGAAAAAAGTGCATTGCAGATTGCGAGAGCCGCCTATCAGCCGAAGCTGCCGAAGGCTCTTCAGGGTGCTGTAAAAATCAAAGAAGGCCAACCGACGCAGAGCGTAGGTGATCAGGAGGAAATCAAGAAGTTGTTCCCCAATACCTATGGTATGCCGATCGTTGAGTTCGAGCCTGCCACAGAGGCTAACACCAAGAAGATGAACGTAGGTATCATCCTCTCAGGAGGTCAGGCTCCTGGTGGACACAACGTTATCACCGGTCTCTTTGATCAGATCAAGAAGCTGAACCCTGAGAACCGTCTCTTCGGTTTCATTCTCGGTCCTGGCGGTCTGGTAGATCACAACTATATGGAGCTTACCAAGGAGGTCATCGACGAGTATCGTAATACCGGTGGTTTCGACATGATTGGTTCTGGCCGTACCAAGCTGGAGAAGGTTGACCAGTTTGAGAAGGGTCTGGAGATTATCCGTGAACTCGACATCAAGGCTATCGTTATTATCGGTGGTGACGACTCTAACACCAATGCCTGTGTACTTGCTGAGTACTATGCTGCCAAGCAGTATGGCGTACAGGTCATCGGTTGCCCAAAGACCA
>JAEEGL016784259.1_pt1 | contig 27748 bp, 21 predicted proteins | sample 9134231 | NCBI WGS metagenome assembly JAEEGL01 (sample SAMN16246548, study PRJNA631951) | gut metagenome | biome: gut microbiome; feature: rumen; material: fiber-attached | host: Bos | place: Iran: Karaj | collected 2018-10
GAAATGGAGAATATCGCGACGGTATCATCTATTATCCCCTGACAGGTGAGCGACTGATTCCCCATGACTACACGATCAGTGCCACCTCGCGAGTCATCAACATCTGGGCATTCATTGTAACGTTGCTTATCATTGCGCTCGCCATCGGCAGTTGGTATCACCACTTGACCCGCAGCCGTCGCAAATAATCCCCTTTTCATCGCGGAGGAAAGACATCTGTGTAAAATACGGGGCTTTCATACCGTTAAAATCTATTAAAAAAGCAAGAAAGAGGAAAAGAAAGAAATGTATGTGAATAAAAAGTAGTAATTTTGCAACCGATTTAGTCCGTGGAGGCTCCAACAAGTGGCTGCACGAAGCAGTCCGCCTTGCGGAAGAACCTGTTATACAATAAATAATGTACGCAATTGTAGAAATCAAGGGTCAGCAGTTCAAGGCCGAAGAGGGCAAGAAATTATTTGTCCACCACATGAAAGATGTGGAAGAGGGTCAGTCTGTTGAATTTGAGAAAGTGCTTCTGATCGACAATGACGGAGCAGTGACAGTAGGCGCCCCGACAGTAGAGGGTGCGAAAGTAGTGTGTGAGGTGATCAAGCCTTTGGTAAAAGGAGACAAGGTAATCGTCTTCAAGATGAAGCGCCGCAAGGACTCCCGCAAGAAGAACGGCCATCGTGCCCAGTTCACACAGATTGAGATTAAATCAGTAATTGGCTAAAACGTAGGAGGACTAAGAAATGGCACATAAAAAAGGTGTAGGTAGTTCTAAGAACGGCCGCGAGTCAGCATCGCAGAGATTAGGTGTGAAGATTTGGGGTGGCCAGCGTGTAGTTGCCGGCAACATCATCGTTCGCCAGCGTGGCACAAAGCACAACCCAGGTCAGAATGTAGGTATCGGCAAAGACGACACTCTCTACGCACTTGTAGACGGTGTGGTGAACTTCCACAAGGGAGCCCACGACAAGAGCGTGGTGTCAGTGATACCTGAGGCCTAACAATTCAGAAAAAAACTATTCCAAACAAACAACCCTCCCCGTCTCCTAGAGACGGGGATTTTTTGTATGGGATAGTGCCAAATATTGGGAGATTTTGGTATTTGTAGTGAAATATACTTGATTTTATTCAAGAATATCATCTCTTTACTTTTCGACATCAAAATAAATGATTATCTTTGCTGATGCATATTACAGCAGTTGATGACCGTAAGGGACTTCCGAAGTTTGACAAGATATTCGACAAGCCTTCCCCGGCATGTATCAAATACATGGAGGAGAGGTCTATCGTGAGTGGGATGAGAAACTATACCAACTTCATTTCTTGGACAGATCAATTCAAAACCAAGGAAATAGTCAAATTACTACTATGAGAGTACTATTAATCAACGGCAGCCCCAAAGAGAATGGGAACACCTACTTGGCACTCAGTGAAGTGGCCAAGGCGCTGTACCAAGAGGGCGTCGACACAGAAATCATAAGCATCGGCAAACATGCCGTACAAGGCTGCATCGCATGTGGTATGTGCGGGAGACTGGGCAAATGCACGTTTAATGATGACCTGTACTACAAAGTGTGGAGAATGGTCAAGGACGGCATCGACGGACTCGTCGTCGGCTCCCCCGTCTATTACGGCGGGCCCAACGGCTCCCTTTGTGCCTTGCTCGACCGAGTATTCTACTCGCTGGGACACATGTTGCAATACAAGCCTGGAGCAAGCGTCGTTGTATGCCGCAGAGGTGGTGCTTCTTCTGCCTTTGACAGGCTGAACAAGTATTTCACCATCATGAGCATGCCTGTTGTGAGTTCACAGTACTGGAACATGGCCTACGGCCATTCACCCGGACAAGTGGCATTGGACGATGAGGGCATGCAGACCATGCGCACCCTCGGGCGCAACATGGCATGGATGCTCAAAAAACTGAACGTCGCTGAAGATGGGCACCCCCAAAAGGAAAGTCCCACTTGGACCAACTTCATCAAATGACATATACCAATCAGTATAACCACCGAAAACAATTCACTATATTTGCGCGAAATAAAGACATTATGGGAAAAAGAATTTATTTGGGAATGCTGTTGACCATGACATTCGTGTTGTCGGCTACGGCACAAGATGCGGTGAGTGTCATCCGTAAGCACTACACCGAAACGCAACAGAAGATTGAAGCGATTGAAAAAGAAGAGATTCCCCAAGAGTATTACGAAGTAAAAATCTTGCAGAACCTGCCAGGTACCGGACCACACCAAGAAGTGATGCGGCTGTACTACAACGTGAAAGATAACGAGGATTGGCAGCCCGATGAGCCGATGCTCACCAGAGACTTGCATTTTGTGACCTGGAAATACAACTATGCCGCCCGAGAGTTCTATGAAGAATATCTCTACGACGAGAAGGGAAACATAGAATTCGTTTATAATCGCAATGCCGACCTGGATGAAGTAGGTGGTGAACTACGCCTCTACTACAAAGACGGCAAACTGTTCAAGGTGTTGGTAAGCAACCTCAACCCTGAGACAGAGAAATACGAACAGACATACTCCGGAAGCAAGATGCCCGAGAAATATGCAAATGCACTGGAAAGCATCAATTATAAGGTAGGGAAATGGAAGCGACTTTTCGACGAACTCGACGGTGATACCTTCCACTAAACCAAATAGAGACGCCACCATGTGACGTCTCTATCTCTTTTTGGCACCCGATGGACGGGGTGAGGTTATCAGTTAACAGCGTGCATCGCTACGACACCCTTCTCCATGAGGATGGGAAGTACGTTGGCAGCAGACTGGCGGCTGCGCTTGCCACTGATGGCCTTGTATTTTTCCAGCAATGGCGCGTCGCTGGCAAGAAGGCTCTCCATGAAGGAATCGTTGATACGTGTGGCATTGATTTTACCTTTCTCGGTGGTACTGCCGTCCACCAGATAGCAGGCCATCGTCTTCATGTTCTCATTGTAGAAACCTATGGCACCCGAAGTAACCCACAAGCCAGCGCTTAGAGCCTTGCTGTCGACCAAGCAACCCGCTACTGCAGTACCCAATTCCAACACGAATGCGGCATCGTTGCACTTATAAGCCATCACACAAATCTTGTCGTTGTCGTAGCGCACTGCCTGGGTGTATCCCAACACATCAAGACAAATATCGTTGCAGCGCAGGTTGCGGCAGTTGACAAACAGTTGGTCGCCATACATCACGGCGAAGGCTTCTTTTTTCAACATCTTGTCGGCTGCCTTGTCGCCAGTCTTGAAACGAACCTGTTTGTTGTCGGTCTTTATCTGACAGGCCTGACGCCCCTTTGTCAGTTCATCGACGGAATTCCACTTGCCGGCCACGAAGTCAGCGTAGGTCATGCAATACTTTGCAACTTGTGCCTGAGCCATCACTGTCAGGCAGCAGAACAATGCTAAAACAAATACATTCTTTTTCATTTTCTTTTTATTTTTGATTTCTATTTTTCTTTTTGGTCGTCTTGTCGTTTTGACGATGCAAAAGTATCGCCTTCTACACACCCCAACAATTTTTTCCCCAAAAACGTGAGAAAGACATTCAGACAATGAAACAAAAAAAAGACAAGCGCAAGAAAATGCCCCAAAAGCAGTCCGATTAGAAGAAAAAACACTACGAAAAGAACTGAAAAGACTGAAAATGTCATCCATTGCTTGCATTTTCATTCTTTTTTCCTATCTTTGCCTTTGCTATGAGAAAAATTAATCTATATCATTATGAGAAAATTTATTTATATAATAATGTCGGTTTGCCTGCTCGCCAGTTGTGCCAGCAGTGACGGCTTGTCACGCCAAGAGCGAAGGCTCCAGAAACAGACTTACATCCGCGAAGCACTCGCCAACCGCCATTACACCATCAACGTGACAAGTGCGCATCCCTTAGGACGCCCCACCATCATGCTCAGCACACTCTACAGCCTAGAGGTGCGCGGCGACACTCTCGTCTCCTACCTGCCCTACTACGGCAGAGCCTACAACATCCCCTACGGTGGCGGCAAGGGGCTCAACTTCACCGGCATCATCAATGAATATGAAGACGTGGTGGTGAGACCCGGTGAACACCGCATCAGGATAGGACTGACCAACGAGGAAGACACCTATATCTATACCGTCACCGCATTTGAGAGCGGAAGCAGCACCATCTCGGTGTGGATGCGACAAAGGACGGAAATCTCATTCACCGGAACAGTTGACACCAAGGAGTAATTATTCTACTTCGCATGAAAAACAATTGGACACCATAAATTGAACCATTCATGAAGAAAAAAACAATAACACTCATTCTTCTGCTCGCTGCTGTGGGCTGCTGTTTCGGGCAGCGCACGGTGGAGACACAGGTGACACTGGAGAACAAGAGCAACATGGACCTGGAAAACTACCCTGTGACGGTAGACATCAGCCACGCGTTGGAAGGTGGTGCCACCACATCGGCCTTGGTGCGCCTCAACGGCATAGAAATACCCTGCCAACTCGATGACATCGATGGCGACCGCGTGGCCGATGAACTATTCTTCCTCACCACACTGAAAAAGAAAGCGAAACAAACCTACTCCATTGTCCTCTCCGACACCGATGCCCCGCGCAGTTACGAACCCCGCGTGTATGCCGACATGATGCTCACCAACAAGAAAATCAAGGAGAGCAACAAACAAGACCTGTATATCTCACAACTCACCGTAGACCGTGGCGTGAACCCCTACTGGATGCTCCACCACCACGGCTGCGCCTTCGAGAATGAGTTGGTGGCCTACCGTATCTACTTCGACCACCGCCAGACTGTAGACATCTATGGGAAATACCGAAAAGGCCTGGAACTGAAAGACACGCAGTTTTATCCCGACGACACGCAGAAAGCCGCCGGTTATGGCGACGATGTGCTGTGGGTGGGCAACACCTTTGGTCTGGGAACGCTGCGCGGTTGGGACGGCACCGCCCCCACAATGGTTGAAGACGTGGAGCACCGTGGCCAACGTATCGTGGCACGTGGTCCGCTGCGCACTATCATCGAGGTGACCGACGAGGATTGGCTTCCCTCAGGGGCAGCCCAACCCGTGACGATGACCACACACTACACGCTCTATGCCGGTCGGCGCGACTGCCGCGTGGATGTCTGTTTCAGCCGCGACGTGCCCGACCTGCGTTTTGCCACTGGAATTATCAACGTGAAGAACTCCACGGAGTTCAACGACAACGCCGGACTGAGAGGCTGCTGGGGCACCGACTGGCCCGTCTCGGAGAAAGACTCCGCAGGCCACAAGCGTGAGACCGTGGGACTGGGCATCTGTATCCCCCAGAAGAACATCGCCGGCGAGTTGCCTGCCAACACCGACAACTATCCTTATGTGATTGGTGTGCCAGGCCGCACGTTCACCTACCACATCACCTTTGGCAGCGACAACGAGAGTTTCGGGGTACACAGCGCCCAGGAATGGTTCAACTGCCTCGTGGAATGGAAAAAAATGCTCAATGCTGAGGTAAAGCAGCATTGAGCATCCCTATAAGACAATACTTGAGAATACTTATTTCGTGGTGATGGTAGCCTCGGCTGCCATCACCTCTTTCTTTTGGTCTTTCACCACCACATGGATGTCACCGGGGAGTTTCGATGCCTGCACCACGAGCACCAACTGGCCATGGAAGAGGCGCATGGTGGGTGTGGTGAACGTCTCGAGCGAGGTGGCATCACCATTGCAGACAGCCTTGAAAGCGCCTGCGCCCGTCACCTCAAACTCCAATTGGTTGTCGGCATCGGGGATGAGTGTGCCGTCAGCATCACGGAGCGACACGGTAATGAACGCCAAGTCGCTGCCATCGGCGGCAATAGTCGTTCTATCAGCCTCGAGCGACAGCCTTGCCGGTTTCCCTGCCGTGCGCACCGTCTGCTCTCCCACTACCCTACCATTGTTGTCGTAAGCCACCACCTTGATTTCACCCGGCTCATACACCACATTGTTCCACCTCAGACGGTACCTGTCGAGTCGGGAGTCCTTGTTCTTGAAGATACGTCCCTGACTCTTCCCGTTGACAAACAGTTCTGCTGAAGGACAGTCGGTATAGCAATACACAGGCGTGACCTTTCCCTTGCGGTCGGGCCAGGTCCAATGAGGCAAGAGGTGGATGGTATGCTCACTGGTGTTCCAGCGGCTGCGATAAAGGAAATAGCGGTCTTTGGGTAAACCGGCAAGGTCGCAGATGCCAAAATAACTACTGCGCGAAGGCCAGTATTCATCATAGGGCGTCGGCTCACCGAGATAGTCGTAGCCCGTCCATACAAACTCGCCGATGACCCAGTCGTAGTCGTCCTGCATCTTCCAGTCGTCATCGGGCAGGTTGCTCCACGAGCAATATTCCGTGTCGTAACTCGAGCACTGGCCGTCGGGGTAGACACTGTGGTTGGACACCTCGACGGGAAACTTATACACTCCACGGGAACTCACGGTAGAAGCCGTCTCGGACCCCAAGAGGAACCCTTGTGGCAACTGCTTGATATTATTCTCATATTTGTGTACGCGGTAATTGAATCCGGGCACGTCCATCACCTGGGCAAAGCCCGACTTGAGTGCCTCATCTGCCCTGTCCATACCCTGGGTAACAGGACGTGTGGGGTCGAGGTTATGACACAACTGCTGTAGCCTTTTCGAGATCTCCCTACCCTCCTCGCTCCACTGTTCGGGTATCTCGTTGCCGATGCTCCACATCACAATAGAAGGATGATTGCGGTGATTGAGCACGAGGTTGGTGATGTCGCGCTCACTCCAATTGTTGAAGAACCTCGCATAACCGTTCTTGCACTTCGGATAGAGCCACATGTCGAAACTCTCTGCCATGACCATCATCCCCATCGAGTCGCAAACCTCCATCTGCCAGGTTGACGGCATATTGTGGGCGGTACGGATGGCATCGCACCCCATCTCCTTCATTGTGCGTATCTGACGGATGAGTGCCGCCTTGTTCACCGCAGCACCCAGCGGACCGAGGTCATGGTGCAGACACACGCCCTTGATCTTGCGTGTCACGCCATTGAGTTGGAAGCCTCCCTCCTTGCTTACCTTCACCGTACGGATGCCAACCTTCTGCACTTTCTCGTCAATGAGTTGGAGGTTGCGGTAGAGTCTTACATTGAGCACATACAGATTGGGGGTCTCGGGCGACCACAGGCGTGGTCTGTGTACACGTAGCACATCGCTGCACTTTCCTTCGCTGTCCAACTGGTTGTGGAAGGCTGCCACCCGCCTCTGCCGCTGGTCGTAGAGCGACACTTCTACGAAGAGGTCATTAAGGGGTTGCCCATTCCACACTGCGGTCTGCACCTCTATGGTTGCCAGATTGCCATCGGCCTCCTTCGTCTGAAAAAACGTCGCCCAATCATCGATGAGCGCATCCTCACCCAGTATCAACTTCACCGGACGATACAACCCACCACCAGGATACCACCTGCTGCTCTCCTCCAGGTTGTTGAGCGACACCTCAATGGTATTGTCGCCCTGACGCAGCAATCGTGCTACATCCAAGCGGAAGGCATTGTAGCCATAGGCCCATCGCCCCGCCTCCTTGCCGTTGACACGCACCACTGGCTCACTCATCGCGCCGTCGAAGACAAGCACCGCAGAGGAAGGCTGCCTGTCGATGTGTACTACAGTGCGGTAATAACCCTTCCCTATCCAGGGCAAGGCTCCCGACCTGCCCGACTTCTCTGTTTTCTCTTTCTCACCATTCTGTTCGATGGCCACAAACTGCAGGTCCCATTTCTTGTCGAAAGGACCACTGATGGCCCAGTCGTGTGGCACACTTACCTGTTGCCACGCCATGCTGTCGCGTGAGAACTGCCATCCCTCGCCAAGCACGATTTCCTTCCTGCCATCGGCAAAGGCACCAACAGAAAGGAGGAGCATTGTAACTAATAAGAGTTTTCTCATATGATGTAAAAGGTTTTATGCGAAGTCATTTTTAAAGAAAGAAAGAACCATCTTTATTCTTTAATCATTTGTTATAGTTTGATATAGATATTCCGTTTATAGAGTATATAACCCAAGACGAAGTTGAGAAGCACGAAATAGACGGCATAGGTGAGCGAAGCCACTTTTGCGGCAGGTATCACCGCATGTATGCCATCAAACACTACGCCACTCACTCCGAGGTGCCCCAGCACAATGGCCAGCACTTCGCTCGCCACATAGATGAAGAGCGGATTGACACCGAAAACCCTGAAGAAGGTGCACCACTTCTTTTTCCCCCACACATCGATGATGACCATGAGCGCACCCTGCAAGAGCGATGCCAGACCGCAGGTTACCAGCACATAACTGGGGCTCCATATCCGCTTGTTGAGAGGCAAGCCATACGAGAGGAGGTAGCCAGCGAAGACAAGGATGGTACCGATGAAAAAGAAGTTGATCACTTTCTCGCTGAGACTTCCTGCTTTCTTCAGTTTCAATCCGCAATAGAAGCCGATAAGCACATGCGCCACCGAAGAGATGGTGCCAAGAAGTCCCTCGGGGTCTACTGCACTCTTGGTGTAGAGATGTTCTGCCCCAAACAATTGGGTATCGACCCTCGCCAGAATGTTGGTTGCATCCTCGGCATAGCCGTTGCCGAAGACGAGGATGGCCGAGTAGATGGCGAGCAGAACGATGATGGTGGGAATGACCCACTTATGGGACACGAGGATGGCAAAGAGCGACACGATGCCATAGCACAGTGCAATACGCTGGAGTACCGCCCAGATTCTCAAATGTCCGAAGCAGAGGAAGTCGCCCTCAATAGCATAATCGAGCCAATGTATGGCGAGTCCGATGAGGAAGAGGAGCACGGTGCGCTTCACGATTTTCCTCACCACCACCTTCGTTGGCTTGAACTGGTACTTCGACAACGAGAGATAAGTGGACACTCCCATAATGAAGAGGAAAAAAGGAAACACGAGGTCGCATGGTGTCATTCCGTTCCACGCCACATGCTGGAGCATCTCGTAAGATTCTCCGTAACCATTGTTGACCAAAATCATTCCCGCCACGGTGATACCCCTGAGGATATCGAGCGAGAGCAGCCGTTGTTTGTTTGAAGCCATTGTATATTGTTGATGGTTAAATTAGTATCTTTAGAGACTTTATTCTGCTTTATCATTGATGAGCCGCATGGCCTTTTTTGCCATCTCCACAGCGCTGCCCACGGGGGCAGTTGTATAGGGATTGTGTTGTAGTGTCCATGGCTCCTCGATAGCATAGTAGTCTACCTTTACCTCCTGTGGCAATGCCATCTGGAAGAGTTCGTCGGCAGTCTTGTTGCTGTTCTGTCCTGTTCCGAGCATCTCCGGGTTGGGCAACGTCATCACCCTCATCTGTTCGGCAAGCAGGTCGAAATATGTCTTCCACCGTGTGGCATAGAAATCGGCCAAAAGACCCTGCCATTCCTTATGGGCATAGTCACGCAAGCCACCGGTGTCGGCACAGTAGCGGTTGCCCCATGTGGTGATTTGCACCCTGGCGTTCCACTCATAGAGGTCGCTCTCGCCTGTCGTTGTTCCACACTGGCGTGCCTGCGTAAGACGAGTGCCCAGACGGAACTCGCTCCGTGTGCCCAGCAGTTCATCCTGCATGGCGAGCATATCGAGGAACCGCCGACTGTCTCGCTCGAACGCCCGTCGCGAGAAGGCCTTGTAGTCGGCAATGGTGCGGTGATACTGAATGCGTGCCTGGTCGGCCAGAGCCTGACGGACGATATCCACGAGGTCGTACTCGAAATTGTTGTTGCCCTTGTATTTGTCGGCAACACCCACCATCAGTTCTGCCGCCCTGCGCGTATCATCGGGGTCGTAGTAGTTTTTCATCTTCGACCAACTCGACGCCTGGAAATTGTTAAGCGATGGACGGGCACAGAAGATGCTCTCATGGGGGCCCTGTTGGTTGTTGCCCAGCGGACAGTTGTAAATGCTTCTCGCGAGCACCTGCCATGCCTCAGCAATTTGTGGGTCGGACACGCCATAGCGTGCCTTCACGTATTGCCCCACCCACTCTTCCTTGGTGAAGGGTTGCGGCCTCCAGGGCAGTTCGCTCATCAACTCAAACATCACGGGATTGTTCTCCGACCCCTCCATGGTGAAGCCGGTGCCACAGAGATGTTGTGCCAAAGGGTTGCCCTTGGTAGAGTAGAAATTCTGGATAAGTTGGTCCATACGGCCGTGAAGTCCCACATTGGCACCGAAGTTCTCGAGCATACAGAAGAGCCAGCGGTGATTGCCATAGCCCTGCTCACGATGCCATACCGACGGGGCGCCCCACATCGGACGGCATTCGCTGAAGAGGTCGAGCACCACCACGTCGTCCTGCGAGAGCGCATCGAGCATCTGCGGACGCGGATTCTCTGTCCAGCCCTGCACCACCCATACCGCGTTGGGATTGGTCTTCTTCATCGCCTCCTTGATGGCTCTTGCCGCTTCGGCATAGTCGATGCGGCTGTCGTCGTTGCTCTCATGAAACGGGTCCATGGAGTAGAAGTCGGCCTTGCCGAAGAGGCGGGTGAGTTCATCGTAATACACCTTGGCAATCTCTTTGAAGCGGGGGTCGGTGGGCATGAGGTTGGCAGGACGCTGGAAACCGTTCCACAGTCCGGCATCTGCCACGTCGAGCCCGAGTTTCTCCCTTGCATCGTGTGGCACCATGCCCGAATAGCCCGGCAGCACCGGCAGCATGCCCCATTGCCGCATACGCGCAAGAATCTGCTTCTGCAACTTCTCCTGACGGGCATACCACGATTTTGGGAGCGGACCGCCCCACCCTTCGAGGTTGTTCATCTCCCACCATGCCAGAAAAGCCGGACCGGCAATAAACCGTCCCACCTCTTCCTCGCTGTAGCCCAATTTGAGGAGCATGTTTCGCCACACGCACTCCTCACCGACAATGGCCAGTGGCATGTTCACGCCATGCAGCGCCATCCAGTCTATCTCTTGCTGCCACCGCTCCCAGTCCCAGAAAGCCATGGAATAGGAGAAGGTGCAGTAGTTGAAGTCGTAGCGCAGCGTAAGGTTGGTTTCATGCCGTTCTTTCTGGGTCACTGGCGGCAGCGATTCGGGGATTCGGGCCTTCATCCCATTCCACGAAAGGTGTATGCCGGCATAGTATTTCAGATACCAGTTCACGCCGGTGGCGATATTCACCCAGGTGTTTCCTCTCACGACGACCTTCTTCCCGCTCTGGTCAAGTTCGAAGAAATCTGTATTTCCCTTTACCAACTGCGTCTTGAATTTCGACGACGCGCCTTTGTCGATACGTTCCAGCATATCGTCAACAGGGTTGGCCGTCATACCCAGGGCAAAACAAACCATTGCCAATAACAGGACAGTTTTTCTCATAGTATAAGTGTTATCTAGTTTTCTTGATGTGTAGTGTGGTTCCATTCGTCAGGTCGTCATGAGTGATGACATGGCCTGACAGGGGATGCTGGTCAAGCATAGGTGGCTGACCATCTGCCATGTCTTGTCGCCCAATAATAGAAAAGGTACGGCCGTTCTCAAGATTCACCCTCACGCCGTCGAACATCGTGGTGCCGAGCATATACTCCTTCGTGGCAGGGCAGACCGGATAAAAGCCCATCGCAGAGAACACATACCATGCCGACATCTGTCCGGCATCATCGTTTCCGGAGAGTCCTCCGGGCGTGTCGGCATATTCTGTCTTCAAGATGTGGCTCACCCATTTCCGGGTAAGGTCAGGACGGTCGGCGTAGTCAAACATATACGCCATCTGGTGGCAGGGTTCATTGCCATGCCAGTACAACCCGTTGGCAAACATCGAGTCGAGGCGTTCAACAAAACGATGCTTTCCTCCCATGAGTTGAATGAGGCCGGCAGGGTCGTGGGGAACATACCATGTATAATGGCATGCTGCCCCCTCAGTGAAATAACTCTTGCGATGGATAAAGTCGGAATTGTTTTCAAAACGCCCATTCTGGTGGCGCCCGTCGGCATAACCCGTGCGGGGATTGAAGATGTTGCGCCAGTTGCCCGATCGCTGCATCAGCGCCTTATAGTCATCGTCATGGCCCAGTGCCTTCGCCATCTGCGCCACCGCGAAGTCGTCGAAAGCATACTCCATGGTGCGCGAAGTCTGCTCATCGTTGTGGAAAGCCTCGCTCACCCCGTCCTCCATCGGGATGAACCCATACTTGAGGTAGGAAGAGAGTGCCCGTCTTCCCATACCGTCGGCATATTCCTTTACCGACGAGGGAGACTCAAAAGCATTCTTCCGCATAGCCTGGTAAGCCCGCTGAGCATCAAATCCCCTGACGCCCTTGACATAGGCGTCGGCGAGAGCCACGGCACAATGGTCGCCTATCATTGCTGCCGTATAGGAGTTCCAGCAGGGGAAGATCGGCAACCACCCACCTTCTTCTGCCATGCCTACCAACGACTGCATCAGGTGTCCCGACAAGGTGGGGAGGATGATATGGTAGAGGGGATGGAGGGCACGATAGGTGTCCCACATGGAGAAGTCGGTGTAGCGTGGCGTGTTGCCTTTCATCGGCAGACCGTCGGCAAAGCGGGGATAACTGCCGTCGGCATCGCTCAGCAGACGTGGCAAGAACGACGCCCTATAGAGGGCTCCATAAAACTGGTTGACGGCAGCCGTGTCGCTGTCGGCGACATCGATGGTATGGAAACGGTCTATCCATGCCTCAGCGGCACGCTCCATCATCTCTTCGAAACTCACCCCTTCTACCTCAGCCCGCATATTGTTGCGGCACTGGCTGAGTGAGGTGAATGACGAGGCCATACGCACTTCGATAGGCTCACCCGCCTTACCCTCGAAAGCCACCCAAGCCCCTGCCCCGTTCATGTCTTTCAGGAAAGGGTAAAAGGCGTGGGGGTAGTTCTTCATACTGCAGTCGCCCTCTACGGGACACTGCGAGAAAGAGAGGAGCAGATGACCGCTGAAGCCCGCCGATTCGCCCCACCCTTGGTAAATGCGATGGACGGGGTTAGAGACATAGACCTCGTGGCGCACGGTGTCGAGCCACACATCCCCCTGACCTTCGTCGCTGTTGGGATTGACGACAACATACACCATCTGGTCGATTGCCGGGGTGATGCGCATGATGGCCCCATGGGGCGACGCAGTCAATTCCACCCTAAGGTGTTCGTCGGGCAGATTGACGGCATAGTAGTGGGGATGCGACACTTCCTGGCCGTGGCTGAAGTGCGTGGCGCGTTTTTTCGGAGAGGTGCGCAATGTGCCACCCAATGCAGCCACCGTGGCAGAGCCATAGTCTTGCGTACAACCGCCCACTATCCAGTGTGAGTTGCGGAACCCTTGAAGCAGAGAGTCGGTATAGTAATAGGGCGCTACGCATTTCTCTTCTGTGTCGCGTGTCTGTGGTGTCCAGCAGTTCTGTCCGTTAGGGGTGAGCACAGCAGGTAGCGTCTGGCCCTGTTCCTCACTGCCCTTGCCAAACACTCCTGCCGAATGGGTGGTGGCCTTGGCGGTGCCCACCATGGTGTTGACGGCATGGAGGTGCTGAAGGTGCTCCAGACGGTGAATGCGGTCGGCCATCATCTGCTTCACGTCGGTCCAACGGTAAAGCCTGTCGTAGGCAGGTGAAATGGGCAGCGTGAAATCCTTCTCGTTGTGGAGCATCCGCACAAGCACGTCGCCACTGGCATTGCTGTAGAACACCATCTGCAAATTGGTGGCCATAGGCAGTATCTCGTCCATGCAACCGCTGTCGATAGACGATGCTTTCATCAATGCCAGCAAGCGGTAGAGATTGGTGTCATGACCAAATCGCAGGTCGGCTGCTTTTCCGCCCTCCATGATGACCCTATCGGCCTCTCTTTCCATCTGTTGCCACAGCGACAGGGCACTCAGTGCCGGGATACCTCCTGTATGTGGGTCGTTAGCATTGAGAAAAACCATCCGCTCATTGTTGCGTTCATAGACATCCCTGAACTCCTCTTCGGTAAAAATCGTATACAGGTCGATGGGAAGCGGCACGTCCTGCATGTCGGAAGCAATGGTATGCAGTTCGCTGCACAGTCGCGCTGGGTCATCGACCAACGTGGGGTCACGAAACAACTGTGCCATCAGTCTGTCGGGAGAGCCTTTCATCTTGTTGAACGTCGCCGTGCGTTGCAATTGGCTGAGCGCGGGCGATGTATAGGCTATCCATGCCATGTCGGCAGAGTCGGTGACGGCATGTATGGCGAGTGTAGGACAGCATTTGGACAGTTGTCGGGTAAACGCCAACATACTCTCCCTACAGCGGTTGGATACACTCGAACGGGCACTTACCACCGCGCCGGTAGAGAACACCTCAGGGTAGCAGGCAACCATCCTGTCGGCAATGTCGCGGTGCTGGCGATAGCCAAGGGGAGTGAGTTGACCGCCGTTGCCCTTAGCGTTCTTCCACACCTTGTTGAGTTTCTTCTTGAGTCGCAGACCTTCTTTGGTAAGGTTCTCCTCATTGACGAATTGAGCGACGACCCATTCATACCGCTCATCGGAGGGCAACCATCGTGAACCATGACGGCCATAGTGCGAAATGTAGAAAGGCTGATATCCCTCCGGCACGGCAATACGGGGTGCTTCGTGCGTCACGGGATAGGCATAATATACGCCGCCCATCTCACGAAACGACTTCTGTGCCGATGCTCCCAAAGCCATCCCCCAGAGGAGGATAGTGAATGCTATATGATATAATTTATTCATTTTCAATGATTTTCCAGTCTATACCCAATGGATTACCCTTCATCTCCATCACCAAAGGCAGTGGATGAGTGAGCGATATGGTCATCAGTGTGCGGTCGAGGTCGGCACGGACCACTATCTCCTTCTCCGACTGACTGACCCGTCGCCAGGTGATATCGTCATAAACAAACCATCCATCTCGCAAGAGGTCGTTGAGTGCCTTTTTCGAAATAAAACAGAACGTACCCTGCACGCGATGTGTCACATCATCGGTCTGCGGACTCTCCCAAGCGAAATAACGGCTGTTTTCCACCACCTCACGGGGGATGATGTATTCGGTCTCCTTACACGTCACGACCAACGTGTCCTCCCACCACCTCATAGTGAGAGGCCATGTGCGGAACTGACGGTTGAGTGTATAGGAAACATTCCATTGATATAATGGTTCATTGTTCCATTTTTCCCAAGAACAATCGGTGGTTGGGGGTGCACAGAAGGGGATTGGCTTCATCTTCTTGCTGTGAAACACAAGTTTTCCGCCCTGCATGAGTTGGGCATGGGTGATGCGTGCGTCATCGAGGCGAACACCATTAAAGGTAGCATAGTCGTAGGTGTAGTCGTATAAGTTGACCTTGCCCTTCACCACGACTTCAAGGGTATTTCCATTGGGCAAGGTCATCGTATACCCCCCACTGAGCACAGGCAGGTTGAGTAGGTAATAGTCCTGCCCAGCGTTGGGATAGAGTCCCATCATGTGAAAGGCGAGCCACGACGACATGGCTCCGGAGTCATCATTTCCGGGCAGTCCGTCGGGCTGGTCGGTGTACCAGGTATCGATAATCCGATGCACACGCTGAGTGCTGAGGTCGGGACGTCCTATCCAATGATAGAGGCACGGTGAGAGGAACGAGGGTTCATTGGCGACATTGTAATACCCTTTCTCGAAGAACAGGTCGAGTCGCTCGCGGAATGCCTCCTCTCCGCCACAAGCCTCAATGAGCCCCGGCACATCGTGGGGGATGCTCAGCGAATATTCCTCCGAGGTGGCCTCATAGAAGAAGGTAGACCACCACGGCAGGTACCACGGTGCCACCTTCGTAGTAGGCGTATAGGGTATCCGGGGCACGAAGACCTTGGAGTGTCCCCATGGCACACTGTCGAGCCACTGCCCATCACGGTCTTTCGGCATGATGAAACCTTTCATGCCGTCATACTCATAGTCGGTGCGCCAGAGGTTCTTCCAGTTGGCGGATTTCTGGAAATAGGCAGTAGCGACATCGTCATAGCCCAGGCGTTTAGCCACCTCTGCAATGCAATAGTCGTCGTAGGCATACTCGATGGTTCGCGTGCCGGCACGGTCGATGCCATAAGGGATATAGCCCAGGGTGTTGTATTCGGCAAGACCACCCCTACCCTCTTTCTCCTCATTGCCACCAGGAGGTACGGTGGCATCCTTGAGCATCGCCTCGAGAGCCCATTCATAGTCGATGCCTTCAAGCCCTTTCACGCATGCGTCGGCAATCACCACCTCGGCATTGCTTCCACCTTGTGTGCGCCCGTTGCAGTTGCCGCTCCTCGCCTCGGGCAGATAGCCCTCGCGGCGGTAGATGTTGAGCATGGAGAGGATGATGTCGCGCTGGCGCTCAGGAGCAATGAGGGTGAGGAGGGGCGACGAGGTGCGATAGGTGTCCCAGATGGCGTAATAGTCGTCGTAATAAGGCAAGTCGCTCCATTTCGGGTTTTCCCCGCTACGGTCCACAGGCATGAGCATCGTGTGGTACAGGGCGGTATAGAACATCCTGCGCTGCTTAGCGGTGGCATTGTTGAGCCGGATGGGTGCCATCTGCTGCTGCCATGCTGCCCGGAGTGCATCAAGTTGTTGGGAGAACGTATTCTCACTGATGTTCCTCGCTGCCTGCATGGTACTGACAAACGAGATGCCTACCTTCACGTCGACACAGGTGTCGCTGAAGACGAGAGTGGCCTGTCGACGGCTGTCGCCATAAAGCATGCTAAACGGTTTGTTGGCTTCCAGACAGAAAAACACGGTATAGGCATCGCCATTGTTCCAACCACCCCTGACGGTGGTATAGCCCCGCACCTGGTTGTCGCCAGCCCGCTCTACCTCGCCATTCACAAACTGCTGTGCCTCGCGCAAGTCGGGCACCTCACTCTTGCCTAAGTAGTGGGAGGCATCTATCAAGAGTTGGCCATTCCTTGGATAATGGAAGCGATAGAAGGCGCAGCGCTCCGATGTGGTTATCTCGGTGGTGATGCCGTTTTCGTAGGTAGTGGCATAGTAGCCCAAAGAGATGTCCTCCCTGGTGCGAATCTGTTCCTTCGTGCCGTCGAGAGTGGGCTGGATGAGGATATTGCCATATTTCTGTCCGCCACCCGTGCCACTGACATGCGTCTGCGAGAAGCCACTGACGGGTTCGGGCATCGGAGCCCAACCGGCATTAGGCTTCACGCCGCAGTCGGGTCCTGGCTTCACCATGCCGAAGGGCATCGATGGTCCGGGGAAGGTGCGCCCCACCCCCACACTGCCTATGCGCGGGTCAATATCCTGCCACTGCTGCGCCATGAGGTTGCCCAGCAAGGCACAGAGACACCAAAGAAGGATAAAAAAACGTGTTTTCACCATAGATTGAATCAAATGGATTCCATTCATTTTTATCACGAGACGAAGTAACATCGCTACGCAGTAGCAAAGTTACGAAAAGTCGAGCGCAGAACAAAAGAATTTTATTCTTTTTTTCTGCCGAGACGGAGTAACTTCGACATGAAATGTCAAAGTTACGAAAAAAAAACGGAAACCACGAAGGGATGATGTAAGAATTACAAAAATCCGGGCAGCCACCAACGTGACTGCCCAGAGATATTGATTTTGCATACTCCATTTTCACAAGGAAGGAAAATGAAGAATAATTTTCAATCAAGCAAGACGTTAATAGCCTGCGTTCTGCTTCCAGTTCGGGTTGAGGTTAAGGATATCCTTGTGTATCGGGAAGATACGGCAAGTCTTCTCGAAGCGAGCCGTCGGGAAGTTCTTGTAGTGTGGGAAATACTCATCCTCATAATGTCCGAAACGAATCATGTCGTTGCGGCGCCAGTTCTCGTCGAAGAACTCACGTCCACGCTCATCATAAATCTCCTCCAACGAAGGATTGTGGTCGAGTTCGGGAGCATGAGCATATTTACGAATCTGGTTGAAGAGGTTCCTCGCCTCTGCAGAACCACCCTGGCGGGTCAAAGCCTCTGCCTTCATCAACAACACGTCGGCAAAGCGCAGCAGAGGCACGTCGTTCGACTGGTTGCGGCCATTCTTGAAGTCATCGTCGATGACATACCATTTCACTGAGCGGCAGCCCTGGCTATATCCGTTGATGTTGTCACCCACATCGAGAGTAGCGTCGTTATCAACAGCCAATTTAACGTTTACAAAGAGTTTCAGCGGGTCACTGTCGGGGCCAGACACGCGAGCCACCTCATTAGTCATCTGCAAGTTTGACTTGTTGTATACGAAAACGGTATTCTCGTCCTGACCTTCTACATAACGGTAATCATCGGGGTTGCTCGACAGACCGATAACGCATTTGTTGCGCTCGTCGCCTGGCAAGATGAAGGTTCGCTTCACAAACTCCGGAGTCATCGTGATGTATCCACCACCCGATTGTGAGAGGACATCGCCAAAGTAACTGGGATTCATCTTCTTGATGTTCTTCCAGCAACGGCTTCGGCCATACTGCATACCCTGACGGGTATTGGTGTCGTAAGGCATGGCATAGATGAAGTCTTCTACCTGCGGACCGTTGTTGTAGGAGAATTTCTCACGGTATGACATCGAACCGAGATTGAACTTGCCCGAGTTGATGATATCGTCGCACAGACGGATACAGTCGGCGAGTTTCTCGTTCTTTGCGGTAGCAGCATCGTAGTTCTCCACGGCAGCAGCGGTATAGACCGGCCAGTTGATGTAGATTTTGGCGAGCAGGGCCTCAGCCATCCAACGGGTAGGCTTGCCATAGGTGTTGGCACTTACCTCGGTGGTGAGTTGCGGAATGATTTCAAGCAGTTCCGACTCCAGCCATCTGGCAACTTCGGCACGTGGCTTGCGATCTACGGTCTCGCCGTCCTCGGGAATACGGTCGAGAATGGGCACGTCGCCCCATCCGTCCATGATAATCCAGTGGAAGAAGGCACGGATGGCACGAGCGGGAGCAATGGCTTCTCCTTTCTCATTTCCTCCAAGGTCGATAATAGCCTTGTTGGCTTTCGAGATTCCCTCGGTGATGGTGCCGAACCAGTCGATGGTGGCATCTTCGAAGGTATAATTGTGCAATGCGGGGTGAGCATAGGCACCACCGTCATACCAGCCGCCGCCAAAGGAAGCAGCACTGTATTCATCGCTCGACAGGCACATGGCCTCCATATAACGACGCCCCAGTACACCGCTGAAATGGTAGTAGATATCAGCCATTTTCGCTTCTACGGCGATTTCGTTTGTCGGATATTCTGTGTATTGGGATTCCACATCCACATCCAGATTTGTGCAGCCGGCGGCTAATGCGGCTAAGCCGGCCAGGAACAGTCCTTTTATATTTGTTTTCATGTTTTTTCCGATTAAAAATTAGAAATTAATCTTCGCGCCGACCATAATCGTACGAGTATGTGGATAAGTGCTCCAACGATAGTCGATACCAGGATCGATACCACCCATGTTGACTTCTGGGTCGAGACCCTTGTAGCCAGTGATGGTGAATACATTGTTGCAGGTAGCATAGATTTGCAGTGTCTGAATCCATCCGTCGAACTTGTCGAAGGTATAGCCCAGTGTCATGGAAGAAAGCCTGAAATAGGAACCGTTCTCCAGATAGCGGTCGGAAGGATAGTTGGGCAGATTGTCGGTTGCAGGACGGTCGTTGATAAACTCCTTCAGCACGTTCTTTCCGTTGGCGAACATCTCGGGGCTGGAGTAGTTGGCACGCGAGCCGTTGTAAATCTTGTTGCCGAAGACACCGGTGAAGAAGAGCGATGCGCTAAGGTTCTTGTAGGTGAACGTGTTGTTCCATCCCAAGTTGAGTTTAGGCTGGGCACAGCCAGTGATAGTACGGTCTTTGAAACCTGGCTCGTTGGTCACTTCACCTGTACGCTCGCCCGTATTCTCGTCGCGCACGTAATAGGTTGACTTGCCATCCTTATATCCAGCGAATTCGTAGGTATAGAACGTACCCAGCGACTCACCTTCGATGATACGTTGTGTATAACCATTCGACGACACACCGGCAACCATGGGGTCGCCCTGTGTGAAGGTGCCTACCTCAAAGCGGTCGTTCGACAGTTTGTCGACAGTGTTCTTGTTGTGCGAGAGGTTGATGGTGGTCATCCAGTTGAAGTCTCTTGTGCGGATGGCATCAATGTTGACGGTCAACTCCACACCCTTGTTGGTAATCTCACCCACGTTGGCTGAGATCCAGCCTACAGGATAAATGTTGGTGGAAACGGGGTAATCCCAAATAAGGTCCTTGGTCTTCTTGTGGTAGAATTCCAACGTACCGTTGATGCGGTTTTTGAGGAATCCGAAGTCGATACCGATGTTGAACATACCGGTGCTCTCCCACTTCAGGTCGGGGTTGGCATTCTTGGTGGCAGCCAGTGTGCGCCAGTTCTTGCCGTTGTACTCAAAGAAACCAGATGCGCCGTATGTGGTATAGGCGGTATAGGCATCGAAGCCCATGGCATTACCACTAACACCATAACCGGCACGCAGTTTCAGAGTAGAGAAGAAATTCTGGTTGCGCATGAATTCTTCTTCAGTGATGTTCCAAGCAGCAGAGACAGAGGGGAAGGTACCCCAGCGGTTATCGGGGCCGAATACGGAAGAACCGTCACGACGGATGGTGGCCTGCAGCATATACCGACCGGCATACGAGTAACTGGCACGACCATAGAACGAGATGTTGCGAACGGTGGTCTTCGTTCCGCTCACCACCCCATTCATACCGTCGATGGTGCTGGCGTAGGTCAACTGGTTCCATCCCAGGTAGTCGTCATAGAAATCGTGAACAATAACACCGAAACCGTCGCCGTTTTTCTTCTCTTCCCAACTGTAACCTGCCATCAGTGCCAGGGTGTGTACATCGGCGAAGGTCTTGTTGTAATTGGCAAAGATCTCAAAGGTCTGCTCATTGCCAAACCAAGTGCTGCGGTCGGCACGGCCATTATAGGCACTGATACCTTCCAATTGTGTCTTGTGTGTGTCGTAGGCACTGTAAGTGCGCTGGTAGTGGTTGAACGAGTAGTTGGCATTGAGCACCAAACCGTCGACAATCTTCAACGAAGCCTTGGTGATGAACTGCTCACGTTTCCAGATGTTCTCTGCTCTGTCCTCATTGATGAGCGACAAGGGGTTGTAGTTCTTGGAGCCCGTGCCTTTAAACCAATTGCCATTATCATCCTTTATAGGATTCAGCGGTGAGAAATAGTTCATGGCATCGAGCACAGAAGCACCCTCGTTGTCCATCTTCACGCCAACATGTTTTCCATACATGGCGTTAATACCTGCGGAGAGTTCTAGTCGGTCTTTCAACACCTTGGTGGAAATGAGAGAGCGCAAATTCAGACGGTGGTTGAACGACCCACGGATGACACCCTCACGGCTGCCATAGTTCACGCTGGCCATGTACTTCGTACGCTCCGACCCACCATTGACCGACACGTTGTGGTTGTGGCTGACAGCCGTGCGCAACACTTCGTCTTGCCAGTTGGTGTTGCCGCCATTGTCGTAGCCATAGTCCAAGCCGTTGGCCTTCACATAATTGCGAATGTCGTCGGCAGTAGCGATGTCGAGTTTCTTGGAGATGTTGTCGAATGCCACATAACCGTTGTAGGTGACGTTGGTACGTTCTGTCTTTCCGCCACTCTTGGTAGTGATGATAATCACACCATTGGCGGCTTTCGAACCGTAAATGGCGGTGGCGGTAGCATCGCGCAGCACATCAATGCTCTCGATATCATCGGGAGCCACCATAGAGATATCCACACCGGGAATACCATCGATGACATAATAGGGCGACATGGCTCCGCTACGCAGCGAGGATGCACCACGCAGGGTGATGCTGGGGGCGCCGTTGGGGTCGCCGGTACTGGTGACGATAAGACCAGCCACCTTGCCCTGCAACATCGAGGCGGGGTCGGTGAACACACCCCTGTTCAAGTCTTCGGCCTTCACCGTGGTGATGGAAGAGGTGACGTCTTTGCGGCGCATAGTGCCGTAGCCCACCACCACCACTTCGTTGAGGAGTGCATGGTCTTCCTTCATCTGTGCGTTCTGGCCAGCGTTGATGCTAAGGTTTTCATAGCCCACATACGTGAGATTGAGTTTTGCTCCTGGTCTCACGTTGAGCGTGTAACGTCCGTCGATATCGGTGACAGTGGCATTCTGTGTTCCAGCCTCTACCACAGTGACTCCGATGAGCGGTTCTCCGTTTTCGTCGGTGACGACGCCAGAGACGTTGCTCTGTGCCATCGCGACGGTACCGCATAGCATGAAGGCTACTGCGATGAACGACTTCAGCAGTACCTTCCTTACATGGTTTCGTACTTTCAGCATAATAATTAAGTTAGGTGAATAAAAAGTGTTCTATGTATTAGTTAAGTATTGTACAAAAATAGTATTATTCCTGTTGTAATGGCCGGTTGACGGCTCCACCGTAGTCGACGCCCATATCGCGGACAACGAAATTGTCGGCTGTAACCTGCGCGGCTTTTTCTACATAAAGTCCATAGACCTTGTCGGTGACGAAGCCCTCGCCGCGGCATGGCCGCTTGTCATAGATTCCTCCTTGATACGTGGTGGATTTCTTGAGGAAGAGGGTGACCTGGGAGAGGTGGATATCGCGCACCTTGTCATCGGTGTCGCCGCCGATGAAACAGCCATTCTCGCTGGTGGCAACGATATTCTGGAAGAAGATACGCTCCACCTGTCCGCAGCGCCCTTCGAGTTGTCCCTTGGGGAAACGCCAGTTGGCATCCTTGTGGTTGCCGTTGGCACGGGGATACGAGGTGACATAGATGGGCTCTGCCTTCCCCCACCACACATCGGACCATAGGCGGCAGTCGAGCATGATGTTGGAGAAGACCACATCGGTGACGGTGCCTTCGTCGCGGTTCTGAATGCCTAATCCGCGGTTGGAGGCCTTGATGATGCAGTTGTCGAAGAGCACATTGTAGATGGAGTCCATATTCTCGCTGCCAATCTTGATGGCACACGAGCGACTGGTCATCACGCAGTTGGTGACAACGATATCATGGCAGGAGCCATACTGCGCCGTCTCGCGCCTGTTCTTCAGGCAGATGCAGTCGTCACCACTGGTGATATGGCAGTTGGCAATACGTACGTTGCGGGAGTGGTCGAGGTCGATACCGTCGCCATTGCGGATTTTGAGATTGTTGAGCAGGTTGATGCCATCGATGACAGCACCGTCACATCCCACAAGGTGGAGTGTCCAATAGGCTCCGTCGCATATGGTCACATCGCGTACCACGACATTTCTCACGTCGGTGAGGGTGATGACATGCGGACGGGGGTCGAAGGTGGTGACGGGCTTCAGTTCGTAGGAGTCGTCAAGTTCGGCACCCATAAAAGCCACACCGTTGCCGCTGATAGTTCCCATACCGGTAATAGAGATATTCTGGGCATGTTGGGCATAGATCCACATCATTCCCTCGCCTTTGTTGTCGCCAAATGCACTGAGATGGTAGATAGACTCATCGGGATTGGCAAGAAGTGTGGCAGTGGCCTGAAGATGGAGTTCGACGTTGGATTTCAACTCAATAGGACCAGCGAGGAAGGTGTGGTTGGCGGGTAGCAACACACGTCCCCCTCCTTCGGAAGAGCAGCGGTCGATAGCCTGTTGGATAGCCACGGCATCATCAGTCTTCCCATCGCCAAGAGCGCCAAAACGGCATACATCATACACGTCTTGTGCCCTTGCCACAAAGGTAGCAAGCAACAATAAAAATACCAAAAAGGGTTTACTCATATAGGTTCCTCATAGGTTTATAGGTGGTCATCTACCGATGGCTTCACTTGTCTGTCAGTTATTGTGTACAGTGAGACAAAAGGTTAACATTTCCTCCCATCAAGATGTTCATTCGCAAAAATATGCAAAAAAAATGAAATGTGCAAATATTTCACGAAAAATCTCAAAAACCAGCGGTAATATCATGCCAGAGATTGTCGTCGGGAACGGGAGCCTCGACCACGATAGGGAGTTTGGAGACAGGGTGTGTGAACTCCACCCTGCGGGCAAGGAGCGAGATGGAGCCATCGGGATTCGACCGCTTGGCACCATATTTCAGGTCGCCCTTGATAGGGCATCCTGCCGCTGCCAACTGGCACCGAATCTGATGATGACGCCCTGTGAGAAGCCTCACTTCGAGCAGACTATAGCGGCCGGTGCTGGCAAGCATCTTGTATTCGAGTACCGCCTTTTTCGACCCACGCACCTCGCGCGGGTGGCTATAACTCTTGTTTTGTTGTTCATTTCGCGTGAGCCACCCCGTGAGAGTGTCGGCCTCCCTTTCCGGCCTGCCCTGCACGATGGCCCAATAAGTCTTGTGCACCTCACCATCGCGAAACATGACGTTGAGGCGCGAGAGGGCTTTCGATGTCTTGGCGAAGACCACTACGCCACTGACAGGTCTATCGAGGCGGTGCGCAACGCCCAGGAACACGTTCCCGGGTTTGTTGCGCACCGTCTTGATATACTGCTTCACCGTCTCGGAGAGGGGCATATCGCCAGTCTTATCGCCCTGTACGATTTCACCGCTCTCCTTGTTCACGATGATGATGTGGTTGTCTTCGTAGAGTACTTGCATGTGCTGGTTACATATTCATGCCGCCATCCACCTGTATAACCTGACCGCTCACATAAGCGGAGAGGTCGCTGGCAAGGAAGAGCGCGGTATTGGCAATATCGTCTACCGTTCCACCACGGCGGAGAGGTATCTTCTGGCACCACTCTTTGCGCACCTCCTCGGAGAGTTGCTGGGTCATGGCGGTATCGATGAATCCCGGAGCAATGGCATTGGCACGGATACCCCTGGGGCCCATTTCCTGGGCTATCGACTTGGCGAGGGCAATGAGTCCGGCCTTTGATGCGGCGTAGTTGGCCTGTCCGGCGTTGCCATGCACGCCCACTACCGACGACATATTGATGATGCTTCCGGCGCGTTGGCGCATCATCACAGGCACGCAGGCGTGGATGAAGTTGAAAGCAGATTTCAGGTTCACGTTGATCACGGCATCCCATTGCTGCTCACTCATCCTCAGCATCAGACCGTCTTTGGTGATGCCGGCGTTGTTGACCAGGATATCGATAGAACCGAATTCTTCCTTGATGAGTTTTACCACTTCCTCAGTCTGAGCGAAGTCGGCGGCATTAGAGGCATACCCCTTTGCCTTGACACCCTTGGCGGCAATTTCCTCCTGGGTGGCAAGACCATTCTCGTCGATGACAAGGTCGGTGAACGCCACGTTGGCACCTTCTTCCGCAAACTTAAGCGCGATAGCCTTTCCGATACCGCGTGCAGCACCTGTAATAAGCGCTGTCTTACCTGTTAATAATCCCATTTTCTGAATATTTTAGATTTGTATGATGTTGATTCATGTTTATCTGCATGGCTGAAGTCACATTCTCTCCACCAATGGAGTTATGAGAACAGCAATGACCTCATTTGTTGATGCTCTTGCCCAAGGCACCATACACCACCTTGGCAACGAGGGGTTTGCTCGTTTCCTCGGTGAGACCATGCCCCAGGCGTCCGTAGATATACGGCACTTCAAGTCCTTTGATACAATAATGGGTAATGTCGGCCACGAGTTCCACGTTGTCGATATCAAACTCGCCATCGGCTTTCCCGTCGGAATAGACTTTGCGGAAGAGTTCTATCTCGTCCTCGTCGAAATTCTTCCTCATCTTCTCCACCATCCAGATGTTGCGAAAGAACTCAGCCCTGAGGTTACCGTTTCTCACCACCGTCTCCTTAATCATGCTGAGATGGGTGTAGATGAGTTCGATAATCTTGTCTTGCGGTGGAATCTTCTTCGCTGCCACCTCGTCGAGTTTGTCGGACAAGCGTTCTAGTTCGGCAGCGATGACGGCATAGTACACTTCCTCTTTATTCTTAAAATAAGTGTAGAGCGTGCGACGTCCCTTACCCGATGCCACAGCGATGTCATTCATCGTGGTGTTCTCAATGCCTTTCTTGGCAAAAAGTTGTCTGGCCACATCGACCAGTTTCTGTCTAGTTTTGGAAATTGACATGCTAACCTCCTTTTTTGCACATTCATCAATAGTGTGCAAAATTAGTGGTTTTATTTGGTTTCAGCAAATTTAAAAGAGGAAATGACCATGTTTTCACTATTTTTGACATTTTAGGTCAACTAAGTAATAACACGGCGCAACATCTTTTCAGCGTTTACTATTACCAGACATCATTCCTTATGGCCAACGGTTATCTCTTCCAATTCACCGGTCTCAGAGTCGATGATGAAGCCCCTCACCACAATGTATCTCGGAACGAGCGGATGGTTCTTGATGGTCTCTACTGTCTTGCGCACAGAGGTAGGCGTGTCCTTGAACCCTTCCAACCACGTGTCGAGGTCGATGCCGCACCTGCGTATGGTATCGAGTGTCTCGTCGGTCACGCCGCGGGCAACCATCTCCTCATGGAAGTGGGCAAAACTCATATGACAGGCTCCACAATGGGAATGAGCCACCACCATGACCTCCTCCACGCCCAGTTCGTAGATGGCTACGATAAGGCTTCGCATGGCAGAGTCGAAGGGAGAGATAACCAGTCCGCCCGCGTTCTTGATGATTTTTGCGTCACCGTTTTTCAGACCGAGAGCCGCTGGAAGTAGTTCGGTAAGACGGGTGTCCATGCATGAGAGCACAGCCAATTTCTTGTCGGGATACTTGTCGGTAATAAACTTCTCATAGTCTTTCCGAACTACGAATGATTTGTTGTAATCGAGAATCTGGTCTATCATAGTGGTAAAGTCTTGTTGGTTTATAGTGACAAAGATAGTAAATATCGAGCGCAAAACGAAAGAAAAAATCCTATAAATGAAAAACAAAAGAATAATTCTATAAAATCTCACATTTACCCCCCCTGGTCTGTGGGTATGCGGCAAATATCAACAACAAAAAAGATTGGTGAAGAGGCAGAATGTTCGGGGTCAATAAAGAACATACAGAAAGTGCCGAGCCACAAGGCCCGGCACCATTCTGTCCTTTTGGAGCAGTGCTTAGTTGGTTACCAGCACATAGTTGTTGTAAACCCTACCCCTGTTCTTGATCTTGATGTAGAACGTACCAGTCCATCTCGGAGTGAAGGAGCAGACGCAGTCATCGGTGTAGTCGGTGTCGGAGTCAATCAGGTTGCCGTTCTCGTCATAGATGTAGAGGTCGAGGTCGGTGTCGCCGTCACCTGAGACAATCACGTAAGCATACTCACCACCACGGAAGGTGAAGTGCCAAGTGTCGGTGTAGCCGGCAAGCACGCGGTCGGTCCTGCGGACGGGGCCAGTGGTAACGCCACGAGAGGCTTTCTGGGTGTCCTTGATCAGCGCGAGGAGCGTCTTGTCGCCATCAGCGAAAGTGGTGGCATCGGCAAGAATCTTGGCCTCGTCGAACGATACCTCACCACCCTTTGTCAGTGAAGAAGTAACAGCGCTTCCTGCCTGGGCCTTGGTCTCGCCAGTTGTAGCGTCGGTCACACCGAGGCTCTTGTAGATCTGTACGGCCTGGATGAGTGGAAGGGCAGCCTTCTGGGCGTATCCATACCTCACGAGGTCGGAAGCCATAGTCACTAACTGGGCTTGCTGTGGTACAGTGTTGTCGGTGGCATCAGCAGCGGGACCTTGTTGTTGTTGTGCGAAAGCGGTAGCACTGAAGAGCATTGCGGCTCCCAAGAACAAATTTTTGATAGACATAATGGTATTAGTTTTGGTGCCTATAGTCTCACTGATTCGGCTTTTAATATGTTGGGGGCATAGAGACTGGCA
>JAEEGL016032711.1_pt1 | contig 27745 bp, 24 predicted proteins | sample 9134231 | NCBI WGS metagenome assembly JAEEGL01 (sample SAMN16246548, study PRJNA631951) | gut metagenome | biome: gut microbiome; feature: rumen; material: fiber-attached | host: Bos | place: Iran: Karaj | collected 2018-10
CTGTTAGGCCGTAAGGAAGGCGAGGACATGGATCTCATCACCTTCGTCACCGACCGTGCCGGCCACGACCTGCGCTATGCCATCGACAGTAGCAAACTGCAGAAAGAACTTGGATGGGAGCCGTCGCTCCAGTTCGAGGAGGGCATAGAAAAGACCGTCCGCTGGTATCTTGACAATCAGGAGTGGCTCGATAACGTAACTTCAGGTGACTACCAGAAGTACTACGAGAAAATGTATAACAACCGATAAATAGTGTGCTATGCGGTTCTGCCGCATAGCATCTGACAATGTAGGAATGATTCAGACGCTACAATCCCTGCGATTCGTATTCATCATGCTTATTGTGTTTTCACACATCATAGGCAAGAGCTTCGATTTCGGTGGGGAGTGCGGCGTGTCATTCTTTTTCATACTCAGCGGCTTCGTACTGTCACTGGCTTACGGCAAGAAGGTGACGAACGGCAGCTTCCACACACGGAAGTTCATGCTCCGTCAGTTGCTGAAGTTCTACCCCCTACACCTGCTGATGCTGGTTGTTTTTGTCGTGCTCGATGCCCGTCTGGGTAATTATTACGACTGGCAGCATCTGGTGCCGAACATCCTGCTGTTGCAGAGTTGGATACCGTATGACGAGTATTTCTTCGTGGCCAACGGTTCGTCATGGTTTCTCTGCGACATCTTGTTCTTCTACCTGGTGTACAGCATCGCCTATCGGGTGCTTAATGGCCTGCGAATGATACATTTGCTGGTGCTTGTCACGGTGGCGTTGGTGCTGTATGGACTGCTGGCGTTTAGCATACCCTTGTGGATGGTAAACAGCGTCCTCTATGCGTCGCCTGCCACCCGCCTGATAGACTTTTGCCTGGGCATCCTGCTGTGTAGGCTGTATGGGTCTGATACTGGCATGTCGTGGAACAGACGGATAGCAGAGAGCAAGACGGCTATTGTCACTTTCTGGGAATGGTGCCTCGTCGTGCTGCTGGTGATGTCCTTCTTTGCCTACGAGGCGATGACGCTACGATTGCGCTGTGCCGCCCTCTTCTGGCTGTTCATTCCGCCGATATTGCTGTTCTTTGCGATGTCCGACAAGCATGGCGGACTCATCACCCGCTGGCTACGTCACCCGTGGTTGCTGTGGTGTGCCGGCATCAGTTTGGAAATCTACTTGACGCACATGCTGGTCATCCGCATTACAGATAGTCTCATGGCAGCTGTCGGTATTGCCCAGGGGACGCTGACGGCTACGGTAGGACTCTTCATGATGTTCCCAGTGGCGTGGCTGACGAAAAGATTTTTCGTCGATAAGATATACGTTTCTTTGATTAAATACGTTGAATAATATATGGAGAGAAGTAGAATCATTGACTTGCCGAAGATTGTTGACCCGAGGGGGAACCTGACGGTAGCGGAACAGACGAAGACTGTGCCGTTTGACGTGGCGCGTGTCTATTGGACCTACGACGTGCCGGCTGGCGAACGGCGGGGCGGACATGCCCACCGTACCTGCGAGGAGGTCATCATTGCCGTCAGTGGCTCGTTTGACGTGACGGTTGACGACGGACAGGGCCATAAGGAGGTGCACCACCTGAACCATCCCTGGCAAGGCCTCTATGTCGGCACCAATGTGTGGCGTACGCTGGAAGACTTCTCCAGCGGAGCTGTCTGTCTGGTGCTGGCCTCTGAATTGTTTGACGAGGATGAGTATATCTATGACTACGACGAGTTCCTGCACATCGTAAATCCGTAAATCGTAATCCTCCGATGTTTGAAATCAAACGATATACACCAGACCAAAAGACTGCTTGGGATGCTTATGTCAGTAAGTCGCGGAATGCCACATTCTTGTTCTATCGTGACTACATGGACTATCATTCCGATCGTTTCTTTGACCATTCCCTGCTGTTCTACGTAGGTCATCACCTTCACTCCGTGATGCCTGCCCATGCTGTTGGCGATATTTTCTGTTCCCATCGGGGCCTGACTTATGGCGGACTGCTGATGGATGATGATGTGACCACTGCTGACGTTCTGGTGCTGTTTGAGGAACTGAACGACTACCTGCGCTGTCAGGGATTCCGTAAAGTGCTCTATCGTGCCATACCGTGGGTCTATCACCGTCTTCCTGCCGAGGAGGACTTGTATGCTATGTTCTGGAAGTGTGGTGCTCGTTTGCAGCAGCGCATGTCAGGGACGGTCATCTTTATGAATGAACACCTGCGTTGGCGCAAGGACCACCGTCGTCGGCTGAGACAGGCGCAGCAGGCAGGTATGAGGGTAGAATCCAATGGTAGTCTGGAGGAATTCTGGCCACTGTTAAACGACAATCTTCAACAGAAGTTCAATGCACAGTCGGTTCATACGTTGGACGAAATCCTGTTGCTGAAGTCGCGTTTCCCTGATAAGATCGTACAATATAATGCCTATCTGGGTGACGAATTGGTGGGAGGTGTCACGTTCTATGTCATGGGGCGTGTGTTGCATGGACAGTACAGTGGAACCAATGACATTGGAAAACAGACGGGAGCTATGGAGGCTATCTATGAGCAGGTGATGTACCATGACTTCACGCATATCCGCTATCTGGACTTCGGAACTTCCAACGAGAGTGGAGGACGCGTGCTGAACGAGGGCTTGATAGGCCATAAGGAAGGCTATGGGGGCCGTACGGTGTGTTACGATACTTACGAATGGGAGATTTAAGGGAAGAGTGAATAGTGAAAAGTGAAAAATTTGCTGCCGCCAATGATTAAGTACTTGGATTTGAAAGCAATCAATAAGCCCTATGAGCATGTTGCCGACGAGGTGCTGCAGAGCGGGTGGTATCTGAAGGGCGACTATACGCGCCGCTTCGAGGAGACGTATGCTGAGTACATCGGAAGCAAGTATTGCATTGGCTGTGGTAATGGACTTGATGCGCTGACGCTCATCTTCCGTGCCTATATCGAGATGGGGGTGATGCAGGAAGGTGACGAGGTCATTGTGCCTGCCAACACCTACATTGCCAGCATCCTTGCCGTAACGGAGAATCGCCTCAAACCAGTTTTGGTGGAGCCTTCGCTCGATACCCTTCAAATCGATGATACACTCATTGAACAAGCCATCACCCCGCGAACCCGTGCCATCATGATCGTCCACCTGTATGGTCGCAGCGCTTATACCGACCGTATTGGCGACATCTGTCAGAAGTATGGCTTGAAACTTATTGAGGACAATGCCCAGGCCCACGGCTGTATGTTCCAAATGAGAAGTGAGAAATGTGAAAAGAGCAATGAGTTGAGCAAGCGGACAGGTTCGTTGGGTTCTGCCGCCGGCCACAGTTTCTACCCCACGAAGAACCTTGGTGCCTTCGGCGATGCTGGTGCTGTGACGACTGATGACAAGGAATTGGCCGACCTTATTCGTGCCCTTGGTAACTACGGCTCAGCACGCCACTACGTGTTCGACTATCTGGGGCGCAACAGTCGCATGGACGAGGTGCAGGCTGCCATTCTCTTGGCCAAGCTGCGTGACCTCGACGCTAACAACCAGCGCCGCAAGGAGATTGCCGCTCTATATATTAATAAGGTAAAGAACCCTGCCATTGTCATCCCCCAGTGCAATCGTGACAGCGTCTATCATATCTTTCCCGTCTTGTGCGATCGACGCGATGAGCTGCAACGCTATCTTGCTGACAATGGTGTCGGAACAGAAATTCATTATCCCATTCCGCCCCATAAGCAGAAATGCTTAGCAGGTCCCCTTGTTGATGTCGGCGCGGAACTGTTGCTTACGGAACAAATCCACGCCCAGGAACTTTCCATTCCCTGTCATCAGGCAATGACTGACGAGGAAGTGATGCGTGTCGTCTCCCTCCTCAACAGCTTCGCATAGGAGAAGCACGATAGAAGCAATGAACAAACGACTAATCAGATACATAAAACAAACATGGGAATCATAAGAACTATTCAGATAATGCTTTTGGCTTGTTTCTGCGGGCCAATAGCCATTCAGGCTGCTGACTTTGGAAAGAAGGTCACTTGGGACCGCTACAGTCTGCTATTCGACGGACGACGCGTATGTCCTGTGATGGGCGAGATACATTATTCGCGCATCCCCGCCGATGAATGGGCTTCGTCAGTACGCAAGATGAAGGAGGGTGGGGTGACAATAGTTGCCACCTACGTCTTCTGGAACCATATAGAAGAAGAGGAGGACATCTTCCGCTGGGACGGACAGCGCTCGCTGCGTCGCTTTTTAGAGGTGTGCAAACAGGAGGAGATGCCTGTCGTGCTGCGTCTGGGTCCGTTCTGCCACGGCGAGGTGCGCAATGGTGGCATTCCTGACTGGGTGTTTGGCAAGGGCTGCAGGCTGCGTGAGCAAAACCCTGTGTTTCTCGGTTTCGTCGAGAAACTATACCGTCAGATATTCACCCAGGTACAGGGCCTGCAGTGGAAGGACGGCGGACCAGTCATTGCCGCCCAGTTCGATAATGAATACAGAGGCCGCGGCGAGTACCTCATGGCACTGAAGAAGATAGCACTGCAGATAGGCTTCGACCTGCCCTTCTACACCCGTACCGGCTGGCCGGAACTGCGCACTCCCGTTCCTTTCGGTGAGATGCTGCCCCTCTATGGCGACTATGCCGACGGCTTCTGGGACAAAGACATCAAGGAAGGCTGCGGCAACTACTATAAGGCCTTCAACTTCAAGGCGTTCCGTTCCTCGACAGCCATTGGTACTGACCTGTTGGGTAAACAGGAAGCGAAGGTCAACAAGGGTGATGATGCCTATCCGTATTTTACCTGCGAACTGGGTGGCGGCATGGCTACGGCCTATCACCGCCGTCCCTATGTCTATCCCGAGGATGCCTATTCAATGGCGTTAGTCAAGTTAGGCAGCGGCTCCAACCTGCTGGGCTACTACATGTACCACGGCGGCACGAATCCCGAGGGACGGCTGAACACGCTTAACGAGTGTCAGACGTCGCCTGGTACTGCCAACAACGACCTGCCTGTCATGACCTACGACTTCCAGGCCCCATTGGGGGAATTCGGTCTGCCCTATCCGCAATACTACGGGTTGCGCCCCCTGCATCTGTTCATGAATGACTGGGGGGCTGAGTTGGCACCTATGGAGGCGTCGTTTCCTGCTGCTCAAGACTTGAAACAGGGTGATGATACGCAGCTGCGGTGGGCTGTAAGGAGCCTAAGCGAACCCTCCCAGAAGGGAGGGACACTGACGGCAGGCTTCATCTTTGTCAACAACTATGAGCGCTTTGCCAACCTGTCAGCCAAGAAGAATGTACAGCTGTCGGCCTGTGGCGTGACGTTGCCTAAGATGACGATCCCTGCCGGCTGCATGGCCATTTTCCCCGTTAACATCGATGGCATCCGCTTTGCCACGGCACAGTTGGTAGCCAAACGTGACGGAAAGATATGGATGATGCAGATAGACGACATTCCCACCATCATCAGTATGCAGGATGGCAAGATGCTGAAGAACGTCAAACCCAAAGGTCTGGACAGGCCCGTCTATTCAAATATCTACCTGATTACCCGTCAGGATGCTGAGCGCCTCTTTTTAAGTGAAAAGGGAAAAGTACACGGTGGAGAATTGTCTGCCGCACTATCCACGGTAACGAAAATCCGTGAGGCAGGAGCGTTGCGCACTATCAAGAAGGGTAAGGCCAAGGTTGCAGAAGCCCCGTCGGAAAACGAATGGCTGAATGCTGCCATCTATCGCTTGTCATTGCCCGACTCCCTGACTCGTCAGGCTCCCTATCTGTTGAGCATCGACTATCAGGGTGACTGTGCACGGCTCTATGCCAATGGCAAGTTGGTGGCTGACAATTTCCAGTACGGTCGTCCATTCCTCTATGGACTGTGGCGAATGCCCGCTGGTACGACCGCTTTGGAGTTGCACATCCTGCCCATGCAGGAGGGAGCACCCGTCTATCTGCCCCGCGAGGCTGACAAGACACCTGGCGAACGGGTGAAGGCGGTCCGTATAATGGCGAGAAATGAATAGTGTAGGATGATGAAGGGATTGTTGCGATTTCTCAAGGACTGGACGCTGCCTGTAGCCATTGTCGTGGGTACGGTCAGCTACCTGACGTTCTGCTATGTGCCGCAGTTGGATGCGCTGGGCAGTCAGCTGGGTCCTATCTTCGACGTGCTGTTTCCTGTCTTTGTCTTCCTGACGCTGTTCGTTACCTTCTGCAAAGTTGATTTCCACCAGATGCGCCCTCACCGCTGGCACTTGGGCGTGCTGGTGGCCCAGTTGCTGCTGGTGGCTGTCAACATCGGGGCCATCTTGTGGACCAAGACATTGGCAGCTGACGCTCCACTGGCATCCCCGCTGCTATGGGAGGCCGTGCTGACGTGCATCATCGGACCGTCGGCGGCGGCAGCCCCTGTGGTGACAGGAAAGTTAGGTGGCAATATCTCGACCATGACCACCTATACGCTGATTTCCTCGTTGGCATCGGCACTGATGATTCCGCTGGTGTTCCCCATGCTGGAACAGACGGTACATGTTTCGTTCATCAGCGCTTTCCTGATCATCCTTGAGAAGGTGAGTATAGTACTCCTGCTGCCACTGGTCTTGGGCTGGCTGGTGCAGCACTATGCCCAGTCACTGTGCCGTCGCATCGTGGCCATGCCCAACCTGAGCTTCTACCTGTGGGCCGTCTCGCTGAGCATCACCACGGGCATCACCGTCAAGAATATCGTGCACAGCCAGGCCTCGCTGGCGCTGCTGTTGTTGATAGCCCTGTTCACCTTCGTGCTCTGCTTCGTCCAGTTCGGAATCGGACGTGGCATTGGCCGACGGTTAGGCGAGGAAGTAAATGCCGGACAGGCGCTCTTCCAGAAGAATACCGCACTGAGCATCTGGGTGGCTTATATGTATCTGCACCCCGTGGCCTCAGTGGGTGCCGGCTGCTATGTGTTGTGGCAGAACATCATCAATTCACTGGAACTTTGGCAATACCGCCAGTCTGCTCACTGAGTTTGCTACCCCTGTTTTGCAAGGTGGAGTTTACAAAGGAACAGAAACGGGAAAAGTGAATGGCGAAAAGTGTAAAAAGTGTCCTTTGGGGCAATACATTTTTCATCATTCATCATTAGTTTTTTCCTTTTCTTTTTGTAACTTTGCAGTCCGAAAATCGAAGGATCTTAACTTAAACTCTTTATAAAGACAGTATGTTTCATATTTACGAAGGATTCCATCTGGTAGAAACGTATCACAAGATGCGCCACCAGCGGAAGTACAATCCAGACACCAAGCGTGCCACAAAAATTGCGCTCGTTGCGCTCGTCACTCTATTTCTTTGGAATATGCCCACCGAGTGGTTCGGCATTCAGAACCTCACAGTCATCCAGCAGCGTGTCATTGCCATTTTCGCCTTTGCCACGCTGATGTGGATTCTTGAGATTGTCTCGTCGTGGGCCACATCGGTAGCCATCATCGTGCTGATGCTGCTCTGCTGTTCCGACAGTGGCAGAGCGCCGATGGTGCACGCAGAAGAGGTAGGAAAACTACTGTCCTATTAAGGCGTGATGGCTTCGTTTGCCGATCCCGTCATCATGTTGTTCATCGGTGGCTTCGTTTTGGCCATTGCCGCTACGAAGACGGGGCTCGATGCCCAGCTGGCCAAGGTGCTGCTGAAGCCCTTCGGCACGAAGAGCGAGATGGTGCTTCTGGGCTTTCTGCTCGTCACGGGTCTGTTCTCAATGTTCGTGTCGAATACGGCTACTGCCGCTATGATGCTGACATTCCTCACCCCTGTGTTCCGTCAGCTACCCCCCGAGGGTAAGGGCCGTATCGCTTTGGCCATGTCTATTCCCGTTGCAGCCAACCTGGGCGGTATGGGTACTCCTATCGGTACACCGCCGAACAACATCGCGCTGAAATACCTGAACGACCCCGAAGGGCTGAACATGGGGCTTGGCTTCGGTCAGTGGATGATGTTCATGTTCCCGCTGGTCGTTGTCCTGCTGTTTATCAGCTGGCGCCTGTTGCTGAAATTCTTCCCCTTCACACAGAGGACGGTGGAACTGAAGATAGATGGTAGCATGGAGAAGAGCTTCCACTCATGGGTGGTCGTTGTGACATTCATCATCACCATCCTGCTCTGGCTGTCTGACCGCTTCACAGGCATCAACGCCAATACGGTGGCTCTGATTCCTTTCTGCGTCTTTGCCCTCACGGGTGTCATCAACAAGCGCGACCTGGAGCAGATTAACTGGAGTGTCATTTGGATGGTGGCTGGTGGTTTTGCCCTTGGCTATGGTCTGAATGCTTCCGGTCTGGCAGCCAATGCTGTGGAGAGCATCCCCTTCAGCGAGTTCTCTCCACTACTCATCCTGCTGCTCGGTGGTGCCATCTGCTACCTGCTTTCCAACTTCATCTCGAACTCGGCTACTGCAGCGCTCCTTATGCCGATTCTGGCTATCGTCTGTGGAGCCATGGGCGACAAGCTTGCTCCTATCGGTGGTACGGGTACAGTTCTGATTGGCGTGGCCATCGCTGCATCGTCGGCCATGATTCTGCCTATTTCTACTCCGCCGAATGCACTGGCCTTCGCTACTGGCTATGTGAAGCAGAACGAGATGGCCAAGATGGGTATCATCATGGGTGTTGTCTCTATGGTGCTCGGCTTTGGTCTCGTTTACCTCATGGGAACGTTCCACATTCTTTAAAAAGCAAAGAAGTTAAAGAGTAAAAGGTAAAAAACAGGCAGAATTTAACAAACTGTAACTAAAGAGTAAAAATATTTGGGATTTTCCTTTGTCGTTTAAAGGAAAATCCCTATTTTTGTGGTGTCAATTGCGACAATCTGACAACAACATACTAAAACAACCTTTTAAAACTCATACTATGAACGTAGAGAAAATTATGCAGGATCTGGAACATAAGCACCCCGGTGAGGTGGAGTTCCTACAGGCAGTACGTGAAGTGCTGGAGTCTATCAAGGACGTCTATAACCAGCATCCGGAATTTGAAAAAGCCAAGATTATTGAGCGCATCGTGGAACCGGAGCGTATCACCACTTTTCGTGTGCCCTGGGTTGATGACAAGGGCGAGGTTCAGGTGAACATCGGCTACCGCGTGCAGTTCAACAGCGCCATCGGTCCCTACAAGGGCGGTTTGCGCTTCCATCCCTCGGTGAACCTCAGTATTCTGAAGTTCCTCGGTTTCGAGCAGACTTTCAAGAATGCGCTGACCACGCTACCCATGGGAGGCGGTAAGGGCGGTGCTGACTTCAGCATCCGTGGCAAGAGCGACAACGAGGTGATGCGCTTCTGCCAGGCTTTCATGTGCGAATTGTATAAGGTGATAGGTCCCGACATGGACGTGCCGGCTGGCGACATCGGCGTAGGTGCCCGTGAGATAGGCTATCTCTTCGGCTACTACAAAAAGCTGACTTCGCAGTTCCATGGTGCCACGCTGACGGGCAAGGGCATCGAGTGGGGCGGCTCCATCCTGCGTCCGGAGGCTACCGGCTATGGTGCCCTCTACTTCGTCAACCACATGATGAAGACCCACGGCCTGGACATCAAGGGCAAGACGGTGGCACTCAGCGGTTTCGGCAATGTAGCCTGGGGCGCTGCCAAGAAAGCTACTGAGCTGGGTGCGAAGGTGATTACCATCAGTGGTCCTGACGGCTATATCTACGACCCCGCAGGTCTTGACGCCGAGAAGATAGACTACCTGCTGGAACTGCGTGCTTCCGGCAACGACATCTGTGAACCATACGTCGAGGAGTTTGACGGAGCTACCTTCTTTGCAGACAAGAAACCATGGGAACAGAAGGCTGACATCTATCTGCCGTGTGCTACCCAGAACGAGCTGAACGGCGACGATGCCGACAAGATACTGGCTCAGAAGCCACTGTGTGTCGCTGAGGTGTCGAACATGGGCTGTACGGCCGATGCCGTCAACAAGTTCATTGCTGCTGGTCAGCTGTTTGCTCCCGGTAAGGCTGTCAACGCCGGTGGTGTGGCTACCAGTGGTTTGGAAATGACACAGAACTCCATGCGCATGGCATGGACGGCTGATGAGGTGGACCAGCGCCTGCACCAGATCATGTCAGGCATCCACGAGCAGTGCGTCAAGTACGGCAAGGAGCCTAATGGCTATGTCAACTATGTGAAGGGTGCCAATGTTGCCGGCTTCATGAAGGTTGCCAAGGCCATGCTGGCGCAAGGAGTCGTGTAAGGCACTTCGTGCCAAATGAGAAATGAAAAGTGAGAAATGAGAAATGACGGACCGTTGGTCCTAAATGAAAAATGAGAAGTAACTCCCAAACAAACCTGAATTCCAAAGGAGCATCCGCTACGAGGCGGTTGTGGGTGGTTGTTGCTCTCTTGCATTTCTCATTTCTCATTCCTCATTTCTCATTTCTGAACGCCCAGGGCGTTCAGCAGGGCAAGGCGTCGTTCTATGCCAAGAGTTTCAATGGACGGAAGACGGCCAGTGGGGAGCGGCTGCATCCTGACAGTCTGACATGTGCCCACCGTACCTATCCGTTCGGCACCAAGTTGAAGGTGTATAATCCTGCCAACGGCCGTAGCGTCATCGTCCGCGTGACGGACCGCGGACCCTTTGTGCGTGGCAGAATCATCGACCTGTCATGGCGGGCTGCCAAGGAATTAGACATCATCTCCAAAGGCGTCGCCATGGTGGTGGTACAGAAGGCGGGCCTCTTCACGGTGCCCTTCCTGCCTGAGGATGAGATAGACATTCCCGAGCTGGAACTGGAGACCAACGAGGGCTCGCAGGGCATGATTCCTTTCTGGCAGGAACTCAGAGATATGCAGAAGCGTGACCTGTTGAATGGCGAGAAACGGTAGGAAGAAATCCAATAATTTGCCGAATTATTTTGTAATACCAAATTATTTGCTTACTTTTGCAGCATGTAAAGGTAAGAACCATGGTTTATAAATACGATTTTCTCATCATTGGAGCAGGTGTGGCCGGCATGAGCTACGCTCTGAAGGTGGCCCGTGCCAAAAAGGGCCGTGTATGCATCATCTGTAAGGCTGGACTCGACGAGGCCAATACTTCGTTTGCGCAGGGTGGTGTGGCCAGTGTCACAGATATGACTGTTGACAATTTCGACAAGCATATTGAAGACACCATGATAGCTGGCGACTACATCAGCGACCGTGCCGCCGTAGAACAGGTGGTAAAGAACGCGCCGGAGCAGATTCGTGAACTGGTACAGTGGGGCGTCAATTTTGACCGCAAGGAGAATGGCGACTTCGACCTGCACCGTGAGGGTGGCCACTCGGAGTTCCGCATCCTGCACCATGCCGACGATACGGGTGCCGAGATACAGCGTGGACTGATGGAGGCTGTCAAGGCCTGTCCTGACATCGATGTCCAGGAGAACCGCTTCGCCGTAGAGATTATCACCCAGCACCACCTGGGTGTCCGCGTAACGCGCCGTTCGCCGAATATTCAGTGTTATGGTGCCTATGTGCTGAATCCTGTCACGGAGAAAGTCGATACCTACCTTGCCAAGATTACCGTTATGTGTACCGGCGGCTGTGGAGCCGTCTATATGACTACCTCGAATCCTGTCATTGCCACGGGCGACGGCATCGCCATGGTCTATCGTGCCAAGGGTACCGTGGCCGACATGGAGTTCGTTCAGTTTCATCCCACGGTGCTCCACAATCCCAAGGAGACCCATCCCGCCTACCTCATTACTGAGGCCATGCGCGGCTATGGTGGCATTCTGAAACTGCCCAATGGTGAAACATTCATGGAGAAGTACGACGAGCGTCTCTCACTGGCACCGCGTGACATCGTAGCCCGTGCCATCGACAAGGAGATGAAGATCCACGGTCTTGACCATGTCTGCCTGGACGTCACCCATAAGGATTCTGCTGAGACGAAGCACCACTTCCCCAACATCTACCAGAAGTGTCTCTCCATAGGCATTGACATCACTACCGACTATATCCCTGTGCGCCCTGCTGCCCACTACATGTGTGGCGGTATCAAGGTCGATTTGAACGGCCAGTCGAGCATTGAGCGTCTCTATGCTCTCGGCGAATGTTCGTGTACGGGACTGCACGGTGGCAACCGTCTGGCCTCCAACTCACTCATCGAGGCCGTCGTCTATGCCGACGCTGCCGCCAAAGACTCGCTACAGCATGTCGATTTGTACGACTGGAACGACAAGGTGCCTGAATGGAACGACGAGGGCACGATGACCAATGAGGAGAAGGTGCTTATCACGCAGTCAGTGCGCGAGGTTAACCAGATTATGTCCAATTACGTAGGTATCGTGCGCAGCGACCTTCGCCTGCACCGTGCCTGGGACCGCCTGGACATGCTCTACGAGGAGACGGAACGCTTGTTCAAGCGCGTCAGAGCCACCCGCGACATCTGCGAGTTACGTAACATGATCAATGTCGGCTACCTCATCACCCGTTGGGCCTTGGAGCGCAAGGAGTGCCGTGGCCTCCACTTCACGACCGACTACCCCCTCCACGCCTACGACAAGTAATTTTATATCGCACTACTGGCACTATTCGGTGATTTATCTTCTTGAAATACAGGAAGATAGCGGTAGTGCTACGGTTGGATATCGTACTACTTACGCACTACAAACTATGGATATTGCAATTTACACACTTACTTCAGAGCTGCACGACGAACAGTCGGTAAGCTTGGTGACGCGCGAGTTTCTAAACAGTCTTGACGTGGAGTATGACTTCAAGGACAGTGACTATGCGGATTATGGCTCGCATGTGCTTAATATAATATATGTACGCACGGGAGGTACGGAAGGCATCTTCAAACGGCTGTTGCCTGAACTGGATGTGAAGAGCCAACAGCCTTTCTATCTGCTGACCTCTGGCAAGAGCAACTCGCTGGCGGCGTCGATGGAGATCCTTTCTTTCTTACGCCAGAACGGACGGAAGGGGGAGATCATTCATGGCGATGCTGCCTACATCACCCGTCGCATCAGATTGCTTGCCAAAGTAGGGGAGTCTAAGTGCCAGTTGAACGGCTGTAGGCTGGGCATCATCGGCAAACCCTCTGACTGGCTCATCTCCAGCCATGCCGACGCTGCCGTGGTGAAGAGAGAGTTAGGCGTGGAACTGATTGACATCCCCATGCAGGAACTGTTGGACGTCATTGCCTTGACGCCGCTGCGCGACGTTCCCCTACAGGTGGACGCTGACCACCCCGATGCTATCAGGAAGTCGCTGCCGGGAGCTTGGCAAATCTATGATGCGCTGAAGGTCATCGTCGAGCGCTACGGACTGCAAGGTTTCACGCTGCGCTGCTTCGACCTGCTGACGGCTGTAAAGAATACGGGATGCGTGGCGTTGGCCAAGCTCAATGCCGAGGGAATCATTGCCGGCTGCGAGGGCGACGTGCCTGCCATGCTGTCTATGAAGATAGCACAGACGCTGGTAGGTGTCAGCGGTTTCCAAGCCAATCCCTCCCGTATCAATCCTGAGACGGGTGAGATGCTCTTTGCCCATTGCACCATCCCGTTTAATATGGTGGAGCGCTACGACCTGGATACCCATTTCGAGTCAGGCATCGGTGTTGGCATCAGAGGTTATATGAAGGAAGGACCCGTTACCATCTTCAAGGTGTCGGGCGACCTCTCCCGTTATTTCATTGCCGAGGGTGAACTGGTTAGAAACCAGGCACAACCGGACCTCTGCAGAACGCAGCAGGTCATCAGACTGACAGACCCCAGCAAGACGTCCTACTTCCTGACACAGCCTATCGGTAACCACCACATTATACTTCCAGGACATCTTCAAGATGTCCTGGAAGAAATGAGAAATGAGTAATGAGTAATGAGAAATGAGGAATGAGAAATTTCAACGCCCCCCAGCCCCCTCTAATCTTAGAGGGGGAGGAAATGAAAAATGAGGGGCATGCCCCTCATTTTTTATATAACCACGTTCAACTTTTAACTATTTTTATTCCTGTGCTCGGATAACCAAATCCTTCTTGGCAATGATTTTCTGCTTGCCGTCTTTGAAAAGGATTGCTATGCGGGTAATCTCCATGTCCACCACACTGCCGGGCACCATTATCTTGCTGTCCGTCCAGCTCCACTGGCGCGACTCGAAGATATCCAGAGGACCGTCTGCCCTCAGTTTGCCGGTCTTCTTGCTGGCACCTGCTGCATCGCGGATGTTGAAGAAAATGTCGATGGCACGGATTTCCTTCTTGCTGGTGTTGGTGTATGAGAAGTCAAAGACCAGCTGTCCGTCCTGGAAGTCGTAGCCCCATGTGTCAATGTATCCGTTAGGAACCTTGACGGCAACCTCTTCGGCGTACTTGGAGTATTTCTCCTTGTTCATGGCGTTCACGTAGTCCAGGCTGAGGTATGGACGGTTATAGAGGCTGTCCTTATAGACCTGGCAGTGATACTTGAACTTTTCGTTCTTCTGCAGCTTCGGGCTGACCAGTCCTGCGTGCATCTTCTCGTAGGAGCACTCCATGATACCGGGAACAATCTCGATGAAGTAGAGCGTGTCGTTGGAGAAGCCTTCTGCCGTGAGCGTGTTCTCATAGAACTGCTTCGTACAGTCAATACACTCGATGCCGATACGGCTCATGGGAATGTCGCGCCAGTTGTGCGTGTTGCGGTAGTTTTGTTCCGAAGCACGCTTCTGGGCCAAGGCGATAGAGTCCTGACGGGCTTTCTCCAAAGAGTCGCGGCGCACTTTGTCAAGCGAGTCCTTCAGGTGCTGGCGACGGGCAGCATTCAGTTTCTCGAAGCGCTCTTCAAGGGACTTGGTGACGCGATCCACCTCAATGTCAATCAGTTTCTCGTCGAACATGGGGGCCAGATTGCTCTGCTTATAGACCTTGGCATACTCCTTGTTAAGCACAATCATGTAGTTGCCGTTCTTGGTCCTGGCATAGACGGTACCCGATTTCTTGACGAAGGCATAAGTGGCCTCCACATTGTCCACGTTATCTACCATAGAGCCTTCTTTCTTCTGGTAGAAGCCTTCGCTGTCCATCTCGTACTCCACAATAATTTTGCGCACCAAGGAGTTCTTGGAGTCAAACTGTGCCATCATGGAGACGCTGGTCAGCAGCATGATCAATGACAGTAATTTTCTTTTCATCATATCCTTATTTTATTCTTGTTTTTATTCTCGCTTCAACAAATTATATAATTTGCTGGCAAAGTTACGAAAAATCAAGGGTATAACAAAAGATTTTCTTCTTTTTTTTAATTTTTTCTTAACATTATTAGAAATTAACGCCTACATTGACGAAGAAACTGCGTGTATGGGTGGCGTCAAAGTCGTTGTCGCTGATGTTTGCCAGACCGAAGTCAAAGCCTGCTTCAGCATACACCATCTGGTATTCTATACCGCAACCGACGCGCAGACCACCGTCGAAGCGCTTGAAATAGTCATACGAGCTGTGGGAGTCGCGTTCCATTTCAATAGGGGCAGTGGTGCCGTATTCCTTGGTCTTGCCGCCAATGCCTAAGGCCAGATAGCCACCCAGGAAGGGCTGTAGGTAGAGGTCATCGGCCAGGTCGAGGGCATATTTCACCACGATAGGTACTTGCAGGTAGGAGAGGCGGGTCGTCACCTTCTGAGAGTAGTTGTACTTAATGTTATTGATTTCAACGACACCGGTGAAGTTGTTGTTCTCGCCGCCCTTCTCGGTATAGAGGAGTCCAAACTCGGCCCAGAGTGGGGTGGAGTTGGCTAATTGCAGGCCATAGACGGCTCCGAAATTGAGGCCCGTACGGGAATTCATGTCGAAATTCACGTCATCGCTCGACAATGAGGCCACGCTAAGACCCAGTCGCAGTCCGTAGTACTGCTCTACATTGCTGTGGTTGAAACGGTCACGCTTCTGACGCTTGGTGCCGAATTGTGCGTTGGCAGGTATCACCAGTGTGGCTGCCAGTATGAATGCAAATAGTTTTTTCATGTCATTTTTGTTTTGATGGTTCATTGATTATCGTTTATTGCCTGCAAAGGTAATGCTTTTTACAGAAATACAAAAGGGAAAACCCTAAAAGTTATAGGATTTTCCCTATTTTTCATACCTTGCGGCCGTTACTGATGTTGTGCCATGACATGCGCTACGGCATTGGTCAGTTCCACAAACTGCGGTATCGAAAGCTGTTCTGGGCGCATGGTCATCATGTCCTGTTGGAAGAATGCCTGCACCTCTGGCTGCTGGACATCCAACAGTTGGCGCAGCGAGACGCGCAACATCTTGCGGCGCTGGTTGAAGACCGTCTTTACCAGCCGTTTGAACAGCTGTTCGTCGCAGCCCAAATGCTGAACCTTGTTGCGTGTCATGCGGATGACGGCACTCTGTACCTTGGGCGGCGGGTTGAACACGGTAGGCTCGACGGTGAACAAGTATTCCACGTCGTACCATGCCTGGATGAGCACGCTGAGGATGCCGTACTGCTTGTTGCCTGGCTGCGAGGCCATGCGCAGTGCCACTTCATGCTGAATCATGCCCGTACAGCAGGGGATGAGTTCGCGGTTGTCCAGCATCTTGAAGAAAATCTGCGACGAGATGTCGTAGGGGTAGTTGCCCGTCAGCACAAACTGCTGACCGTCAAAGACTTTCGTCAGGTCCATGCGCAGGAAGTCGCCCTCGATGATCTGAGGACACATTCCTCCCTCTATTGTTGTTTCTCGGAATAACGTTTCCTTGAGGTATGCCACACTCTCGCGGTCTATCTCCACCACCTTAAAGGGTCGTGGCTTCTCCACCAGATACTGTGTCATGACACCCATGCCCGGCCCAACCTCCAGCACGGGAATGTCAGGACAGGCATCCACCGTGTCAGCAATGCGGCGGGCTATCGTCAAGTCGGTCAGGAAATGCTGTCCGAGGTTCTTTTTGGGTCGTACTTGTTTCATATCTTCTGCAAAAGTACAAAATATTTCTTAATTCATCCATCATATTTCATAAATATTTCCTACCTTTGCAGCAAACTTTTCGAACAAGAGCGAAAACAAGCGTGAATTATCGCAATGAAGATAGGCAACGTAATACTGAAGATACTCATGCCGCTCGTGCTGGGCGGTGCGATACTCTACTGGATGTACCGTGGAGAAGACTGGCAGACCATCTGGCATGTGATGACCGACGAGATGGACTGGACGTGGATGCTGCTCAGTTTTCCCTTCGGCATTCTGGCGCAGGCCTTTCGCGGATGGCGGTGGCGCCAGACGCTGGAACCTGTCGATGAATATCCTCGCATGTCGGTGAGTGTCAATGCCATCTTCCTCAGCTATGCCGCCTCGCTGGTCATTCCCCGTGTCGGTGAGTTTACACGCTGTGGCGTGCTGAAGCGCTACGACAACGTGTCGTTCCCCAAGGCGCTGGGCACCGTGGTCAGCGAGCGTGCCGTCGATTCGCTGCTCATCATGGGCATCACGGCCATTGTGCTGCTGGTGGAGATGAGCACCTTCGGCACCTTCTTCCGCAAGACGGGTACCAACCTGCACGACATCCTGCACGGCTTCTCGTGGGCAGGCTATCTGGTGGTGGCCGTCTGTCTGGCAGCTATGGCGCTCCTGTTGCACCTGCTGTTGCGCAAGCTCTCTATATATGATAAGGTGAAGACCACGCTGCGTGGCATCTGGCAGGGCGTCATCTCGCTGAAGGACGTGCGCAACATCCCGTTGTTCACCTTCTTCACCATCGGCATCTGGGTCAGCTACTTTCTGCACTACTACCTGACCTTCTTCTGCTTCGATTTCACGGCCAACCTCGGCATCGGCTGTGCCTTGGTGACGTTCATCGTCGGCAGCATCGCTGTCATCGTGCCCACGCCCAACGGTGCCGGTCCCTGGCACTTTGCCGTCAAGACCATGCTCATCCTCTATGGCGTCGCCGACGTCCATGCCCTTTACTTCGTGCTCATCGTGCACACCGTACAGACCATGCTGGTCATCCTCCTTGGAGTATATGCGTGGCTGTCGCTGAACTTTACAAGTATTAAATCTAACCTTTAAATGATAAAAAGCTATGAATGAAATTCAGAATTTGAACCCGCAGTGCATCTGGAAAAACTTCTATGCACTGACACAAGTACCGCGTCCCAGCGGACATCTCGAGAAAATACAGCAGTTCCTGCTTGACTTCGGCCAGCAGGCCGGCGTTACAGCCTTCAAGGACCCCGCCGGCAACATCGTTTTCCGTAAGCCTGCCACACCGGGTATGGAGAACCGCAAGGGTATCATCCTGCAGGCCCACATGGATATGGTGCCGCAGAAGACGCCGGAGTCGAAGCATAACTTCGAGACCGACCCCATCGAGCCGTGGATTGACGGTGAGTGGGTGAAGGCCAAGGGTACCACGCTGGGTGCCGACAACGGTCTGGGCGTTGCCGCCATCATGGCCATCATGGAGGCCAAGGACCTGAAGCACGGTCCCATTGACGCGCTGATAACCCGTGACGAAGAGACGGGCATGTATGGTGCCAACGAGCTCCCCGAGGGCGAGTTGCAGGGTGACATCCTGCTGAACCTCGACAGCGAGCACTGGGGCAAATTCGTCATCGGCTCGGCAGGTGGCATCGACGTTACCGCTACGCTGGACTACCAGGAAGTGGATACCGACGCTGAGGATGCCGCCGTCCGTGTAACGGTGAAGAACCTGCGTGGCGGACACAGCGGACTGGAAATCAACGAAGGCCGTGGCAATGCCAACAAACTGCTGGTGCAGATTGTCCGCGAGGCCATTGCTGAGACGGAGGCCCGTCTGGCATCGTGGAACGGCGGCAATATGCGTAACGCCATTCCCTTCAAGGCCGAAGCCGTGCTGACATTGCCGAAGGAGAACATCGCTGCCCTGAAGGAGATAGCAGCCGACTGGCAGGAGACCTTCAACGACGAGTTCAAACTCATCGAGCCGCAGGGTGTCGAAGTCATCGTCGAGGACGTGGAGACGCCGAAGAAGGAAGTGCCCGTCGAGATTCAGGACAACCTGGTGGATGCCATCTTCGCCTGTCACGACGGCGTCATCCGCTTCATCCCCGCCTATCCCAGCGTCGTAGAGACTTCCTCGAACCTCGCCATCATCAACATCGGCGACGGCAAGGCCGGCATCAAGATACTGGCCCGTTCGAGCCGTGAGGACATGAAAATGTATGTGGTCACCATGTTGGAGAGTTGTTTCTCGATGGCTGGCATGAAGGTAGAGACCGCCGGCAGCTACGGTGGCTGGGACCCCAACCCCGACAGCGAGATTCTGCACCTCTTATTAAAGGAATATAAGGAACTGTTCGGTCAGGACGGCATCATTCAGGTCGATCATGCCGGTCTGGAGTGCTCCGTCATTCTGGGCAAGTACCCACACCTCGACGTAGTGTCGCTCGGTCCTACGATGAAGTCGCCGCATACCACCACGGAGCGTGCCCTCATCGAGACCGTCGCCCCCTTCTGGCAGTTGCTGAAGAAGACGCTGGAAGACGTCCCTGTTAAGTGAAAAATATCAACGCCCCCCGCACCCTCTAATCTTAGAGGGGGAGGAAGGGAAAAGTGATAACTCCCCCTGGCCCCCTCTATAGAGGGGGAGTAAATGAATAGCGAGAAGTGATAGTTTGTATTGCAGAGAAGCCCAGCGTGGCCAAGGACATAGCCCGTATTATCGGTGCTACGTCCAGCCGCGATGGCTATATGGAGGGTAATGGCTATCAGGTGACTTGGACGTTTGGTCACCTGTGTGAGCTGAAGATGCCGGAAGACTACACGCCCGTCTGGCGGGCGTGGAGTCTCTCGGCGTTGCCCATGATACCGCCCCGTTTTGGCATCCGTCTGAAGGATGATGAGGGTATCAAGAAACAGTTTGCCACCATTGAACGGCTGATGCAGGAGGCCGACAGCATCATCAACTGCGGCGACGCCGGACAGGAGGGTGAGCTCATTCAGCGATGGGTCATGCAGAAGGCACAGGCGAAGTGCCCTGTGCAGCGGCTGTGGATATCGTCGATGACTGACGAGGCCATCCGTGAGGGTTTCGCTACGCTGAAAGACCAGTCGGAATACCAGTCGCTGTATTTGGCAGGCCTGTCACGGGCCGTCGGCGACTGGCTGTTGGGCATCAATGCGACGCGTCTCTATACCATCAAATACGGCCAGAACCGTCAGATTCTGTCGATAGGCCGCGTGCAGACGCCTACGCTGGCCCTTATCGTCAACCGCCAGAAGGAAATCGACAACTTCAAGCCGGAGCCCTACTGGGTGCTGGCCACCGTCTATCGTGACACCACTTTCACGGCTACGCAGGGTAAGTTTACGTCGAAGGAGGAGGGCGAACAGGCTTTTTCTCTTATTGAGGGAAAGCCGTTCACCATCACCAAAGTAGAGAAGAAAAAAGGCAAGGAGACGCCGCCGTCGCTCTTTGACCTGACATCACTGCAGGTGGAGTGTAACAAGAAGTTCGGTCTCTCAGCAGAGACTACGCTGAACGTCATCCAGAGCCTCTACGAGAAGAAGGTGGCTACCTATCCGCGTGTCGATACAACCTTCCTGCCCGACGATGTCTATCCCAAATGTCCGCAGACGCTCAACGGCCTCTTTCAGGTACGCTTTGGCGGACAGGCTCCATACGCTGAGCTGGTGAAAACGCTGGCTACCGGCAAACCTCTTCAGAAGTCAAAGAAGGTGTTTGACTCGTCGAAAGTCACTGACCACCACGCCATCATTCCCACTGGACAGGTACCGCAGGCCCTCACCGACCTGGAGCAGAAGGTCTATGACCTCATCGCGCGCCGTTTCATCGCCGTCTTCTATCCTGACTGTCAGTATGCGCAGACCACCGTGATGGGTGCTGTTGATAAGATAGAGTTCAAGGTTACTGGCCGTACAATTCTGGATGCTGGCTGGCGCACCGTCTATGCCAAGGATGTGCAGACTGACGATGACGACAAGAAACCCGACGAGGAGGAGCGCACGCTGCCTGCCTTCGAGAAAGGAGAGAGTGGACCGCATACGCCCACGCTGACTGAGAAGTGGACCACACCGCCGAAGTATTATACTGAGGCCACCCTGCTGCGTGCCATGGAAACTGCCGGCAAACTGGTGGAAGACGAGGAACTGCGACGGGCCATGAAGGAGAACGGCATTGGCCGTCCTTCCACACGTGCCGCCATCATCGAGACACTCTTCAAACGCCACTATATCCGTAAGGAACGCAAGAACCTGGTGGCTACGCCGACGGGCATGGAACTCATCGACCTCATCCGCGAGGAACTGCTGAAGAGTCCTGAACTGACGGGTATCTGGGAAAAGAAACTGCGTGACATCGAGGCCGAGAAGTACGATGCCAGGCAGTTTATAGAGGAGTTGAAAGTACAGGTCACTGATATTGTCCGCCAAGTGATCAGTGACCCGTCCAACCGCCGCATCACCGTCGTCGCTGATGCCGGCAATAAAAAGAAGTAGGAGTACTACAGTTCTGCGTCAGAGCACTGGAAGGTAGTACCCTTTGAGATGTCGCCAGTCTCCAGACCCAGCTTGAACCATTTCATGCGCTGCTTCGACGTGCCGTGGTTGAACGACTCCGGCACGGCATAGCCGCGAGCCTTCTTCTGCAGATAGTCATCACCGATGACCTGTGCACAGTTGATGGCCTCCTCGATGTCGCCGTCCTCTAAGGACTGGAAGCGTTTGTTGTCGTGGTGAGCCCATACGCCGGCATAGAAGTCGGCCAGCAGTTCCAGCCTTACGCTGAGTTTGTTGGCCTCCGTCTGGCTGAGTCGGGCCATTTGCTCATGTACCTTCTGCAACGTGCCCGTCAGGTATTCCACGTGGTGCCCCACCTCATGGGCAATGACGTAGGCGTAGGCAAAGTCACCGTCGGCACCCAACGACTTCTTCATCGTGGTGAAGAACGAGAGGTCGATGTACAGCTTCTGGTCGCCAGAACAGTAGAACGGACCCATCTGGGCAGATCCCTGTCCGCAAGCCGTCTGCGTGGCATCCGTATAGAGCACCATGGTGGGTACCTGATACTTAGAGCCGTTCTCCTTGAAAATCTGCGTCCACACATCCTCCGTACCAGCCAGGATCTGTGTCGAGAAGGTAGCCAGTTCCTGCTCTTCAGCCGTGAACTCACGCTGTCCTTCCGTTACCTCGGTGTTGCCGCCCATTGATTGCTGGGCAGCCTGCATGCCAGCCTCCATAACATTGCCGCCGGTAAAGTAGGCAATAGCCATTGCAATGATAATACCGCCGATACCTGCAAAACCGGCTTTCTTGCCACCGCTCATGCCGCGGCGGTCTTCCACATTCGAGCTTGCGCGTCTTCCGTCTAATCTCATAATTTATTAGGTTTTGTTCGTTATGTTTATTGTAATATTTTGCAAAGGTAATCATTTCTTCTGAATCCGACAAGACATTTCCAATTTTTCTTGTGGGCTTAACTCATATACGGCATATACGGCATGTTTTATGTCAGACCAATGTGTTTGTTATTATTCCACTATTGGCAATATTTGTTGTCCGTAAACAATAAAAGTTAATTATTTCCCGTTTTTGTTGCTTATATACAATTTTTTTGTTATCTTTGTGCCCAAAATGCAGCTATTATGGAAGTAATTACCAGGAAGTACTACGCTGATATTGTGGATTCTTGGATTGGAAAAGGCAATATCGTGGCCATTGTCGGCTCCCGCCGTGTAGGGAAAAGTTATGTGGTAAAGGACTTCATCCAGCGTCACATAGATGACAAAGATGCCAACATCATCTACATTGACAAGGAGAAAAAGGCGTTCAAGGACATAAAATCTAAGGATGACCTCGATGCCTGGATTGAAGAGCGGTTCTTGCCAGGCAAACACAACTACATCCTCATCGACGAGGCTCAAGGAATCGAACACTTCGAAGAAAGTGTATGCAACTGGTACACAGAAGAAAACACCGACGTCATCATCACTGGCAGCAACTCCAAGATGCTTTCTGGTGAACTTGCCACCCTGATTGCCGGACGTCACGTGGAAGTGCGTATCCATCCGCTGACCTACTCTGAGTTTCTGGAGTTCCATCATCTGGCAGATAACGACGAGAGTCTGATGACCTACCTGAACTACGGTGGACTACCAGGCCTGAGAAAGGTGGGGCTTGACAGCGATGAACAGGTGTGGGCTTACCTCTCCAGCGTTTTCAATACCATCATGCTTAAGGATATCATCGAACGTCACGACATCCGTAATATCCCGTTCCTGAACAACCTCATCGCCTTCTATGCCGACACCACAGGAAAACTCACCTCTGCCAATAGCATATCCAAATACATGAAGTCGCAGCAGGAAGATGTATCCTCCAACCTGATTCTTCTGTATCGTGGATTCTACGCAGAAGCGTACCTGCTGGATGTTGTCCCTCGCTATGATATCCACGGAAAGAAGATATTCCAGTCAAACGAGAAAATCTACTGGGACGACCTTGGACTCCGCAACCTCAAGGCAGAGGGGAGTATGGATTCATATATCGAGAAGGTGATTGAGAATGCCGTCTATAAGCATCTGTGCTATCTTGGCTATAACGTGAAGGTGGGCGTGCTGAATGCCGGAGAGGTGGATTTCGTATGCACCAAGCCGGGGAAAACCATTTATGTGCAGGCCAGTTACATTGTGGCAGAACAGACTACGCGCGACCGCGAGTTCGGTCCTTTGGAGAAGATTCGCGACAACCATCCGAAATACGTCATCAGCGCCACGCCGCTCCTGACGCAGCGCAATGAGAACGGCATCACTCACCTCTCCTTGCGCAAATTCCTCAAAGAAGGCTTTGCAAACATATTATAAATGTAAAATCAAGGGGATAAAAGTGCCTTTATTTTAGGTCGAATTGCGATAATTTTCCAAAATCCCTCGTTTGTTACAACCTTTTTTTGTATCTTTGCCTTCGAAATGTGCAGAATGCTAATAGACAAACCAATAATTATGCTTATGAAAAAGAAAATGATGATGATGGCGATAGCCTTGATGGCCGCCATGAGTGCTAATGCTCAAAATGAAGAGGGCCAGTTTACCCTGATGCCGAAGGCCGGTCTGAACCTGGTAACGCTGACGGGCGACCCTGACGAGAAGTTCCGTGCCGGCTACGTAGTGGGCTTCGAGGCTGAATACGGGTTAAACGACAATGTAGGGCTGGTGGCAGGTATTCACTACTCAGACCAGGGTTCCAAGGAGGATGTTGACGGTATCACGACGAAGTATAAGTTTGGCTATGTCAACGTGCCGCTGATGGTTCAGTACTATCCCGTTAAGGGACTGGCTCTGAAGGCTGGTGCACAGTTGGGATTCCTCGCCAGCAAGAAGGCTGTGTATGACGGCAAGCAGATTGACTTTGACAAGCTCTACGACGTCACTGGCATACCGTCTGACTTCCGCAAATTCGATATTGCCATCCCCATGGGTATTTCCTACGAATACGCCAACTTCGTCATCGACGCCCGTTACAACCTGGGCCTTATCGGCGTTTTCAAGGACGAGAGCAAATACAGGAACAGCGTATTCCAGTTCACCCTTGGCTACAAGCTGCCAATGGGTAACTAAGGCGTTGCTGCCGGATTACTGGCAGACGCTGTAGATATAGCGGAGCGTGGGGTGCTCAACGGTTGTGATGTTAGGATGGCAGCCGTTGAGCACCTGTTTGATGTCGCTGCCTCCGATGCCCTCACCACTCCTCTTCAGCAGGGCTTCCTTCATGGTCCACAGACGGATGAAGGCGACGGCTGGCGACGGAGCGGCATTGATGACGGCCAGTTCCTCGTCGTTCATCGTGTAGCGGGCCAGTGAGTCGCTGTACTCACGGATGCTCTCCACGTCGATGCCCACGGGCCGGTCGCTGACCACACAGACGACGGCCTCGCGGCAGTGGCTCATGTTGAAGTGGATGTCAGGGTGACCCACAATGAACGGTTTGCCGTGCTCGCCATACTCGAAGACAGGCTGTTCCGTGATGCCGAACTCCTTGCGCAGCCCTTCGCAGAGCAGCAGATAGGCTGCCGCACAGGTCTTGCGCCCCAGCTCATGCTTGAACTTCAGCGCCTGTTCGCGCCGCTGTTCACTGAGCAGTGGCAGTGACGCCTCGAAGTCAAAATCACCTATATGGTCATTAATATAAATCATAGTTCATAGTTCACAGTTCATAGTTCACAGTTCATTCACTGCGGTAGCAAATTCTTCACTTCCTCCCCCTCTAAGATTAGAGGGGGCAGGGGGCGTTGATATTTTTTCACTTTTCATTCTTCATTTTTCCGTCTGAGTTTTTGGCCAGTTCACCAGGTACAGGCGTTCCGTAGCACGGGTGAAGGCAGTGTATAGCCAGTGGATATAGTCGGTGGTCAGCATGTCGTCGGTCATGTAGCCCTGATCGACATAGACGTGTGCCCACTGTCCGCCCTGTGCCTTGTGACAGGTGGCCGCGTAGGCGAACTTCACCTGCAGGGCATTGAAGTATTTGTCCTCTTTGAGCTTCTTCAGGCGTTCTTGCTTCCCATGTATGTCGGCATAGTCTTCCAGCACCTTCTGAAACAGTTGTTCCTGCTGTTCGCGGGTCAGGGCAGGTGCCTCGCTGGTCAGCGTGTCGAGTAGGGTGGTGGCGGTCAGTTCGTAGTTGTCGTAGTCAGGAAAGGTCATGGTGACCTCAGCGAAACGGAAGCCATACAGTTCATGGACGTTGCGGACACGGCGGACAACGGCACGGTCGCCATTGGCGATGAAGTCCATGGGCCTGTCTTCTTGCTCTCCCAACTTCTCAACCCAGTAATAGTTGTTTTTCACGATCATAATCTGGTCACCACTACACAGCTCGTCCTCCCGTCCCAGCACCATGTTGCGAATGCCCTGGTTATAGATGTTGGCCCGTTTGTTGCTACGCGTCACCACCATGGTCTCGTCGATTCCCACCTGCGAATAGCTGGACGCCAGAGCCTCGATGAGTTCGTCGCCAGGCACCGCCTTGATGTCAGGAAATCCGTCAAACCGTATCATGGGCAGTGCCATCATCCCTCTTCCTTCATCCATCATTCCTCTTCCATCATCCATCTGACCTCTCACCCTCGTCGCATTCCACAGGATACCACTCTCGCGGCTCTGTCGCAACACTTCGTTGAGGTCGCACTGATAGACGTGCAGCCCGTATTGACGCAGCACGGTCGCCATCAGGGCAGGACTCTCCTCCTCACCCACCGGCGGCAGCTGGGCACGGTCGCCAATCAGCAGCATGCGGCAGTTTCTGCCGTTATACACAAAACGGATGAGGTCGTCGAGCAGCGGCGTCTCTCCATTGGCAATCATCGATGCTTCATCCACGATGAACAGCGTGTCGGCAGCATTGTTGAAGCCCAGTTCAAAGCCGCCTTCCAGCGACTTCTGACGGTATATGCGACGATGGATGGTGTAGGCAGCATGGCCGGCATAGAGGGAGAATACCTTGGCGGCACGTCCTGTGGGTGCCATCAGTACTATCTTTTGCTGTAGCGACAGCAGCGCCCTGACAATAGCCCCTGCCAGCGTCGTCTTGCCGGTTCCTGCACACCCCCTGAGTACCATCACAGCCTCTTCGTGCCGGTCGGTCATGAAGTGGGCGAAGGTTTCTGTCGCTGCCTGCTGTTCAGCGGTCGGCACGTGGCCGAAGGCAGAAACGATGCGGTACTTCAGTTCATCGGTTATCATGCTGCTGCGAAAACCCCACAATGAGGGACATTATTGGAAAGCCTCAGGGAACGTCTTGCGTAACACCTCGTCCACCACCTGTGGGAAATGCTCCATCTCCAGCACGTGCTCCTTCTCGGCAATGTCATCGACGCTATCGTCTGGCGACAGCGAGGTACGGAACTGGGCAATCATCTCGCCACCGTCGCAGACGGGTGACACATAGTGGACGGTCATGCCCGTTTCCTGTTCTCCGGCAGCCTTGACGGCCTCGTGAACGTGGTGTCCCCACATGCCTTTGCCGCCAAATTTTGGCAACAGGGCAGGATGCAGGTTGATGATGCGACGTGGGAAGGCATCGATCAGGTAGTCAGGAACCAGTGGCAGGAAGCCTGCCAGCACAATGAACTGAATGTCATGGCGTTGCAACAGGGGCAGCATGACCTCAGCATCGTTGAGGTCGGCCTTGACAGCCACTGCCGTGGGTACTCCCAGCCGTTCAGCACGTACCAAGGCGTAAGCGTCCGCTTTGTTGCTGACCACCAAGGCAGTCTTTACCACTGGCGACGCTGAGAAATAACGTATCAGGTTTTCGCAGTTGGTGCCGCCGCCTGACACAAAGATAGCAATGTTTACTTTTTCCATATTGGTGCAAAAGTACAAAATAATTTGGAATTACATCTTTTTTTCGGATGAAAATCTGCATTTTGTCGAATTTTCATTGCACAAAACACGCGGTTTGTGCACAAAGCAGCTGTTTTTGTGCATTTTATTTGGCTGTGTGCGCAAAAAAGTGTAATTTTGCACCCGATTTTCAGAAAAGGAATATACATTATATATTTTATTAAGTAAATATGGCATTAAAAATTGTAGTACTTGCCAAGCAAGTACCCGACACACGAAATGTGGGTAAGGACGCCATGACTGCCGAAGGCACCGTTAACCGTGCTGCCTTACCTGCCATCTTCAACCCAGAAGATTTGAATGCCCTGGAGCAGGCCCTTCGCCTGAAGGAACAGAACCCAGGCTCAACAGTAGGAATCCTCACGATGGGTCCTCCACGTGCAGGTGAGATTATCCGTCAGGGACTTTATCGTGGCGCTGATA
>JAEEGL013172530.1_pt1 | contig 27743 bp, 17 predicted proteins | sample 9134231 | NCBI WGS metagenome assembly JAEEGL01 (sample SAMN16246548, study PRJNA631951) | gut metagenome | biome: gut microbiome; feature: rumen; material: fiber-attached | host: Bos | place: Iran: Karaj | collected 2018-10
TACTTCTTTTCCTCCCACTTGGAGTAAAGACGTCCCTCAATGCCCTTCGGATCATAGGTCTTCGCAAGTTCTTTCTTCATAGTATTCTCCTTTTTTGATAATAAAAAAATCCCTAGCAGCCAATACGACTGCTAAGGACGTTGTTAACGTGGTACCACCTTAGTTCACAGAAATTCATAGCATTAAAATGCCACTTTCTGCCTCATTACGCATCAGGAATTATCTCCGAATGCTACATCCTCTAACGCAGATGACGCGGGGACACTTATGGGATATGCGAATGCTACCCGTTCTGGGTGTCCGGTTCAAAAGCTACCTTCCATATTGTCTGTGCCAGCGCCTCTCAGCCAATGACGCTTTTTCTGTAGACTCCGGAGCAATATGTACTCCTCTTTCTCATAACCTTTATTATGTATTATTATTTTCCTACTATAATATTCAAAAAAACATGTGTCAAGCCCCAATTGCAATCTGCCGCTGTTTAAAGGACTTAGGCCGGCTCCTGCAATATATTCTCCGTTTCAAGGGGTCTCGATGGGATGAACAACCCTGTGAATAATATGGATCTCGCCCTTCTTATTCTCTTTTACATCATAGAGGGCAATGTCCGCAGCGTGCATGTAATCCCAAAGTTTGTTGGTCTCGGTGGGAACTGAATTTCTTATGCCCTGGGAAATGCTGATAGTGGCCTCTTCTTCGCAGCGGCTTGAGGAAATCTTTAGGTCCTTGACCTTTGACCTGATATCCCAGGCTATTTCTCTGATGCTTTCATCCGTCATATTCTCATAGATAATAACAAACTCATCTCCACCGTATCTGTAGGCATGAATACTGCTGTTCTTTGCGCATACCTCTCCCAGGATCTCTCCGATTTTTTTCAGGCAATTATCTCCGCTCTGATGACCAAAGGTATCATTGAAGTACTTGAAATCATCCACATCAAGTATCTCCACCGCAAGGGACGTCTTGTTTTCGAAGGCAATGTCAAAAGCATAATCCGCATACTTGTTGAGTCCATAGCGATTTCCAAGACCGGTAAGAGAATCTGTTTCTGCTCTCTTTGACAGGGCCATGTTCTCTTTTTCTGTATCCGCCAGTTTCTTACGCAGATTAGCAAAAAACTGATAATTGATAAGTTTCTCTTTTTCAAATTCTATGGAATATCTGTAAAAATCCTCAAATGCCTTGATTGAATCGTTTGGATAACTGAATCTCTCGTAAAACTCACAGCGAAGCCTTGCATGGTTAAGTCCCAGATTGGCAATGTTAAGATCCTTCAATGCATCCTTGGTGATATCAATTATCTCCTTGGTCTCCTTTGTTCTCCCTATATTCAGGAAAAAGCGTGCTGACTCAAAGATATCCTCCATATTGTCGAGAGTATATCCGCCTTCTCTTAACATAGCCATAAGGATATCCGAATATTCCTTGAATTTCTCTTTATCCCCAAGATAATGATAGCATCTCATCTTAGTATCTATAACAGCATAGGACTTGAAAAAATCAGGATTGCAGTCCTTATTGGATGCCAGTTTGTCCAAGCTCTTAAGGCACTTATCCACAGAATCGGGCTTGTCAAGCTTAATGTAACAGCCGGCTTCGAAACAGTAGCAGTACAGGATATTCCTGTAATAAAGACTTTCCGAGCGGTTCTTGCGGATATTTCTGTAGGCAGAACGAACACTGGCAAGAGCTTCCTTTATATTTCCCAGTTTCCCGTATACCTGACCCATATTGAACTCCATGAATCCCGGTATACCGCTGTCTTCAAGGCCCTCACAGTACTTAAGGCCCGTAAAAAAGAAATCCAGAGCCAGTTCGTTATTTCCATGATTCAGAGCATCTATTCCCAGCAGATTGTAGCATCTTGCCAGATGCTCCGCGTCCCCGCCAATCTGCAGATATTCAATTGCATTAAGGAGATTATTATTGAACTGGCGATAGTCAGAACTGAGCAGATAGTAGGCATCTGCCAGATGGTAATAGGCATAGCCCAACAGGTTATTGTCATCTATCTCCTTTGCTTTCTTGACGAATCGGGTGCATATGGAAATGTAATTCGTCGACATTGCAGCCCTTGCCTTAAGCATTTCATCATTAAGAGATATGACTTCCTGATCAAAGTTTCCTATGTTCATACCTTTCCCCCGAATAATACAAACATCTCAAAAAAGTAAGTATAAACATTTTACCATCAAAAAAGTTACGTGTGCACACAAAAAAATGAAAGCCTTTGTTTTAGGGCTTTCACATAGTTTTGTGACACTGCTGTCATGCGTGCTGTTGGTTTACATATTGTCGTTGACCGAATCAGTCATGTGATTATTTTTGCTCGGTTATGTGTTTAATTTTGTGACTTCTCAGAGCTCCCTATTTTACTGGGCTTGAATTTATTGTTCCAAAACTAATCCCCAATTTCCACAGAGTTATCCACATGACATTTTTGTCATTAGATTAAAGCTATTTCATCATTTTTCTGATTTAGTATACTATTGTTCGAACAATAGATACAATTCACTTCTCTTCTCGGTTGACATAATTGTATTATTTTATGTAATATGTTAACCAATTATGCTTTTTGATCCATTTTTGCCGGTTGTAAGAGCTTTATTTCTTTTCAATTCCGCTCCAAAACTGTGATATAGCGTTTTTGACCATTTGGGTCGATATAGCCTTACAGTCCCTCCATTCTCTGGGGAAAAGACTCCTGTAACTCCCCTGAAGGAACCTGTTATCCAAAAGCACTGCAACCCCCTGATCCTCTTCGGTTCTTATGACTCTGCCCGCTGCCTGCAGCACTTTATTCATGCCGGGATACCTGTAGGCGTAATCAAAACCGTCTACATCCTCATTCTCAAAAAAGCTCCGTAGTATCTCCCTTTCATTGCAAACAAGAGGAATGCCGGTACCCACAACAATGACCCCTATAAGGCTGTCATACTTAAGATCAATACCTTCGCTGAAGATTCCTCCCATGACGCAAAATCCCAGAATATTCTTGTCCTCTTCGATTTCCAGATCCATGTGGATAACTTCCGAAAGGTCCATATTGTTTCCCACTGAGAATCTGTCCAAAAAGGCCTCTCTCGCCTCTTCGCTCATATAGTCCTGCTGGACTAAAAGCTCTGTCTTTTCCTCATCATAGAAGTTTTCGCCGTAGGCTATATACACCTCCTCCAAAAACTGGTGCGAGGGGAAAAATATAAGATAATTGCCGCTTCTTGCCTTAGTTACACTGTCAATATAACCGGCTATTCTCAGGTACTGTTCATTGCTACGCTCCGAGTACTTGCTGGTAACGTCGCTTCCAATAAAGATTCCCAGCTTGGAAGGATCAAAAACCGATTTCGCATAGATCTCAAAATCCTCCGGTGTTCCTCCCAGTAGCTTTTTGTAGTACTGGATAGGAAGAAGGGTTGCCGAAAACAGTATGGACGATTTTCCTTTATCCATACAAGCCGCCAGATTTCTTGATGGGTCTGCACAAAAGAGCTTTATTATAAAATCCCCGTTTTCCGCAAATTCGCTGTAGACCACATAGTGATCGTCGCAGAGGTCATATATGGTAAGAAACCTGGAAATATCAAAGTAAAAAAGAAGAATTTCTTCCCTGCAGGGTCCCTCCTGATGATTCTCCAGATATTCAGAGATGATCCCGGAAAGCCTGTTTAAAGGATTTATGATGCTGTCAATGGAAGTAAGAACCCTGCATCCGTCGCACTGTCTTTTATATTCCAAAAGAACCTTATTACACTTATCAAGATGCCCTGCAATGCTTGGATGGAACTCTTTTATCACGTTTTTTAGCTCTAAAAAGCTCTCTTTTCGCAAGATGGCACTGTACATATCCCGGCCCCTGTCCAGAAGATTATGAGCTTCATCCACCAAAAAAGCATAATCCTTCTTGCCGACTATTCCATCCGCAAAATATCTTCTCAAATAAACAAAGGGATCAAAAACATAGTTATAATCGCAGATCACGCCATCTGCAAAAAGACTCATATCCAGAGACATCTCAAAGGGACAGACCTGATGCTTTCTTGCATATTCCACTATCTTTTCCCTGTTAAAGCTCTCTTCATGGGTCAAAAGATCAAACATTGCATCATTTACCCTGTCAAAATGGCCTTTTGCATAGAGACAGGCCACCGGATTGCAGTTTCTCTCATCCTCATTCAGGAAACAGATCTTATCCCTGGCAGTAATTGTAGCCGTTTTAAACCTAAGTCCCTGACTGTTTCTTAAGGTATCGAAAGCCTCCTCTGCCACTGTTCTTGTTATGGTCTTGGCTGTAAGATAAAAAATCTTTGACAGCTTTCCCTCGCCCATGGCCTTAACAGTTGGGAAAACAGTTGTTATTGTTTTCCCAGTGCCCGTGGGAGCCTCAAGAAAAAGCTTTTTCTCATGGACAATGGTGCGGTAAACTGCAGCCGCCAGATCTTTTTGCCCATCTCTGTAGGGAAATGGGAACTGTACCGATTTAATGGAAGATGTCCTGAGAATGGACCAGTTGTACTCAAAATCAGACCACTTCAGATAGCTTGAAACAAGATCCTTAAACCAGGAGGTGATTTCTTTATAGGAAAAAGAGTAATCGAAATACTTCATCTCCTCAGTTTCAATGTTACAATAGCTCATCCGGACATTTATACCGGGACAATGCTTCATCCCGCTATAAATAGCCGCATAGCACTTAGCCTGCGCCAAATGTACCGGCACCGGCTCTTTCATTCTGGGTAATTCCCTGTAGGTTCCCTTTATCTCATCTATCATGGGATTGGGCTTGGGAGATGCAAGAAAACTCTCCTGGGCATCATAGGCATTTTCATCGCTTATATACTTATCAAGAATGCCGTCTGCCCTGCCCTCGATCACAAGATTGTAGCCCTCGGCTTCATGGACATACTTAAGCGGAACTTCAGCATGATAATCCGGTCCCATGCTCTTTTGGATCATACGATGTATCCTACTGCCCTCCTGCATGGCATCAGAAGGCCCCTGCTGTATTCTGTTATCTATATCTCCGCTTCGCAGAATAAATTCCACCAGGCCTCGAACTGAAATTTTGATATCCATAAACAAACTCCTCACAGCATATTGTATACCATGAGGAGTTTTAATACTACATATATGAAGTTTAATTGATCATTCTTATACCGCAACACGATTAAGGTAAGACTCAAACTGCTCGTTGGAACCGACGTACTCAACTGTCAAAGGCTTCCTAAGATCAAGTCCGAAAACGCCTAAGATAGACTTAGCATCTACTACATATCTGTTATAGTAAATATCAACGTCAAAGTCACATTTAGTTGCTGCGTCAACAAATTCCTTAACCTGCGCAGGCTTAAGCATAATGTTTCTCTTTATCATCTTTCCCAGTATCATAATTCACTTCCTTTCTAGCCTAGAAAAACAACCGGATCATCTATTCTCATCCGGAATATTTTTCAATAAAACACTCACTTCAAAAAACAGTAACTGTAATATACAAAATGCCTCCCTGTTTGTAAATAGGTTTTTGTGAAGAAACTGTGACGAAAAAACGAACTTTTTGAAATCACTTACATTTTGGCATGTTTCACGCAAATACTGTTACTTAATCGTTATCGTAAAAACACAAAAAATTCAGATTTTTTGGCACAATTAACATATTTTTGAGACTGTCATAAAATTACGCTTGCAATATAAAAGCGCAAGTTTTATTATGTTTAATGGTAAGATTTGGGGTCAAAAGTACTCAGTGTATCTTTTGACCCTATATTAAGGTAATAAAATATTTAATCGGAGTACAATATGGAAAATCTTAAGATACCCAAGAAATATGAATCCGGCCTTGATCTTCACGACACTCAGGTGGGCATCAAGACTGTAAAGGACTTCTTTCAGGGAATGCTCGCTACAAGACTTAATCTTCAGCGTGTCACAGCTCCTTTGTTCGTAACACCTGAGTCAGGTCTTAATGACAACTTAAACGGAGTTGAGCGTCCTGTATCCTTTGATATTTTAAATGAGAACGAGCGTCCTGCAGAAATCGTGCACTCCCTTGCTAAATGGAAGAGATACGCTCTTAAGAAATACGGTTTCAATGTTGGTGAAGGTCTTTATACCGATATGAACGCCGTAAGACGCGATGAAGTTCCCGATAATATCCATTCAATCTTTGTAGATCAGTGGGACTGGGAAAAAGTTATCACAAAGGAAGATCGCAACCTTGATTTCCTTAAGAATACTGTCCGCGAAGTATACAAAGTACTCAGAAAAACTGAAAAATTCATGTCAATCCAGTATGACTATATCGAAGAGATCCTTCCTGATGATATCTTCTTTATAACAACTCAGGAACTGGAGGACATGTTCCCTGACAACACTCCTAAGGAGCGTGAATACTACATTTCAAAGGCAAAGGGTGCCGTATGTATCATGCAGATCGGTGATGAGCTTGCATCAGGTGAAAAGCATGACGGAAGAGCTCCTGACTATGATGACTGGCAGCTGAACGCTGATATCATTGTTTACTACCCTGTTCTTGATATTGCTCTTGAGCTTTCAAGTATGGGTATCAGAGTAGACGAGAATTCACTTAAGACTCAGCTTGAGAAGGCAGGATGCACCGAGAGAGCAGAGCTTCCATTCCAGAAGGCAATCCTTAACAAGGAGCTTCCTTATACAATCGGAGGCGGCATCGGTCAGTCAAGAATCTGCATGTTCTTCTTAAGAAAGGCTCACATCGGCGAGGTTCAGTGCTCTATCTGGCCAGAAGAGATGGTTGAGGAAGCCTCAAAGAGCGGAATCCACTTACTGTAATGCTGTTGCAGATTATATGCAGGTGCAGGAATGTAGTAAATATTGTATTATCAAATGTACAGGGCATTTGCTCTGTACATTTTTTATATCATAGAAACTCGAGAATGTCGCAAGTTACATTCGATATTTAAGGGCAATAATAAGGTAATTTGTATGAACGAAAAAATGCATCAGATAATAGAAGATGAAAAACAGGTCCGGGCAATCCTGGTGGGGCTGAATCTGGATAAAAACGATGATGAATTTGAGCGTTCCATGAAGGAGTTAAAAGAGCTTACGAAGGCACTGGATATCAAGGCTGCTGCCACCATCGCCCAGTCCCTGCCATCTCCTGACAGAAGCACCTACATCGGAAGCGGAAAGGTCGAGGAGATCAAAAGCTCTTTAGATGTCTTTGATGCGGATATCATCATTTTCAATGATTCCCTCTCTCCCATGCAGATCCGAAATCTGGAGAAAATCCTGGATACCGAAGTCATAGACAGAACCGGCCTCATTCTTCAGATCTTTGCCAAAAGAGCCAAGACCCGCGAATCAAGGCTTCAGGTAGAATATGCACAGCTTCAGTATATGCTTCCAAGACTTGTGGGCATGAGAAGCTCTCTTTCAAGACAGGGCGGAGGAAGCGGCAGACTCTCCAACAAGGGTTCAGGAGAAAAACAGCTTGAGCTGGACAGACGTCGCATCGAGCACAGGATGAGCGAGCTTCGCAGAGAGCTTGAAAATGTGGAAAAAGAAAGAGATACCCAGAGGAGCAGGAGGCTATTATCTCCCGAGCCAAAGATATCTCTTGTGGGCTATACTAATGCAGGTAAATCCACTGTCATGAACAATCTCCTGTCCTTCTACGGCGGAGAGAATTCAGATGATAAAAAAGTCCTTGAAAAAGACATGCTCTTTGCCACTTTGGACACTTCCGTAAGAAGGATAGCTGCTCCCGGCAGAAGACCATTTCTTTTGACAGATACCGTTGGATTTATCAGCGAGCTCCCTCATACCCTGGTAAAGGCCTTCCGATCCACTTTGGAAGAAGCCAAATACGCTGACCTTATTCTGGAGATCATTGATTTCTCAGATCCCGAGTATCGTCATCACATGGAAGTAACCAAGGAAACCTTAGCAGAGATCGGTGCCGGTGACATTCCGGTCCTCTATGTGTTCAACAAATCCGACCTGGTTCAGGAGCAGCAAAAAGAGGCATCTCAGCTTGTGATGGAAGTTCCCAGAACAGTGGATGACAGGGCCTATATCTGTGCCAAGTCAAAGGAAAGCCTCGATGCCCTCATCGGCCTGATCGAAGAGAAATTGAAGCAGGGTGATACACTATGTGAGCTGCTTCTGCCCTACTCAGAGGGCGGAATCCTAAATTCCATCACTTCTTCCTCCATAGTGGAAAGCACTGAGTATCTTCCTGAAGGAGTAAAAGTCGTAGCGCATCTGAGTGCCAAGAATGCAGCTAAATATGTCAACTACCTGAAATAAGAAAGAATGTCGCTCGCGACATTCTCGCGCCGAGCGCGGATGCTTTAGCATCATATACATATCGCGCGAGTGCGCATCCATAGCGGAGCGTTTTTATATCATAGGAAGAAATTTCCTATGATATAAAAAAACTCCGCCGGAGGCGGAGTTTTTTGACTTTATGCTCAGCTAATCTTGAGTTCTTTGCGAAGTGATTTCTCATTAGCTTCAATTTTGACGCGGTTAAGGGCTGAACGAACTGCAGGTACAAGCAGAACAATTATTGTGAGCACTGCCTCCGCTGCAATATAAGATCCGTTATAGGTTGCGGAATAAACAAATGGTGACATTCCCTCGGGAGCATAATCTGCAAAGAAGATAACACCTGAAAGTGTGGAGAATACAAATCTTCCGAAAATACCAACCAGGTATCCGATGATCATTCCATTCTTTTTCTCATAGAAGAATCCTGCAAGGCCAAGTGCACCAAAAGCAAGGATATAATCACAAAGAAGCTGTGGAACACTGATGATATATGGATCGATGATCATCTGAAGAAGTCCGTAAGCAAAAGCTGCTGAAAGGCTTACACGAGGTCCATAGAGATATCCTATGTAACAAACAAAGAACATACTGAAAAGAGTTACACTTCCGCCCATTGGAAGTTTGAAAAGCTTAATGTTTGACATTACAAATGCCAAAGCCAGACAAAGAGCTGAGAAAGTGATCTGCTTGATACTCATCTTTCCCTTGCCGTCAGCATTGGTAAAATAGCTTACTAAAGCCACAGCTGCAAGCAAAAGAACAACTATTGTAAAATAGCCGCCTCTTGTAATGTTGTAGGTTACATACCCATCTTCTACTACTTTTTCCAAAAACAAACTCATAAAAAGACCTCCCTTGATGTCTACCGCATTCAAAGGAGGTTCTAAGACTCTTACAAGGTGCACCTATCACCATAAAAACCCCATTTTCTAAAGGTCATTCACAGTAATAAGTAACACAGCTTCCCTACGCCGGCATTATCCGGGTCAGGTAATAAGGGTTAGACGTGCAGACACGTACATTCTCAGCATTGCTCCCCTAGCGGTTTCTATTTAATTCATATACATTAAACAATTCTGTCGCCCTATTGTCAACACTTTTTTTCTGTAACAATCCGCATATTATCTGCAATTGTCGCTTTTCAGGAAACTTTTTATTCATTTTTCACATTGACAACTAACGTCAAAGCTCATTTTTTTCCATAGCCAAGAAGTTTTTCGCGAAGTTCTTTTGCCAGCCTTGACTCTTCGTCAGTTATTCCCTCGGCCCCTCTGGCATAATTTAGCCTGTAATATGATGCAAATACTCTTCCTGCATCGCTCCTAAGCTCCCCTGGTGTTCTTTTTTCATAATCCGACAAAAGACCTCTGTCCTCAAAGCCATCCTTTGAAAGTTTCATAATACTCTTCTTTATCTGTTCCACATCCATTATAAGCTTCCGTTCATTGGTACCGCGAGCATACTTTAATTCCCTGATTAGCCTTGTTCCAAAAATCAGCAAAAGAAGTAGCAAAATAATAAATATTGAAACTGATATCAGAATTCTGGCTATTCCCAGAGTAATACCATGGTCATCCTCTTCCTTTTCCTCTTCTTCCGTAAAAAGAATATTCTCCGGAGCCCCATAGGAAACAGATGGATAGTCCCCGTATTGTGTAAGAACAGGTACCTCCGCAAGCTCTTTTTCCTCCTTGGGTGCTCTGTTCCAGGTCCTCTCCTCAGCGGGAAGACATGAACTTGTGGGCTCAAAAGGCACCCATCCTACGCCTTCGATATAGGCCTCAGGCCAGGTGTGGGCATAGTTACCGCTTACCTTATACAGTTCATCCGGTTCGAAGGGAAAAGAGTATCTGTAGCCGCTCACAGCCCTTGCAGGTATTCCGGACAGCCTAAGCAGCATCACCATGGCGGAGGTGTAGTGAACACAGTACCCCTTGCCGCTTTCAAAGAGAAACAGATCTGCTATACTGCTAAGGCCTTCAGCGGTGCTCATATCTGCCACAAAGCTGTCTTTCCCCTTAAGATCTGTGCTGTAGTTGTACTGACGAAGATAGGCTTCTATCATCTTGCACCTTTCAAAGGTACCGGCCGTGTCCTTGCAAAGCTTTTCTGAGAGTTCTACCATTCGGGGCGTTGCACCGGTCGTATCAAGCCATTCCTCCCCTGTTCCGTCGTGACCTGCGGCTTTTGTATATGCAGCTTCTTCAGCCTTTAGATCATCCAATATCTCAAGGTACTCATCCCTGCTAACAATCTCATTTAAACGTATATCATACAGTTCCAGGAGATACTCGCAGCATTCCTCATAATCCATCCATTGGACCTCACCGGCTCCACTCATAGTGCCCTCAGCTGCCTCCAAAAGCGCCATTAGATATGGGCTTCCGTAGTCGATATCCAGGTATGAAGCCTCCAGCCTGTATCCCTTTTTGTGGGAAATGAGGCTACTGCCCTCTTTAACCCGTCCCTTGTTATCCGAAAGTGCAAAAGTGTTTATGGGAGCGATCTCATCCGGAGTCTTTAAAAGCGAATATTCAATGGAAACCTTTGATTTCTGGGAAAATACCGAGGCATAATCCCGATTGACATTGTTGGCGTGAAGGAGAGTCGCAAACCTTATGAGCTGAGATGTCTCTTCACCTTTGCCCCCTGCCAGATAAAGAACCTTTCTCCGAAGCTTAAACAGATCACTGTCCTCATCCTTAAATACGTAATAGGGCTTATCGCTGCTTCTTAAAACGAGCTGTGTTCTATCGTTCCTTGATACCTTGCCTCCGGTCTTGCCAAGGGCGTTGTAACCGGTAATATAATTCTGATCATTTATATGGTCTGAGATCAGATAGGACACCGAATCAAAGGATGCAACTACTCCGTCGGTCATGCGTTTTCCCATATCCAGCACCGGAGTCCAGTTAATAGGCTCTTCCCTCACAGGAACAGCAAGGAGCAGCACCTCCATTATCAGGAAAAAGAAAAAGGGAAAGCCCTCACTTTTTTTCTCAAAAATAAACTTCTGCAGGGCGCATAGAGTCAGCACCGCCAGAAAAACAAACATCCAGGTAACCGTTTTGTGACCGCTCTTAAAGGCCCCAAGGCCAAAGTACATGCATGCGGCGCCAATGGCCATCACAAGGCTCCCCGCATTCATCACCAAGTCTAACCGGGGCAGGAACTCCATAAGAAGCCTTAAAACAGCGCCTAGTAATATTGCGGCCATAAGGAACTTTCCGGTATAGGGCAAAAGCTCTGTTTTCCTGAAAAGAAAGAGCAAAAGAACCGAAGGCAGTACCGAAAATACCGCCGCAGCCTTTTTTTCCACAAAAGCGCCAAATAAAGCCCTAAGAAGACTGTAGAAGAAAAAGAAGAGGATAGTAACCACAGCAAAGGCGCCGTCAATTTCTTCTCCGCTTTTTCCCATTACCAGCCTGTATATCTCCATCCCCATTGTCACCAGGGAAAAGACAAACATATGAATTTTAAGTTCAGTCGATAACAGTGCAGAAATCTGCCTGATCTCTACTTTCTTCTCTGACGATAATCCAGGTGTCTGCTCCATATGAGCCTCTTTTCTCTTTTGCCAGTGTCAGTAACTTGTTATGAACCTCCTCCGAACTGTAGAAAAGTCCGTCGGATACCACGTTGTAAAACTCCATAAAGCTGTCGTAGGAGTCCACGGTCTGTTCCTTGATCTCACCGGCAGGATAAATGATCTTTACCGGTACGTTCTGCTGGCCAAAGTGCCAGGCCGCAGATACCACAAACTCCAAGAAAAAGTCTCTTCTCTTTAAAAACTCGATATCCCACTTGCTCTCCGGGGTATCGGAAACCTCCATAAGTATGGTGATGGTTCTTTTCTCCATTGGGTCCGGAAGCCTTACTGTTGTCTCACCAAGCTTTGCTGAGACCTTCCAGTTGATGGAGGAAAGCTGATCTCCCCGCCGGTACTTTCGCATATCGCTCCCGGGGATATCCTCGTGCTGATTTACACTCTTTAACCCGCTGTTGTTTATAAGGTTCTCGATATCCAGAGCCTTTTCCGCAATGTCCGTTATCCTTGGTCTTACGATTGCCCTGAAGGAATAAGGAATTCCCAGATCCACAGTAAAAAGGTTAAAGGGATCCGTAAAAGAGACCTTCTCAATGCCCACGTTATAGGCTCCTGCGTATCTGCAGCTGATCCCTGATGTCATCTCCTTTTTATCCCTTGTACCGAGGGATATCTGCTGTCCCTTTGGAATCTCGTACATATCGCAGCGGTCATCCAGCGTAAGTAGTTTCATATTGTGGATAGGAAGTATCCCTGTATTTTCAAGGAACGCCCTGTATCTGTGGTTTTCTCCCTTAGATACCTTGTGGACTTCAATTTCCTGATATACGGATAAAAAGAAATAGTTAAGGGCGATATAGAGAATCGATAAGGGCACAAGAAATAAAAGGGCATAGAGCCACACAAAGGTTACAGGCCCGCCGTAGAAGCTGGCAGCCACTATGCCCAGGATAAAAAGAACTATGAATATAACAAATTCTTTTTTGTGCAGTGTAATCTTCATGACACTTTAACCTTAAGCAGTATCTGCTTTATCACATCCTCCTTGGTGACGCGGCTCAGCTTTGCCTCGGTGGAGAGCATGATCCTGTGAGGGAGCGATAGCTCTGCCGCCTGCGCAATATCCTCAGGGATGCAATAGTCTCTGTCTGCAATATATGCAAGAGCCTGAGCACACCTGAACATTGAGAGCATGGCTCTTGGAGAAGCTCCGCAGGAAACTTCCGCTTTATTTCTGGTCTCTTCCACGATCTTTACACCATAAGAACGAAGTTCATCGTGGATAGCGACCTTTTTTACCTGCTCCTGCATTTCAAGGATATCCTCTCCTGTAAGGACAGCCTCTGTTTTTCCGTGAAGGTCACCCTCCAAAAAACGCTTTGCCATATCATCGGATGCTGCGGCATCAGGATAGCCTACGCTTATTTTCATCATGAATCTGTCCATCTGGGATTCAGGAATCGGATAGGTTCCTGCCATCTCAGCCGGGTTCTGGGTCGCAAACACCATAAAAGGTTCCGGTACGTTAATGTCCGTCCCGTCTATTGTGACCTTGTGCTCCTCCATGGCTTCAAGGAGTGCCGACTGGGTCTTGGGTGATGTTCTGTTAAGTTCATCCGCAAGGACTATGTTATTTACCACAGGCCCCGGTATTACGCTAAATTTCCCGGTTCCCTGATCATACATTGAAAACCCTGTTATATCCGAGGGTGTGGTATCCGGGGTACATTGTATTCTGGAAAAAGAAAGTGCCAAAGAATCAGATAATGCTTTGACTGTGGATGTTTTCCCAACTCCGGGAACATCCTCCAAAAGAATGTGCCCGCCTGCCAGAAGGCAGGCGATGACTTTATCAAGAACAGGCCCCTTTCCTACGATGCGCTGCTCCATGTTGTTTTTAAGCGTAGAAACCTTTTCTCTCATCTGTATTCTCCCCAACAATCATAGTTTGATCTGACAACCAAGTCCGAAGGAATAGATATACACTTCCTTCACTTTTTTCTTTGTAGCCGACTCAAGTGCTCTCTTGTACAGGTCAAGCTGTATCTGATACCTGTCTATAAGCTCCTTAGGCTCTTTTACCTTATCCGTCTTGTAGTCCATAAGAACAATATCATCGCCCTCCATAAACCAGGCATCTATGATACCCTGGATAAGGACCATCTCCTCCTTTGGGAATTTGGGATCCAGGTCACAGGCCGGGATTCCCATCATAAAGGGCTTCTCCCTTACAAGCCTGCCGCTTCTGAAGGCCTCGCCCATTCGCTGTCCCAGCTCTGTAGATAGAAAGACTGCAATGTCCGGAGTCCATACACAACCCAGGTACTCCTCCGGGATCATTCCCTTATCCCTCATGCCGCAAAGCCAGGAAAACAGGCGCTTTGAAACATCACCGGATTTTTCTTTATCAAGGGCCTTCCCCATAAGGTCCTCGTCCCCATAGATGGAATCATCCAGTATCTCCATTATCCTGTGATAGGCTGTTCCCCTCTCGGCACCGGTAAGCTTCTTTGATGGCTTACCTTCCGGGGAAGCATCTGTTTTTTCTTCATATTCAGCCTCATAATCAACAGGTTTGTCAAAGGTCTCACCCATTTCCTCCAGCTTGTGCTTCTTCAGCTCCGTAACTGTGGTCTTGGTGAAAAGACCCTTAAGATTCTCGTAGGCATATCTGCTTTCAAACTTTGCCGTGAGCCTGTCTGCCAGCTCTGCATCTATAGCTATTACATTACTTTCCAGCTCCTGCTTTCGAATAAGGGCTCCCACATCTTTTTTGACCATATCCCTTATAATCTCATCATCTGCAAGAACTGTGGCGAGCAGAGATGGCTGTTCTCCCTTATCTGCATACTTTGTAAAATCATCAATGGGGAGCTCCAGCTTTTCCAGAACTGCTCCAAAAGAAGGGTGTCTTATAAGTGCCGAAAGTATCAGGTCAAAATAGCTTCCTGCGCCGGCCCTTACGGAATATGGCAAAAGCTGATCTCCCGAAGAAAGAAGTGGCAGCTTTTTGAGGGCTGCTGCGATCTCATCTGCAAGCTTTTTTACGGATGCCGTGATTATCAGCTTTTCCTTGGCTCTGGTGAGCGCAACATATAGCACCCTCAGCTCCTCACCGAGATTGTCCGTCTGCATCTTTTCGGCTATCATGATTCTCTTCAGGGTATCATATTTTACCCGCATCTCAAGATCCACACACTTTACGCCAAGGCCCAGATCCATGTCCGAAATAAGGTCACCCTGGGTATCCATCTTGTTAAAGCCCTTGCTGGTGCCTGATACGAAGACCACAGGAAATTCCAGACCCTTACTCTTATGGATACTCATTATGCGGACCACATCAGCGTTCTCGTCAAGAATATCCGCTTCACCATAGTCCACCTGAGCCACCTTGATATGCTCGATATATCTTACAAAGTGGAAAAGACCTTTAAAGGAGGTCTGTTCAAAGGAAAGCGCTTTGTTACATAGCTGATCCAGATTGGCCTTTCTCTGATTTCCTGCAGGCATTGCAAGGCAGTAGGTATCAAAGCCGGTGACAGCTATAATATACTGCAAAAGCTCATGTACAGGTGTATAGACACTGCGCTTTCGCAGATCCTCCAAAAAGTCAATGAACCTGCGAAGTTTTTCAAAGAGCTCAGGCTCTGCATTATCAGTATCTTCCAACACCTTAAGTCCCCGGTAAAAAGACAGTTCGTAGGAAGCCTTTTCATCTGAATCCACTAAAATCCTGAGTTTTGCCAGTTCCTCATCGCTAAAGCCCCCAATGCAGGATCTCATAACACTGAGAAGCGGGATATCCTGGCTTGGGTTATCCACTATTGTAAGGACATTTAGGATCACCGATATCTCATAGGCATCAAAGTATCCGCTCTTGGACTCCACATAGGCAGGAATTCCCTGATCTGCCAAAACCTTTTTAAAAGTTTCATCCCATCCGGACAGAGACCTTAAAAGAATGACAATGTCCTTGTACCTTACATCACTGTTTTCTTTCATGAGACTATGGATCCGCTCTGCAATCACGAGAGCTTCTTTCTGTCTGGGATCATAGTCTGAAAGTTCGCCGTCGGGATCTACTGCAGAGTCAAACATGACAAACTCAGGGACTATATCCATTTTAGGCTCATCGTAGGAAGCTCCGGTAACGAGCCTTGCATCCTCGTCATAGGCAACGCTTCCAAGGTCTCTTCCCATAATCTTTTCAAAGATATAATTGGTTATTTCAAGGACTTCCTTTCGGCTCCTGAAATTTTTGTGAAGGTCTATCCTGTGCTCCGGGGTACCGGCCTCTTTACTGTAGGTATCAAGCTTTTCCATGAATATTTCAGGCCTTGCAAGCCTGAATTTATATATGCTCTGCTTAACATCACCAACCATGAATCTTTCGGATTTTTCCGGAAGCTCGCCGGAGATTGATCTTAAAATCAGCTCCTGAACATTATTGGAATCCTGATACTCATCTATAAGTACTTCTCTGTAATAATCCCTGTATTCCAGCGCAACTGCAGAAGGGGTGCACTTTTCAAGTATCTCTTCTGCCGTAAGATCCTCACACTCCTCTACCGGAGGGTGCTGCACCAAAATCTGCAGGGCAAAATGCTCCATATCGGAGAAATCTATGAGCTGCTTTTCTCTCTTTTTTGAATCAAACAACTCCTTGTATCTAAGGGTAAGCCTGCAAAGCTCCTTTACAGCCCTGTCGCATAAAGCCATCTGATCAAGTACGGTGCCTGCCGGAAGAGCAAAGTATTTCTCTGTCAGTTCCTGAACTTCATCCTTGACCTTCTTTCGGAGCTTCTGTACATATTCACGCTTTGCAGGGTCAACACTGTCATCCTTTTTTGAAGGCAATTTCCCAAAGGAAATCGTCCGAAGCCCGTCAAACAGGGCGTTGTAGGTATCATATCGAAGAAGCGCTTCCACACCGGCTTTGTCGTCATCCAGTGTATCTCCGTACATGTGGGGACCGTCACTTTCACAGCAGACTCTCTCAGCTGTATCAAGGTTTTGAAGCATCTCCTCTATGCTGGTCTTTGCATGCTGAAGACACCCGGCTACAAAGTCCAGATCCTCGAACTTTTCACAGGATATGTTATAGTCTTTAGACCTTTCTTTTATCCAATCCTCGGGCCAGGGCATACTCATGGCAAACCGGTATAGCTGCAGAATATATTCCTCTACCTTTTTGTCATTACTGCCGGTACCAAAATATTCCATAGCGTACAGGAAATCGGAAGTCTCCTTTCCGGAAGCCTCCCTGTACTCGCTCTCTAACAGCTCTGACATTACCTCATCCTGAAGAAGCCTCATCTCACCATCATCCCCCACATGGAAAGCCGGGTCGATGCCGATGGTATTGAAGTTATTCCTAATAACATACTGGCAAAAAGAATCTATGGTGGTTATCTGGGCATTGTGAATAAGGGTCTCCTGCTTCTGAAGATGCTTGTTGGAAGGATCCTCAAGGAGCCTGTCCTGAATGGCCAGGGTAATCTTTTCCCTCATCTGGGCTGCTGCCGCCTTTGTGAAGGTCACCACAAGAAGATGATCAATATCCATGTCGTTACTGATCATCTGTATAATTCTCTCCACCAGCACGGCTGTCTTTCCCGATCCCGCTGCTGCGGATACCAATATATTACAATTTCTGGCGTCTATCACCGCCTGTTGTTCTTTAGTAAACTCTACTGCCATGTTTTGCGGTATCCTTAAATCTATAATTAATTTTGCTCACGATACATGTTAATGATGGCTTCTTTGGCTGAACTATCATCAAGAGGCAGGTCTCTCATGGAAAAACCGGGGATCCTCTCGTCAAATCCGCATATAGACCTGTATGCACAGTAGGTGCAGGAGCCACTCTGACCCTTCTCATAGGGATTAATCTCCACATCCCCGTCAAGGATTCTTCTGCCAAATTCCTTTATCTTATCACCTGCATATCTTCGAAGGGCGCCGTAATCCTCGGGAAGAATGGTCTGGGAGTATGCTCCGATGCTTCCATCCTTCTTTAAGGTCACCGGAATGATGTCAGATTTGGACGTCATGTCATTATCCAGCATCTTTATGATATCCATATTTTCATTAACCAGTCCAGTCATTTTTAACTGATTCCTGATGTCTGATTCGATATCATCCGGTTGTAAATCATTCTTCCCCTCAGCCATCGGATCATCAATGTGATAGTAAAGAACTGCCGCAGGAACAACATCTTTGCCTCCCGATAATTTCTTTTCCGCTGCCATGGCAACTTCCATGTACATTACCAGCTGAAGCTGCAGTCCATAGTACAAAGAGGCTATGCTGAATTTCTTTTTACCGGATTTATAATCTATGACCTTAACATAAACATGTTCGTCATCCTCGTTAAGGTCAACTCGGTCAATCTTTCCGTTTAGCTTTATATTTGATAAGATGCGCTTCTTTTCATCCTCATCAAGAGCAATATTAATCTCATCAAGATTTCCTGCCTCCTTGAAATCCATCTCAAGATGGGCCGGATCAAAGCTTCCCTTGGTGATCTGATATTTTAACGTATCAACTGTTCTTGAAAGAATCCTGTGAATCCTGTCTATCATGTGCTCATTACGGGCACTGCTGCGAAGTATGGTTTCTCCGTAGCCATCGGCACATTCTGTTAAGGCGTGATTTAATATTTCCTCAGATTCTTCTTTTGACAGATTTCTCCAGTCAATACCACGGCTTAATATCTCTGAGGTGTACTTTTCCAGTACATCATGAAAAACATTTCCAAGATCAGAAGCATCAAAATCATACTCTTTTCGCTCATCAATCCTAAGACCATACTTAAGAAAGTGGGCATAGCAGCATGAAGCAAAGAGTTCAAGCCTGCTGACGCTCATCTCCAGAGTGGTTCCGTACAGTGACATAGCAAGGACCGCCGCAAGAGGCTTTGACTCATAGTGAGCAAAGGCTGCTTCCATAAGCTTATCAAGAACCCCTCCCATATTCTCTTTATCCTTGAGCACCGCATAAAGAGACAGAAAGTTCTTTTCTTCCTCAGTGGAAAGGTGCCCCAAAGCAAACTCTCTCATAAGGTCTGCTGCATTTTCAAAGCTGTCTTTTACGCTGACGTTCTGACTCTCAAAGCTGCCATCTTCAGGTCTTGTAATTAAAAGCTTGGGAAACATCTGGGTGAGCTTTGGTATAAGATACGCAGGCCTTAGGCTCTTTCCGTCATTTCCCATCTGAGGGAAGGACAGATAAAGCTTATCCGTAGGCTTTGTAAGGTTCATGTAAAGATAGAGCCTCTGTATATACATCTGCTGCCTTGGCGTGGGCGCCAAAGCTATGTCTGTATCAAGTCCGGATAAAAACTCCCTGTCAATATCAGACAAAATGCCGCCGCTTCCGGTATTTGAAGGGATAGAGCCATCGCTTACCCCTAAGAAGAACAGCACCTTTATCTCCTTGAGCCTTGTTCTTTCAATATCTCCGGCTATTATCCTGTCTGCATCCTGAGGTATGTTCCCCACTTCTATCTCACCAAAGCCGGCGCTTAAAATATCCCTGTATTCCGTAAGAGTAAGCTCATCATCACCGATAAGGTCCATTATCTGCTGCAAAAGAGCTATTATCTTGTCGTAGATCTGATCATATTCCCTGGCTCTCTTTAAGTCCCCTTCATTTTTAAAGCTATCACTATAGCTTTTAAGCTTATTACTGCAGTTATTGTTTTCTATAACCTCAAAAAGAGCCTTTGTAATATCCTCAGCAGTCTTATTGTTCTTGTTCAGTAGTGGCGCAAGGCTCTCGCTGATGGCTTTCCTCATACCTTCAAGACTTGAAAAAAGCTCTAATTCCCTTTCTTCTGTATCTCCCTCACCGGATTTTTTCCTGAATTTCACAGGCATACGTCTTGAGAATCTGTCCTCCCACTGCTTCTGTCCCTTAATTCCAAGTCCTCTTACGTAATTCTCCAGAATATCAGCATCCTCCGGAGTAAAATCCGTCATGCCGCTTCTCATGTAGTGAAAAACATCTTCGTATTTGAAGTTGCCTGTGACAATGTTGATCGCACTTGTTATGTATTCTATAAAAGGATTAAGCAGAAGACTAACATTTTTATCGATATATACAGGAATCTCAAACCTTGTCGCAAGCTTCTCTATAAGGTCAGAGTATGTATCAAGAGACCCACAGACAATGGCTATATCCCTGTAGGCATAGTTTTTTTCCCTGACAATGTCGGAAATCTTTATCATGGTCTGCCTGACTTCACTCTCAGGAGTAGAACACTCATAGATTTCTATTTCATCAGGCACCTCCTCATACTTTTCGGAGTTATACCTGAACAGATTCTTTTCAAGAAAAGCAAGAGGTTTATTATTTTCAAGACGCTTAACCACATCACCTTTGATAAAAACATCTGATTCCCTGCTGCTGCGGGCGCCGATGCCCTTTGCTATTTTCTCCAAATCCCTTACGGTCTTCTTGCTCAATGAAAAGAGTTCCTGCTCCTCAAAGGCTGGATTATACGGGTCTTCCTTTGGACTTATGGTCACAGAAACCAGCACTTCTTTTGAAGCTAAAAGAAGCGCCTCTATAACCTTATACTGAATTGGAGTAAAGCCGGTGAAACCGTCAAAGACAATGACAGAATTCTTTATGATATTGGACTTAGGTATACAGGTGCAGAGAATATCAAGCGTCTCCTCTGTAGTAATGTATTTTCCCTGAATATATTTATGGAATTCACTGTAGATAAGGCGCAGGTCCTTTATCTTGGAGTTAAGTGCACCCTTTGCGGCGCTCTTTTCCTCAAGAAGAGAAAGTTCCTTATCTCCGATGCCATACATCATGAATTCGGATATGGTGGACTTTACCTCATCAATATATCCGGTCTTGTGCATATTGGCACCGATGACAGGAAGTCTCTCTCCCAGCATATCCGAAACCCTTCTGAGAATAAGGCTCTTTCCCACGTCATCCAGCACAGAAAAAGAGCTAAGGCCCACTTCCTCAAATATCCTGTAAGAAAGTCGTCCAAAGCTCAAAACATCAATGTTCATGATTGCATGAGAAGGATGCATTCTGACCACATCCTTCTGGGTCTGCATAGTGAACTGGTCAGGAACTATGATAAGGAAGTCCGTATCCGGTTCCTTAAAGCTCCTCTCAATTATTTCCCCGTAAATACCGGTGCTCTTTCCTGCCCCGGATGCCCCAAAACAAAACCTTAACATAGTAGTCAGTCGTCCCTAATGCCGTATTTTAATTCATCGTTTATCTCATCTGCATATCTGCAGCAGGAGATGTATTTCCACCTACCATTATAATTGAATGGGAGTATCATGTACATCTGCATTCTGCCATTATCCCCGGGAATTGCAGAATGGAAATAGTCTACTATGTAATCTGAATTTGTCTCTTTAACCCTGTCGATGACACTTGGAATATCGTAAAACTTCCTGAACCGCTCCCTTTCCTCGGGATTCAGGTACATGTTGGAATACAGCTCCACTGCTCTTATGGCGTTTGGCTCTATATCCGCCACAGCATGCTGGTTGGAATTAAGGAAGATATTCTCCACCGTGCCGTTCTCGTCATACAGATCCACTCTGAAATACTGGCTGAAAACATGGGCCATGGCCACATGAATACTCTCAGCCTTATTGCTTTCTGCCCCCTGGAAGGAAAGATTTCTTGCCACCACTGCAAAGGCCGCTCTATTTCCCTCTCTTGCAATGAACTTGATCTTTGCATTGGTGAGATTCCCATTGACCACCATGTCCATCTCTGCTCTGTGATCCGGCGAAAACTCGGCTTTTCTGGCTGCCTCATGGAACTTTTGAAGAGGAAGGATATTGCTAAGTTCTATCTTTTTCTTGTCTCCCTGATTCATGAGTCCCATGGTGCTAAGCAGCATCATAAAGGCATTATTAGCATAAATCGGTGAAGCATTATCGTCTTCAAACTCTATGATGGAAATTGGAAGGTTATTGAACACTTCCATATTCTTTTCTCTAAGAGGTGTATTTCCCAAAAGATTGATGTCACCTATTTTGCTGTAATAGGTTTTAAATCTTATATCCTCGCAGTTATCAAAAGTAAACTCATCGGGGCGAACAAATTCATCATTGGGCTTTGGTTTTCCAAAAAGGTATCCCTGGAGCTTTTCGCAGCCGATTCTCCTCAGGAAATCGTACTGCTCCTTAGTCTCAACGCCCTCAGCCAGAGTATGCATTCCCAGTTCCTTCGCCATATTGACTATCGTGGCAATGATAACTTTGGATCTCTCATTTGTCTCGAAGGACCTAAGGAAATTCATATCGATTTTCAGCACATCAAAATCGAAAGTCTTAAGGTTGTTCAAAGAACTGTAGCCGGCTCCAAAATCATCCATCCAGACCTGATAGCCCGCATCTCTGAATCTGTTAATCTGCTCCTTAAGAAAATCTTCACCGGAGGCGATGGCGCTCTCTGTTATCTCAATGTTTAAAAGATAAGGCGGAATCCCGTACTTTTCCCTTATACTGTCAATCTCGGATTTAATATCGCACAGCTCAAAATCAAGCTGTGACAGGTTTACTGAGATAGGAACCACAGCCATTCCGTAGGCAATATCATCCTGAAGTTCCTTACAAACCTGATCTATGATATACAACTCCAGCTTATTTACCAGATGAACACTCTCCAATACCTCCACAAAAATAGCAGGCGATATCATTCCATAGTTAGGATCCATCCATCTTGCAAGAGCCTCATAACCGCACACTTTCCCGGTGAGTGCCCTGACCTCTTTCTGGTAATAAACTTTGAAATATCTCTTCTGAAAAGCATCAGCAAAATTATCTATAACATACTGCTTAAGTTCGTTTTTCTTTTTCAGGTCATCATCATAGAAATTTACATCCTTATCGTAGACCTTGATGATATCGTCGCAGGCAATTTTGGCCCTGTCTATCATGATAACCGGGTCTTTTTCTTCCCCTTCGGATAAATACACGCCGGCCTTTATGTGCATGGTAAGAGCCCTCTCATGTTTATGGGAGGCCTCTCGTAGTTCTTTCAGTTTTTCTGTTATTATTTCATGGGTAAGATCTTTGGAGAGGATTATAAACTGATCTCCTGAAGTTCTTGCAATTATATCATCAGAAAAAATGCTCTGAATTTCTCCGGCAATTCCCCTAAGGTAATCATTGCCTCCCGCAAACCCGTACTGCTGGTTGAAGGATTTGAAATTCATAACATTGAGATAGACAATTACAGAGTAGCCGCCGTCCGGGTCACCGGCATGCTGCTGAATATGGCTTAATGCTCCGTTCAGATTCAGGAGCCCTGTCAATTCGTCGCGCTGTTCTTTTCCTTTTACCAGGTCAATATCATTTCCCTGCATAAATTTAGCACCTCAGCCATGGAATCTTGAGTGTAAAAATACACATAACCATAATACATTATATCGTAATTGTGATAAAAGATGCACCTTATAAAGCCATTTCAGAAAAGTTTTATATTTAGTCTATATTTCTGTTATATCTCCTTACTTTGTTGATGTGTCTCTCAAAATCTCCGCTGTCCATAAGGCTGGCAATCACCAGTTGATCCAGGGTAGGCACCGGACACTCATAAAACCCGGTTTTCTCATTAAAGGTATCTATAAGCCCTGTAGGAAGTACCATATAGGCGCATCTGACATAGCTTCCGATGGTTCTTGTAAAGGTGTTGACATAGATCACCCTTCCCTCTTCATCAAGGGAAAAAATAGTCTCTTCCGGCTTTCTGCTGGGTGTGAACTCAGATTCAAAATCATCTTCAATGATATAACCCTCATTTTTCCTGCTCCATTTAAGGTACTCCCTCTTTTTGGAAGCAGATGCGGTAACTCCGCTGGGGAAACTTCTATAGGGAGTTATGTGAAGGAGCTTTACATTGCTGTTCCAGAGCTCATCGCTTTCGATACCGTCTTTTCCCAGGGTTAACATAGTGAGCCTGGCGCCTCCCGCCGCGTAGACCTTTGCAATCTTCTGATAGGAGGGACTTTCTACCCCGTAGGCAATATCTCTTCCGAAGGTCTGAACTATAAGACCGTAAAGATATTCTGCTCCGGCTCCTATCACTATCTGATCCGGTATAACCTTAAGTCTCCTGGATCTTAAAAGATACTCCGCTATGGCATTTCTAAGCTCATATAGGCCGTTTTTAGGAGATTTCTGCATAATATAGTCATCATATTCACTCAGGACCTTCCTGACGGTTTTAGCATAGATAGAATAGGAAAAAACCGGCTCATTATTATTACTTTTTGCTCCTGTTTTTTTGAATGACTTATATCTTGTGTCATAGCTGCTTTTCTCGACTCCGATATAGATATCACTGTCATCAAAGGATACAAAGTAACCACTCTTTTCCCTGGGAACTATATATCCTTCCTCAGAAAGAAGTTCATAGGCATGTTCAATGGTTATCACGCTCATGTCCATAGCTTCCGCCATAACACGCTTTGAGGGAAGCTTGGTTCCCACCGGATACCTGCCGTTTATAATATCCTCCTTAACCTGCTCGTATACCTTTAGATACCTCTTCTCGCTCTCCATCCCATCCTCCAAAATCTGGTCATATAAAATAATTCATTTTTGATATTTTTAATACTGTCAGTTTGATGATATAGTAGGTTCAGTTTGAAAGTCAACGGAAAAAATCTAACTAACTCAGGAGGAGACTATGAAAAACAACAACGTAAAGAAAATCACTTATGCAGGCCTTATGGCTGCTCTGTGCTATGTAGGATATGCAGTATTCCCTGCCATCAACGCTTCCGGCACCAAGGTTCATGTAGGTAATGCCTTTGTAGTTCTGGGCGCTCTGCTCCTTGGCGGTGTTTATGGCGGCCTTGCAGGAGCTGTAGGTCTTTCAATAGCTGACATAACTCTCGGCTATGCTGCATCAGCTCCAAGAACCTTTATCTGCAAACTTGTCATCGGACTGATTGTTGGTCTTGTTGCTCACAAAGTGGCAAAACTCACAGAAGATCACAAGAAGTCATATATTATCAAATGGTCAGCAATTGCCGCTGTGGCAGGCCTTGCTTTCAACTGCGTATTCGAGCCGGCACTTAAATATTTCTGGTTCACGCTTCTTACTCCCAACGCAGAAAAGGCTGCATCAGCCATCAGTGCTCTTTTAGCAGTTACAACCTATGCAACCATCATTAACGCAGTAATCAACTCCGTTCTTGCGGTAGTAATCTACAATGCCCTTCGCCCTGCTCTTAATAAGGCTAATCTTTTTCCTACACTGACAAAGACAGCGTGAAGGAAGTGTAATCAGCATTGTAATTCTCATACCATAAAAATCGCAGTCCCGGTACACATTCCGAGGCTGCGATTTTCTTTTTTCTAATCTTTTATCTGTTGTCTTCAACAACTTTGCTGACCATAGGCGAAATCTGTTCAAGGACATTATTCATATCCTCAAACATATATCCCTTCTGGGTGATCTGATTCTTAAGCTTCTGGACATTTACGGCCACATCATTAAAGTACTCCTTTGACTCCTCTATGTTGCCGGCCACCTTATCTATCTCATCGTCACAGCTCTTGATGACGCGGCTCATCTGCTGCCCTTCATCTCTCACATTGTCTGCCACCTGTCTGATTGAGTCTATGACTTCTTCTGTTTCAGTGATTCTCTGGTGGGACTGCTCAATGGCTGCTCTTGTATCCTCAAGGGAGCTTACAAGCCTGTTATTATTTTCCAGAAGCTCAGCCATACTGGTTCCTATCTCATTAACAAGGGCCTTTATCTCCTGAGAAAGAGAATTGACCTCTGTAGCAACAACCGCAAAGCCCTTTCCGGCTTCTCCTGCTCTTGCTGCCTCAATGGAAGCATTCAGGGCCAGAAGGTTGGTCTGGGATGCAAAGGAATTGATCTGGTTGACCTTATCCTTGATCTCGTCAAAGCTCTTTTGAAACTCATCAAACACCGACTGCATGATGTTGATGGTATCTGATACTGAGTTTGAACTCTCATCCACCTTTCTCATGCCGGCATTGGAATTGTCCGCAGTCTCCATAAGTTCTTTTATGATATTGTCAAAGTGATCCGTTACTTCCCTTATTGCTCCAAATTCGCTCTGGAAACTGTCTACACTGACTATGATATTACCGTATTTTTGCTGAACAAGGCCAAAAGAATCCTCAATAGTCTCAATACCTGATATAGTCCGGGCCTCTTCACCCTGGAGCTTCTTCTTTTGTTCTATGGCAAAACGGCCTATTTCATTAAAGGGAGAAAGCTGTTCCTTAATTGATCTGGTAGCAACTTTTACATCATTTTCAGCCGCCTGCTCATTACTATTCTTATTCCAAAACATCTATTTTCCCTCCATTTTCATCACTCAAACACAGCGCATACCATGGTCTGGTTAACATGCTGCTTCTTGTACTGCTCGCCGCCACCTACAACTCCGACATGGTTTCCAAGTCTTGCCATGTCTGTCAGGAAGGTGCTCAGGTAATGTTCATTGGTGAAAAAGAGATGTCTGTAGATGCAGTTTACAGAGAATACAAAGGAAATCTTGTGGTTTTCGGATTTGATCCTGTCCCTTGTTCTCTCATTTATTGACCTGTAATCCAAAAGCTCCAGAATGCATATGGTGTCGTTCTCACAGGTCTTTTTATAGCTTATAAGTCCGCCATTTGGACTTACCTCATACTGAGAAATAATATATGTATCCTCTCCCACGATACGGCCGAGAGGATTCTTGAACACATTGTCGACTATGGCATTTCTGCCGATCTTAAGTTCATCTGCATAGACATCAGCAGCAGGTCTTCCATCAAGGGATACCAGCTCTCTCTTTTCGGGATTAACCTTGGTCGCAACATGTGTTTTTGCGTTATCCGGTACTGCATAGATGTTTTCGGAATAGGTCCTTATCTTTCCGGAGGTATTCTTTACCAGAAGCCATGCGCAGGCATCCTCATAGAGTTTGCCGCCAACGCATACTTTGCTCACCTTTCCTGACGGCGTTCCGAAAACAGTTCCTCCAACAATGGGGACACCGGTTTTTTCCAAAGCCACATTCATGGACGTAACAAGTCTCTCTTCGTCATTTGTACAGTATTCAAGGCACACTGTATCCTGCTGCCCCGGTCTTACCTCGCCGACAGCTGCTTCAAGGCCCATTATGTCATATAAAGGTGTGGAAGAAAGATATCTCAGAACTCCTGATTTTACAGTTGCTCCGTTCTCAAATGCTACAACCACAAGGATCTTGTCTGTAGCCTCCGATTCGATATAGGATGTACCTCCGGTTCCTATGAGCGGCACCCCGGGATACTTTTCAGAAAGTAAAGCAGAAACAGCTTCAAGCTGCTCAAATGAAGACTGGAAAAAAATGCCTGATGCAGAGGATATGCCGGAAGTTGCCTCCCAGACAGCTGCCTCTGCATCAGTGTTTTTTGATCTACCTACCTTGACCTGCACGTCAAACCTCCTTTACCAAAGAAAACAACAGTTAATCTGTAAGGTTTATAACCCGTCAGTCGAATATATAAACGCATATACCCACACAGTAGATAGTAACATATTATCGTTATTTCGTTATTAAATCGATATTAAATTTTTATAATATTATATCAATGATGGAAAAGACGAAGTCCTGTGAAGGCCATTACCATGTCATGGCTGTTGGCTGCCTCAATAACATTGTCATCTCTTACAGAACCTCCGGGCTGAGCCACGTACTTTACACCGCTCTTATAAGCTCTCTCGATGTTATCGCCAAATGGGAAGAACGCATCAGAGCCAAGAGCCACATCAGTGTTCTTATCAAGCCATGCTCTCTTTTCAGCCTCTGTGAATACAGGTGGCTTCTCCTTGAAGATGTTCTGCCACTTGCCTTCCTCCAGAA
>JAEEGL016305826.1_pt1 | contig 27743 bp, 20 predicted proteins | sample 9134231 | NCBI WGS metagenome assembly JAEEGL01 (sample SAMN16246548, study PRJNA631951) | gut metagenome | biome: gut microbiome; feature: rumen; material: fiber-attached | host: Bos | place: Iran: Karaj | collected 2018-10
ACATTCGCTTTCACAAGATGATCACGTCGCCACCCGTCAGTTGGTCGCCGGCAAAGAGGCTGACTGCGACCGGGGGGCGTATCCGCATCTAGGCGGTCCCCTCCCCCGCGCCGCGCGCGGCACACGCGGTGCGTCTGCCGCAGAGACTCATCATGGCCATGACGGCAGCGGCGGCTTTCCACGCATCCGGCTCGGCGGCCAGATACGCGCCCAGAAGCGCGCTTTCCATGCACCCGCAGCCGGTGATCCGCGTCATCATCGGATCGCCGCCGCCGACCGCACAGGAGCGCGTGCCGTCGCTGATGATATCATACGTACCGTAGATCACGACCACACATCCCCACGTTTCGGCGAGCGAAGCGGCCAGACGGACGCTTTCGACGAGCCGTTCGCCGCTGACCAGCGCGCCGGGGTCGGCATCGACGCCGCGGCTCTTCCCGGCCCGGCCCGAAAGGGCCAGGATTTCGGAAATGTTCCCGCGCACCACCGCCGGGTGATAATCGCGGAGAATCTCCAGTGCCGATTCGGTGCGCAAACGCGACGCCCCGGCGCCGACCGGATCGAAAACAACCGGCCGCCCCAGCCGAACGGCGGCGGCGCCGGCCAGACGCATGGCGTCCAGGCTGGAGTGGCGGAGCGTGCCGATATTCAGAACCAACGCTCCGGCAATCGAGGCGATCTCGGCCATTTCATCCGGTTCGTCGGCCATGATCGGAGCGGCGCCGGCCGCCAGAACGATGTCGGCACACCAGGGGGCCGTCACATAGTTTGTAATACAATGAACCACCGGAGCGGTCCGGCGGACCTTTTCGGGAATCTCGGCCCAGCGGAAGAGCGGATCGGAAGACGGAGCCTGTTTTGTATCCATTTCTCTGTATTTACCGAGCCATCTTTCGAAAGTTCTCTTTCAGCGCGGGATAGAGGTCGCGCCAGAGGGGATAGCCGCGGTTGTAGGCCGAAGCGTCGCGGACGTCCGGCTCAACGCGGCTGACGACCGAAACCGCCTGGGCGCACGCCTGGGCGATTCCGCCGTACGCGCCGCCGCCGACCGCTGCCAGAAGCGCCGCCCCGTAGGCGGGCCCCTCGTCGGTATTGACCGTTGTCACACATCTGTCGAAAACGTCGGCCTGCATCTGCCGCCAGAAGGGGGATTTCGATCCGCCGCCGGAGGCGCGGATCTCGTCGACCGGCACGCCGAGTTCACGGAAGATTTCAAGCGAGTCACGCAGAGAATAGGTCACTCCTTCCATCAGTGCTCGGACCATATGGCCCCGTGTGTGGTTCAGGTGCAGGCCGACAAACGCGCCGCGGGCGTTCGGATCGGCGTGGGGGGTCCGCTCGCCGCTCAGATAGGGGAGAAAAAAGAGCCCTTCGGCTCCGGCCGAAACCGCGGCCGCCTCGGCGGTCAGAAGGTCATAGACCTCGCAGCCCGCCTTTTCAGCGGCCTCTTTCAGTTCGGTGCAGAGCGCACCGCGGAACCACTGAAGCGAACCGCCGCTGCAGAGGCTCACTCCCATCATGTGCCACATTCCGCGCACCGCGTGGCAGAACGTGTGCACCCGTCCTTTCGGATCAATCTTCACCCGGTCGCTGTGTACAAACATCACTCCCGAGGTCCCGATCGACGTCGACAGGAGTCCCGCGCGGACGATTCCGTTTCCGACCGCGCCGGCGGCGCAGTCCCCCGCTCCGCCGACGACCAGGCAATCGGTCGAAAGTCCCAGTTCTTCTGCGGCCCGGGGCGTCAGGCGGCCGGTCACATCTTCCGACTCGTAGACGCGCGGCAGGAGCGACTCGTCCAGTTCCAGCACGTCCAGCAGCGGCTTCGACCAGGCGCGCGCGGCGACATCCAGCAGGAGCGTCCCGCTCGCATCGCTCACCTCGGTGGCAAACTCGCCGGTCAGGCGGCGGCGGATCTCATCTTTCGGCAGGAGGATCTTCCTGACCCGGGCGAACGCTTCAGGCTCATTCTTGCGGAGCCAGAGAATCTTCGGCGCGGTGAACCCCGTCATCGCCGGATTGGCAACCAGCCGGATCAGCGCATCCCGCCCGCCGGCGGCGTTTTCGATATCAGTGCACTCGGCGGCGGTACGCTGGTCGTTCCAGAGGATTGCCGGACGAATCACGTTCCCCGCTTCATCAAGAAAGACGGAGCCGTGCATCTGTCCCGAAAGACCGAGTCCGCGGACAGCCGAAGGGGCAATCCCCGAACGGGCGACCACTTCGCGGACCGTCTGAACGACCGCGCGGTACCAGTCATCCGGATTCTGTTCACTCCAAAGGGGCCTGGGGGCCGAACAGGGATATTCGGCGCTCGCTTTGGCGAGAATCGTCCCGTCGGCGCGAATCGCCAGCGTTTTCGTTCCGGACGTTCCGATATCGATTCCCAAAAAAACTTGATCCATGGCAACAGCTCTCCTGCGGCATGAGGGGGGTTTGCGTTTAGTCTGAGTATACCTTCTCGGGTTTCCGCGTCAAGATGCGCGGGACAATGCGGCTCTTTACACACATCGGCGCGGCCGGACCGCGTGAAAAAAGTTTGACTTGCTTTCCGTAAAAAATCGGGTAGAATAGGGGCATAAATTTCCTTTTCCCTTGACAAGAGGGCCTTTGTGCGCACCGGCGTTCCGTTTGAACAGGCCGGTGCGTTTCGAAAACTGACAAAAACCGATAACCCGGTTACGCCCCCGCGGCGGGGGGCAGGGGGTCGGAAGAATATATTAAACGGCACGAACACACCCTATGGAAAATCTGAAATTTACCGAAGGTTTTTTAAAGTCGATCGAAATCTCGCCGCACTTGCGGGCGTATCTCGCTTCCTCGCAGGTGATGATTCTGATCGAAGGACCTCTCGACTGGGGGCGGCTCAAAAAGGCGATTCCCGACGCAAAGTTTATCATCGCGGTCACCCAGCAGGAGCTCCTCGTGGGAGCCGAGACCGCCGGCTACCGTGCGTTCAGCATCCAGGATAAAGTCCTCTATTCCGAAGAGGAGGGAATCACCAAAAAAGAAATGCTCCAGCGTGCGGTTCATGAGCTGGCACTCAAGCACATCGTCCCTTCCGGCTCGAACCTGGTGATCCTCTACTCCTGTTTTGACCCGACGATCATCGACTCGATCAGCATTGTCAAGCTCGACGAACATCAGGAAAAACTTGACTGGCAGAAACTCCGCAAACTCGACACCAATATCCCTCCCAAAACGATCCGTATGGTGGTGGAACTGGCTGTCAGCATCGGGCGCGAAGGGCGCGAGGGAAAAAAGGTCGGCACGATGTTCGTGATCGGCGATACCAAAAAAGTTATGGCCAACAGCCGGTCGATCGGCTTCGACCCGGTACGAGGCTACACATGCAAAGAACGCGACCTGAGCGATAAATGGGTCCGTGAAGGGCTCAAAGAGATCGCCCAGCTGGACGGAGCATTCGTCATTTCACGGGACGGGATCGTCCGCGCCGCCTGCCGCATGATCAACTCGCCGACGGCAAAGGTCTCCCTCTCCAAAGGATTCGGCACCCGCCATTGGGCCGGCGCGGCGGTCAGCAAAGTGACCAACGCCCTGGCCGTCGTGGTCAGCCAGACAAACGGCGCGGTCCGGATCTTCCAGAACGGGGTCAGTGTCCTGCTCATTGAAACGCAGGCGCCCCACCTGACCATCTGGCGTGAACACGAAAAGGAAGAGCCGATGTTCGACTATTCCACCAACAACTGAAAAAGCGGCGCTCTTTGCGCCGTCCGAAGGGATTTCGATGCACCTGTTTCTGTTCGGTTTAATTATCCTGATTCTCGGCTACATGGTCTATGGCAAATTTGTCGAGAGGATTTTAGCTCCGGACGACCGGCCGACCCCCGCCGTTTCGAAGGCGGACGGCATCGACTACGTTGTCTTGCCCCGTTGGAAAAACGCGCTGATTCAGTTGCTGAATATCGCCGGAATCGGCCCGGTAATCGGCGTGATCCTTGGAATCAAATTCGGATCGGTTGTCTTTCTGATCATTCCGGCCGGCTGCATCCTGGGCGGGGCGGTACACGATTTCGCCGCCGGGATGATGTCGATCCGCAGCGGAGGCGCCAACCTGCCGACGATCGTCCGCGACAACCTGGGGCGGCCGTTCGCTTCGGTTTTTGCGGTCTTTATGGCGATCCTTCTGATTCTGGTCGTTACCGTCTTTATCAACGTTCCGGCAAGCCTGGTCAACGGAATGCTGAAAGCGCCTCCCGCGGCGGCGCAGGTCGCCGCGCCCGCCGACGGGTCCGCGGAGCAAATCGCCGAGCCGTCCTCCGCGCAAAACGCTCTGGTCGCTAAAGCCGCCGTCTGTCTGGAAAAGATCGGGTTTTCAAACATCTCCGCCGAACGGATCGACTTCTTCTGGATTGCGGTCGGCGTGATCTTCCTCTATTACGTCGTCGCGACCCTCTTTCCGGTCGACGTCATCATCGGACGAGTCTATCCCCTCTTCGGCGCGATCCTTCTACTGGGAACCGTCGCAATCGCGGCGGCGCTTCTGGTCTACAGTAACTGCGATTTCGACATTCTGGTCGAAACCGACGCGTTCCACACTTACGCCGCCGAAAAGATGCCCCCCCTGATCCCCTGTCTTTTCGTAACGATCGCCTGCGGGATCCTCTCGGGATTCCACGCGACCCAGGCACCGATCATCGCCCGAACGATCGGCACCGAACGGGAAGCGCGATTCGACTTTTACGGAATGATGATCGCCGAAGGGATCATCGCGATGGTCTGGGCGGCGGGCGCGCTGGCAATCTATAACCTTTTCCCGGAATACCTGGACAGAAGCGGAACCGACACCCTCTCGAAAATCACCGGTTTCTTTCTCGGCGGCGGACTCGGCGGCGTAACGATTATCGCCGTCATGATTCTGGCGGTGACCAGCGGCGACACCGCGCTGCGAAGTCTCCGGCTGAGCGTTTCGGAAATTCTCCGTATTCCGCAGACTTCGCTCGGCGCCCGTCTGCTGATCGTCCTCCCTTTTATCGCGATTATCGCCGTCCTCCTCTGGTGGTCGAACCAGAGCCCAAAATCGTTCGGAGAACTCTGGAACTACTTCGCCTGGGCGAATCAAGTACTCGCCTCGGTGACTCTCCTGGCCGCCACCGTCTGGCTGAAACGGCAGGGAAAGAAATACATGATCACATTCATCCCCGGCCTTTTCATGACGTTCATCGTCCTAACCTTCATCCTCTGGACGAGTAAAGCGCACGGCGGGCCGTACGGTTTCGGTCTTCCGCTCCACAACGCCTACACGATTGCAGCCTCTCTGACCGGCGCGTCCGCGTTCATAGTGATGCGGATCAGGCCGAAGAGCCTGCCGGAACAGAATGCGCCGGAAACGACCGAATCGTGACGCGCGCTCCATTGGACTAAGATGCGCTCAAAGGCGGGACGCCCTTGAATGAAAGCGCAAAATGAGGTAAATTCTTGACGACGCGGTTTCCCCCCGGATCGGGGAGGCCGCCGATTCTCCTTCTTTGACGAAAGGTATTCCCGTGGCGAACAGCAAAAAGCGTTTCGGCGGTGCCATTCCTGTTCTGGTCACCCCGTATACCGAAGATCACGATGTCGATCCTCCGGTGATCGAAGAACTTTCGGACCGCCTGGCCCGGTATGACTGCGACGGTCTTTTCGTTGCCGGATCGACCGGCGATATGCCGTTCCTTTCAATCGACGAGCGGGTCGACCTTCTCCGTGCCGCCCGAAAAGGGCTCCCCGACTCGGTCGTCCTCTACGGCGGAATAGGCGATTTCGCGCTGAAAGACCATTACACCAATGCCCGGCGGTTCGCCGAGGCCGGGGTTGACGCGGCGGTGGTGATGGCGCCGATCATCTTTTTCGCGATCAATCAGTCGGAGCTCTACGAGTATTTTCGGGCGATCGCCGACAACTCGCCGATACCGATCGTCCTCTGTCACCGCATGCGCGTCACCACGCCGATCGAGCCGGAAACGGTTCTCCGCCTGGCCGATCACCCGAACATTATCGGGATGAAAGAGACCGGGGCAACGGTCGACCGCACCTATAAGATGCTCGAACTTCTCGGCAAACGGGACGACTTCTTCCTTCTTCAGGGACGGGAAGCGTTTCTCGAAGAATCGTATCGCGCCGGAACGAACGGCTGTGTCGCCGCGCTGGCCGGCCCGGCGCCGGAACCGTTCGTCGGGATGGACCACTGCTGGCGGGACGGCGACGAGGACGGGTTCAAGAAGAACCTCGAAATGGTCAACCGCCTCTGCGGACTGTTCGACATCATGCCCGCCGATTCGTTCTCGTATTTCACCTACACGCTCAAAAAGATGTTCGAATACCGCGGCTGGATGGACAACGCGCGCGTGCGTACTGAAGGGTTCACCCCCCCGGCCGAATACGACGCCCTGATAAAAGAGAAACTCGAAGAGCTCGGTTTCCCGAAAGAATAGCTCTTCTGATACGCCGGATAAAAAGAAACCTCTGCTTTGCCATGCGCGGCAAAGCAGAGGTTTTTTCTCCGTCAGCGGCTCTTTCACCGCCGGGTGATTTACGCGTCCCCTTCTTCGGGATTGATCTCGTCCTGAACGTCGTCGAACGACGGCATGAAGTCGACACCGAGATCTTCCGGCGCCCCCTCTTCAGTGGGATCGGGGCTCAGGAGAGGCATTTCGACACTCTGCCCCAGATCGGGAACCGGCTGATTTTCGACCGCTTCGGGCCGGTAGCGCCATTCCGCGTCCTGATACTTGCGGAACCCCGTTCCGGCGGGAATCAGGCGGCCGAGAATGACGTTCTCTTTCAGGCCGACCAGGTTGTCGATCCGATAGGCCACCGCCGCGTCGGAAAGAACCTTGGTCGTCTCCTGGAACGAGGCGGCCGAGATGAAGCTCTCGCTCTGAACCGCCGCCTTGGCAATTCCCAGAAGCTGAGTTTCGGCAACCGCCGGAGCCGGAGGAACCGCCTGGGCGGGTTCGGCGCCGCCGGCCTGCGCCTCGGCGTTCTTTTCGTCAAAGACTTCTTTCGGAACGATCTCGCCGACCTGGAAATCGGTTCCGCCCTGTTCGGTCACTTTCACGCATTTCTCAAGGCGCTGATTATGCCGGCGGAAGATGAACTTGTCGACCAAGTCCCCTTCCAGCAGGCTGGTGTCGCCGGGATCCTTGACCTTGACGCGGCGGAGCATCTGCGAGATGATCACTTCGATGTGCTTGTCGTTGATCGAAACGCCCTGTCCGCGATAGACCTTCTGCACCTCTTCGATCAGGTAATTCTGGATCGCCTCTTCTCCGGAGATATGCAGAATTTCGTTCGGGACGCGCTGCCCGTCGGTCAGCGGCTGGCCGGCCTGGATGTCGTCACCGGTGTGAACGATCAGGTTGTGTTTCCCGATCGGAACTTCGTGGACTTTTTCCTTGCCGGTCTTTTCGTTGCGGACGGTGACCAGCACCTTGCGGTGTTTCTCTTCGCCGATATCGACCACGCCGTCAATTTCTGCGAGAACCGCCGGGTCCTTCGGCTTGCGCGCTTCGAAAATTTCGGTAACACGGGGAAGACCGCTCGTGATATCCTGGTTCCCGGCGCCGCTGTGCGGCGTGCGGGCAAGGACCTCACCGCGCCGAACCAGGTCGCCGTCGTTGACTTCGATCTGGGTCTTGCCGGGAAGATAGTGGTCTTCGAGGATTTTTCCCTTTTTATCCTGAACGGCGATGTGCGGATGACGTTCACCCCGCGCTTCGGTCACGGTACGCGAGACCTTCCCGGAAGCTTCGTCGGTAGTGACCTGAACGGTATCGCCATCGACAATGTTGATGAAGTGAACCCGGCCGTCGAGTTTGGCGAGGATCAGCTTGTTATGCGGGTCGATCATGCAGAGCTTGTCGTCCTTCTGGACTTTGTCCCCTTCCCGCACATCGATCACGGCCCCTTCGGGAATATTGTAGACTTCAATTTCCCAATGGAGATCCTTATCTTTGCAGATGGCGATCCCGCCGTCCGGCTTGCACGCAACACAGACGAGGGAACCGGCAGCGGAATCCTCTTCGGCCTTCGCCTTTTTTCCTCTGGCGCCTTTTTTACTCCCCGGCTCATTCGGACGGACTTCTTCAACTTCCATCCGCTTGAACTTCACATAGCCTTCGTGCTTGGTCACCAGCTCAATATCCTTGGCGGAGTGCCCGGCCGTGCCGCCCTGGTGGAACGTCCGCATCGTCAGCTGAGTGCCCGGCTCGCCGATCGACTGCGCGGCGATCGTGCCGACCGCCAGCCCCTCTTCAACCAGTTTGCTGGTCGAAAGGTCCATTCCGTAACAGAGGGCGCAGACACCAAGCTCCGCTTCGCACGTCATGGGGCTCCGAACACGGATACGGGCGTTTTCGCCGAGCGTGTCTTCGATCTTCCGGGCGATTTCGGCGGTGATCACCTCGTTCTTGTGAACGATGACCTCATCGGTGATCGGCGAGGTGATGTTGTCACACGCAACACGGCCCAGAATCGCTTCGCTGAGGGGAACTTCAATCTTGTCGTCTTTGTAGACGGCGCCCTTGATGATCGACTTCTTCGTGCCGCAGTCGTGCATCGTCACAACGCAGTTCTGCGCGACATCGACCAGCTTACGGGTCAGATACCCGGAGTCCGCGGTCTTGAGTGCGGTGTCGGAAAGCCCCTTCCGGGCGCCGTGCGTCGAACTGAAGTACTCGAGCACGTTGAGCCCTTCGCTGAAGTTCGCCTTGACCGGCGTCTCAATGATGTCGCCGTTCGGCTTGGCCATCAGACCGCGCATCCCGGAGAGCTGGCGGATCTGTTCGCGGCCGCCGCGCGCGCCCGAATCGGACATAAGGTAGATCGGGTTGACGTAGCCTTCCGGACGGTCTTCCGGATGATTCTCGTGGGTGTCATTTTTGAGGTCGTCCATCATCTTGTCGGTGACCTCGGCATTGACACGCGTCCAGATGTCGATCGTTTTGTTATACCGTTCCAGCTCGGAAATCGAACCTTCATCGGCGTAATCTTTGAGATTCTGGACTTCCTGCTCGCCCTTGTCGACGATCTCCTTTTTCTCTTTCGGGATGATCAGATCGCTCGTGGCAAACGAAAGACCGCTGTGGGTGCTCTCTTCAAAGCCAAGGCGCATCATTCGGTCGAGGAGGTCAACCGTCTCGCGCCGGCCGCAGATTTCGTGGCAGTCGCTGATGACCTTCTGCAGTTCCTTGGAACGCATCATCTTGTTGTAGAAGGGCATCTCGCGCGTGCCGTCACACGGGATAATCTCGTTGAAGAGAACCCGGCCGACCGTCGTCTCGAAGAGTTTCCCCGGCGGAACGCTCGTTGTCTCGCGCGTGGTGCTGTCGTCGTCTTTCTGCCAGCGGTTCTTTTCCATCCGGACGCTGATCCGCGCCTGGAGAGCGACCTTTTTGTGGGCATAGGCCAGAAGGAGCTCCTCTTTCGAGGCGAAGGTCATCCCTTCCCCCTTCATGTTGGGGAGCATCAGCGTCATGTAGTAGCACCCCATGACGATGTCCTGCGAGGGGCTGATGATCGGCTTGCCGTTGGCGGGACTGAAGATGTTGTTCGTCGAGAGCATCAGCGTGTGCGCTTCGACCTGCGCTTCGAGCGACAGCGGAAGATGAACCGCCATCTGGTCGCTGTCAAAGTCGGCGTTGAACCCTTTGCAGGCGAGCGGGTGAAGCTTGATGGCGTTCCCCTCGACCAGCATCGGTTCGAACGCCTGGATCCCCATCCGGTGAAGGGTCGGCGCGCGGTTGAGGAGAACCGGGTGGTTCTTGATCACCTCTTCGAGAATATCCCAGACTTCCTCATCTTTGCGCTCGAGCATCTTTTTGGCGCTCTTGATGGTGTCGGCGTGACCGCGCTCTTTGAGGCAGCGGATGATGAACGGCTGGAAGAGTTCCAGAGCGATCTTTTTGGGCAGCCCGCACTGATACAGACGCATCGTCGGACCGACGACGATCACGCTTCGCGCCGAGTAGTCGACACGCTTGCCAAGGAGGTTTTCACGAAACCGCCCCTGCTTCCCCTTGATCATGTCGGTCAGCGACTTGAGCGGACGGTTGTTGGCGCCCTGTGTGGCGCGCTTGCAGCGGGCATTGTCGAAAAGGGCGTCAACCGCCTGCTGAAGCATCCGTTTTTCGTTCCGGACGATCACCTCCGGCGCGTTCATGTCGACCAGCTTCTTAAGGCGGTTGTTCCGGTTGATGATGCGGCGGTAAAGATCGTTCAGATCGCTCGTGGCGAACGTCTGTGTTTCAAGGAGAACCAGCGGGCGCAGATCCGGCGGAATGACGGGAATGACATCCAGAACCATCCACGCGGGGTTGTTTTCGTTCCGGCAGTTTTTCAGCGCGTCAATCAGGCGCAGACGGGTAATGTAGTCCTTGCGGGCCTGCTTGGAGCGCACCGTTTTGATCTCTTCGCGGAGCTTGCGCGACTCTTCGACCAGATTGAGCCGGTTGAGAAGCTTGCGGACCGCCTCGGCGCCCATTTCGGCCTTGAATCCGGAGTCGCGGAACTCTTCGCGAAACTCTCTGTATTTCGATTCGTTGATGACGTCGCCGGTTTTGACGGGAGCTTCGCCCGGATCGATGACGACGTAATCCTGGAAATAGATCACCTTTTCCAGATCGGAGGTTTTCATGTCGAGCAGGTTGGCCAGTTTGCTCGAAGCCGCCTTGAAGAACCAAATGTGTACTACAGGTGCGGCGAGCTCAATGTGGCCCATGCGGGAACGGCGCACGTTGCAGCGTGTGATTTTAACACCGCAGCGGTCACACGTCATCCCCTTGTATTTCATTCCGCGGTATTTGCCGCAGGAGCACTCCCAGTCGCGTTCGGGACCAAAGATTCGTTCACAGAAAAGACCGTCGCGTTCAGGACGAAAAGTACGGTAGTTGACCGTCTCAGGTTTTTTAACCTCCCCCTTCGAGTTTTCACGGATCGTCTTGGGATTGGCAAGACTGATTTTCACCGCGTTGTAGTCGTTGATTTTGATACCGTTATAATCTCTGTCGTCTCCGCTGCTCACAGCCTGATACTCCTTGGATTGAGGTTTACCGATAACCCTCTTGCCGCCGCCTGCTCTATGCGCATTCCGGCCCGGCGGGCGAAGTGGATTAAATAGGAAAGCCTATAAAACCGGAAAATGAAACCAACGTACCATCATATCACAAAAGTGTAAACCCGGCAAGGGGTGGCAAGTTGGGTGATGAACAAAAAAGCCCGCTCGCCGGCGGGCTTTTTTGTTCGCTGTACGGAAATCCGATCACTTAATCGAGACTTTGGCGCCGGCTTCTTCGAGTTCCTTCTTGAGCTTTTCAGCTTCTTCCTTCGAGACAGCCTGCTTGATCGCCTTCGGAGCGGATTCGACCATCGATTTGGCATCGCCCAGCGAAGCGCCGGTGGCGGAACGGACGACCTTGATGACGTTGATCTTGTTGGCGCCGAAATCTTCGAGGACGACGTCGAATTCGGTCTTCTCTTCAGCCGGAGCCGCACCTTCGCCCGCAGCCGGGGCAGCCATCATCACCGCACCGCCGGAAGCCGGTTCGATTCCGTGGACGTCTTTGAGGTAATCGCTGAGTTCTTTGGCTTCTTTCAGGGTCATCCCCATGATTTTGTCGCCGAGTTCTTTGATTTCAGCAGCGAATTCGCGAATTTCTTCGGACATTGTAAAGATCCTTTCATTGGGCTCTCGTCTGAGAGCGGGTTAAAATATTTCGTGACCTCCCCCCCCGAACCGACGGAGGGGGAGAAACCGTTCGGAAGATCCGATCAAGCGGCTTCGGCGTCGGAAGCGCCTTCGCCGTCCTTGTCGTAAAGCTGTTTGATCTGACTGGCCAGGTTCGCCCCCTGCGAGAGAAGCTGGCTCGAGAGCTTGGAGCCGACCCCGACGATCTGACCCAGAAGGATCGAGATCTGTTCTTCGCGGGAGGGCCACTTGCTGATTTCGACGACCTGCGCCGCTTTGAAAGCTTCGCCGTCCATCACGCCGCCGCGAATTTCAAACTTCGCGTAGGCTTTGTCTTTCGAGACACGGACGATCTCTTTGGCCAGAGAAACGATGTCGCTGGCGCCCCAACAGATCGCGCTGGAACCTTCGAGACCTTCGAACATCTTGCAAAGGGGCGTTTCGCTCGTAGCGCGGCGGGCCAGGGAGTTCTTGACCACCATCACCTTGATCCCCTTCGCCGCGAGTTCACCGCGAAGACGATTGCTCGTATTGACTTCAAGACCGATCATGTTGACCAGAAGGGCGTTCTCAACGCCGTCGAGACGCTTCTTCAGATCTTCGGCAATAATGTTTTTAACTTTTTTACTCATGACTTTAACCGTATATCACAAAGGGTTGTTGCTGATCCAAAACACGCGCAAAAAGCGCACCGCATCTCAGGGTCACCCCTGAATGTAGATGCCGGGGCTCATCGTCGCAGAAAGGGAGATCGATTTGACAAAAATCCCTTTGATCGTCGCCGGTTTGAGCGAATTGACATACTGGATGAAAGCTTCAATGTTCTCACAGAGCTTTTCCGGTTCGAAACTCAGTTTACCGACTACGCCGTGGACGATTCCGCCCTTGTCGTTGCGGAACTCAACTTTACCGGCCTTGTATTCCTTGACCGTCTTGGCGATATCGGGTGTCACAGTGCCGGCACGGGGGCTCGGCATCAGACCGCGCGGACCGAGGGCGCGGCCCAGAGGCCCGACCACGCCCATCATGTCGGGCGAGGCGATACAGACATCGAACTCGAACCAGCCGTCCTTGATTTTAGCGGCCAGATCGGCTTCACCGACGTAATCGGCTCCGGCCTCTTTGGCCTCATCGGCTTTGGCGCCCTTGGCGAAGACCAGGACGCGGAGGGATTTACCGATACCGTTGGGAAGGACGACCGAACCGCGGACGATCTGGTCGGCCTGTTTCGGGTCGATCCCGAGACGCATCGACAGTTCGACCGTCTGGTCGAATTTGCGGGTGTTGAACTTCTTGAGAATCTCAACGGCCTGCGCAAGCGGAACCGCGGCTTTCCCCTGAGGAAGCTGCGCTTTCATCGCTTTCATTTGCTTTGAAGTTTTAGCCATAGTTTTTTTCGATCGTGTAAGAGTGATTTTGCCGGACTCGCACAAAAGCCGGGCCGTCCCGGAAAGACACGCATCTCGGGCGCCGAGTCTCATGTGAGAACAAAAGGGGAAAGAAGCGCGTCAGTCGACGACGTCCAGCCCCATGCTGCGAGCCGTTCCCGCCAAAATGTTGGAAGCGTGCTCGACATCGCGCGCGTTGAGGTCTTTGACCTTGAGCGCGGCAATCTCTTGAAGCTGCTTTTTCGTTACCGAACCGACTTTGTCTTTCGGAACGAGTGAAGCACCCTTCTCGACTCCGGCGGCCTTTTTCAGAAGATCGACCGAATGAGGACTCTTGGTCTCCAAATCAAAAGTTCTGTCACTGTAGACTTTCACGACAACCGGAATGCGCATCCCCATGTTATCTTTGGTCCGCTCGTTGAACTGCTGAACGAACTGACCAAGATTGAGACCGTACTTACCAAGTGCGGTACCGACAGGGGGTGCTGCCGTAGCCTTTCCTCCGGTGGCGTGAAATTTGACTGTTGCGGTAAGCTGCTTTGCCATAATTTCTTCCTAACCTTGAAACTTGTAAACCGGCTGAAAATCAGCCGACCTGTTCGACCTGCCAGTATTCCATATCAACCGGAGTACTGCGGCCGAAAATCGTAATGATAACGGTAACGCGGCCGGTGACATCATCGACCTTTGTTACCTCCCCCTCGATTCCGTCAAAGGAACCTTCTTTGATTTTAACGCGGTCACCGACCTTGAACGGGATCTGCACCTTCGCCGAGCCGTCTGTGTTCGACTCTTGAAGCTTCAGAATCCGATCGATCTCGTGCTTCTGCATCGGCACAGGACGGCGGATGCGCGAATCTTTCGAACTCGAATCTTCGGCTCCCGTAAAATCGCCGATACCGTTCGTCTCACGGATGAGGAACCACGTGTCGCGGTTCACTTCCATATTGACGATCAGGTAACCGGGATAGAGGAGCCGGCCGATCTCACGCTTCTTCCCGTTCTTGACAACCGAGATGGTCTCTTTCGGAACGAGAATGTCGGTAACGTAGTTATCCAGTTTCAGCATGTTAACACGCTCTTGAAGCCGTTTTTTGATTGACTCTTCGCGGTTAACCTGAACTTTCAGAATATACCAATCGCGCGGGGCGATGACAAAATCGTCGTCCTGCGCGGAGGCTTCGCTGCCGGCGGCATCGGACTGCCGCGCTTTAATGTCGTCGGAGAGTTTCTTTTCCGTTTCAGCCATCGGTATTACCCCAGACCGATATGTTTAAGGATAAAATCAAGACCGCTGAATACCATGCGGAAAGCCACGTCGTAGCAGAAGATGAGGAGAATAAAGAGCGCCATCATCACCAGCACAACGTAGGTTGTCACCTTCAGCTCTTTGGCCGACGGCCAGGAGACCTTGCGCATCTCCGCCTCGACCGAAATCAGAAATTCGGCAAAAGAGGGGAGATGGACCGCGCGGAACGAAATCCAGCAGCCGACCAGGAAGAGAACGCCCCCGACGACCGCGCTGGTGCGCAGGTCGTTGTAGAGGTTTTCGTGGTAGGTCGCCCACGCGCCGGCCATGAAGAGAACGGCAAGCCCCCCGAACGTCGAACGCCTGGCAATTTTACCCAGCGAGGGCTTGTACAGCTTCGTGCTGAAAAGCGTTTTCAATCCTGTCGCGATGGCCCCAGCCATGTTGGACTCCTTAAAGCCGGTTGAATTCAGGTAACTAAGTTAACAGGGGAGGAGGGAATCGGACCCCCACCAGCGGTTTTGGAGACCGCAGTTCTACCACTAAACTACTCCCCTGGGCCGGCACGGCAAATCGTATGCCGCGCCGTCTTTGGGAAGCGAATTAACGGATGATCTTCGTCACAACGCCGGAACCGACGGTACGGCCGCCTTCACGGATAGCAAAACGGACGTTTTCTTCCATGGCGATGGGGTTGATCAGTTCAACGTGCAGCTTAACGTTGTCGCCCGGCATACACATCTTGACATCGCCCATCAGGGTGATGGTACCGGTAACGTCGGTCGTCCGGAAGTAGAACTGCGGACGGTAACCGCTGAAGAACGGAGTCGCGCGGCCGCCTTCTTCCTTCGACAGGACGTAGACTTCGGATTCGAATTCAACGTGCGGGGTGATGCTGCCCGGCTTGGCAAGAACCTGACCGCGCTGGATTTCTTCGCGCTTGATACCGCGGAGAAGAAGCCCGACGTTGTCGCCGGCCATACCGGATTCGAGGGTTTTGTTGAACATTTCAACGCCGGTGCAGACGGTCTTGCGGGATTCACCCAGACCGACGATTTCGACTTCGTCACCCATCTTGATGACGCCGCGTTCGATACGGCCGGTCGCGACGGTACCGCGGCCTTCGATCGAGAAGACGTCTTCGACAGCCATCAGGAACGGCTTGTCCTGTTCACGCTGCGGTTCGGGAATTTCGGTGTCGATCGCGTCCATCAGCTCGGTGATGCAGGCGCTCGCTTCGGGATCGGTCGGGTTGTTGACGGCCGGAAGAGCGCTGCCGCGGACGATGCGGACATCATTGAAACCGTACGATTCCAGAAGTTCGCTGACTTCCATCTCGACCAGAGAGAGAAGCTCTTCATCGGGCATGAGGTCGCACTTGTTGAGGAAGACGACCAGCTTCGGAACGTTGACCTGACGGGCGAGAAGGACGTGCTCGCGCGTCTGCGGCATCGGGCCGTCGGCGGCGGAAACGACGAGGATCGCGCCGTCCATCTGGGCCGCACCGGTGATCATGTTCTTGATGAAGTCGGCGTGACCGGGGCAGTCGATGTGAGCGTAGTGACGGGTCGGGGTTTCGTACTCAACGTGCGCAACCGCGATCGTGACCGTCTTGCTGGCGTCACGGACGGTACCGCCCTTGGCGATATCGGCGTAAGACTTGGTTTTGGCGAGCCCTTTGGCGGCCTGAACAGCGAGGATCGCGGCGGTCAGCGTCGTCTTGCCATGGTCAATGTGACCGATGGTACCAACGTTAACGTGGGGCTTAGTCCTTTCGAAAACTTCCTTTGCCATTTTCAGTAATCTCCTGGGTAAGGCAGTCGGGGTGATCCTTGAAAAACTACTCGATTATAACTCTCTGCACGAAACGATAAAAAAAGCTGCTGATGAGATTCGGACTCATGACCTCGTCCTTACCAAGGACGCGCTCTACCGACTGAGCTACAGCAGCTTATCGTTTGACGGAAAGCAAAACCGCCAGCTGGACGATCACCCCTTGTCCGGCCCAGCGGTACGCTACAATCGCCGCGACAAGCGGCGGATTTCGCATAGAGAACCGCGGCGGAAAACCGCCGCGCCCGGCCGTCCGTGAACCGGGCAAATGGTTGAATCCGTTCATCCGAAGCGGGTGAAGGGAATCGAACCCTCGTTTTCAGCTTGGAAGGCTGTGGCTCTACCATTGAGCTACACCCGCAGCAAAAAAAATGAAATGGGGGAAGGAGGATTCGAACCTCCGAAGTCGTTGACAACAGATTTACAGTCTGCCCCCTTTGACCGCTCGGGAATTCCCCCAAAGTATGCGTGCAACCGAATTTCAATGTTCTCTGCTCAGCAGAGCTAGTGGGGGGACTTGAACCCTCAACCTGTTGATTACAAATCAACTGCTCTGCCAATTGAGCTACACTAGCGGAACTGCGCCGGACCGGTCGGCCCCGTCTTTTGACAGAGGGGGAACTCCTCCGGCTAAAAGCAGTTTTGCTTAGTATAGAGGGATTGACCGATCAGTCAAGGACCCCCCCGGCCGGTAAAGGCAACGGGAAAGCACGACCGGAATCGCCTCTGTTTGCCCCAGATATGTTACCGAAAACGGCCGGTTCAACAAGGGGGGATTTGCCGTATTTTTTGCCGAAAACGGAAAATTCCCCCGAACACGCGCGCCGGAAAAACTTACCGGCGGGGGATGCGTTTTTCGAGAAAGGCGGCGACTCCTTCGGCGGCGGACGGCTCGTTCCAGCTCTCCCAATGCCGCGCAAGTCCGTCGGCGGCCTCTTCGAAGAACGCCCGGTCCGGGGCGCGGAAGATCCTCTTCGTCTCGCGAACCCGTTCCCTGTCACCGGCAAGGACTTCGTCGGCGGTCTGTTCGGCCCGCTCGGCGGCCTCTCCGTCGGATACAAGCCGGTCGACCAGTCCAAGACGGAGCGCCTCGGACGCGCCGACAGCGCTTCCGGTCAGCAAAGCCGGATAAAGGCCCCGGGAAGGAACGCGCCGTTCCAGAAACGGGTGGAGGAGGGTCGGAGCGATTCCGCGCCGGCATTCCGGGAACCCAAACCGAATACTCGGTTCGGCCAGCACGATATCGCACGAGGCGAGAAGACCCCCGCCTCCTCCGCAGGCGCTTCCGCGCCCTGCGGCGATCACAACCTGCGGAAGAGCTGCCAGCCGGAGAAATATCTCCGCAACCAGCCACGGCATCCGGAATCCACACGGCACGCCGCACACCGTCCCCCCTTTTCTTCTTCCGGAAAAGAAGTCAAAACCCTTTTCGATGAGCAACACGGTCAGGGGAAAAGGGTCGGCAAGGTCGACGGAAACGGTCTCTTTCCGGACGGCCTCGGCCAGGTCGAGTCCCGACGAAAAGTGGTTCCCCGCCCCGGCGATCAAAACGGCGCGCAAGTCGTTCCGCCCCTCCAGGCTGATGAGGCGGCGGCGAAACTCTTCCAGGAGAGGGAGGGAAAACGCGTTGCACCTACCCGGGCGGTTGAGGAGAATGTACGCCTTCTCACCCGATTCGCGGTAAAGGAGAGGCTGATCGGCCGGAAGCGGTTCCGGGAAGAGGAAGGGGGACCGGAGCATTGCGGAATCTTTCATGCGGCTTGTCTCGGAAAGAACAGAAGCTCCCCGGAAAAGGGGAATGTTCCGCATAATTTTAAGAAATTTCGGAAAAACCGCAATATTTCTCTGTTATTTTTATGACGTTTGGGTAAAATATACCGCGTTCGGGTTGAACCGAATACCCCCGCGATGATTAACCTGTTTATTTCCATAAGACAACCGAGGTAACAATGTCCAAACTGACCACAATCTTTTTCGGCGGAGCCGCCGCGCTCTTTTTGAGTTTCGGCCTTGCCGCCGCGCAGGATGACCAGGCCGAAGCGCTCACCGACCAGCTGAGCGATGTCGCCGTTCTTGAAGAAGCCGTCGAGGCCGAAGCGGCGGAGATGGAGATTCCCGAGCTGAAAGTTCCCGAAAACGCCACTCCGGCCGAACTTCTCGCCTTCGTCGAGGGGATCGAACAGAAACTCCCCCAGCCGAAGACCGAAGACGAAATGGTCGAGATGATCCGAAAAATCTCGTCGATCTACAAAGAGGTCGCCGACAAGGTCCTCGCCGACGAATCGGCCACCGATGAGCAGCGGGCCCAGGCGCCCGAGCTGAAAGTGGTCGCCTACTCGGTCGCCGCCCGGATGGGCGAAGAGGGCGCCGCCGAAGAACTCGACAAGATGGTCAGCGACATGCTCGCAAGCGCCAAGACCGACGAAGAAAAAATTCAGGCGTATCAGGTGAAGCTCCAGGCAATCGCCACCGGCGCGCAGGGCGATCCGGCCGCGCTCGACAAGATCGCCGAACTGACCGAAGAAGTCCTCGCGAACAAAGATTCCGAGGAGCTCCAGGTCTTCGGGCTCGAACTGAAAGCGCAGGAAGCCTTCTCGCGCGGGCAGCGCGGGCAGGCCGACGAATCGAAGATATCCGAGTTCACCGAATTCCTCAACGGCTACATCGCCGATGCCGAAATCAGTCAGCGGGTCCGCGAAAAGGCCCAGGAACTCAAACTCGCCTCGCTCCTCCTCGCCTCGCAGGGGGATGAATCGAAAGACGCCGAAGTGGACGCATATTTCGATGAAGTGCTCGCCGGGCCCCTTTCGCCCGATACACGTCAGGCGTTCTACCAGATGCGGCTTCAGTCGCTGATGGCCGCCTCGAGTTCCGTGATGCCGGGCGCCGGTCCGCAGATGACCCCCGAAAACCTCGCCAAACTCGACACCGTCGCCGACAAACTCCTCAAAGAGGATTCGGAAGACCTGAAATCGATGGGTTACGCCGTCAAGGCGACGAACCTGGTCCAGAGGGCTCAGGAAGATCCGGCCAACATTGACGCGATCTTCGAGTTCGCCGACAGAAACCTGGCCGACAACCCGTCCGAGACACTCAAAAAGCAGATGACCGGCCTGAAAATTCAGGGTTACATGCTCAAGGTTCAGCAGGATCCCGCCGCCGCCAAAGAGATGCTCGACTACCTCGACGCGGAGCTGGCCGGCGATGTGAGCGAGGAGACGAAAACCCGCCTTCTGACGGTCAAACTCCAAGTCCTGATGATGCAGGTCCAGACCGATCCGTCGTATAGCGACATCCTGGAAAAGACCCTCAACGAGACCGCCGAAGTCGAAGGGCTCGAACGCCTGGTCCAGAGCGGCTGGGGCGCGCTTTACATCGGCCAGATCCGGAACATCGCCGAAAACGGCGGTTCGATTGCCGACTTCGACGCGGTAATCGAAAAGATCAAGGAAAAAATGGGCGAAACGCCGATTCTCGGCTTCCTGGTCGGGAACATCAAGGAAACGATCGACACGATCGGCAAGAACAACAGCGAACCTGACCTCGCCCAGCGCGTCTACAAAGAGCTGATCGCCGCGGCCGAGGCCTCCGAAAACCCGATGGCCGCCCAGGTCGCCTCGAACCTCAAAAGCATGCTCGATCTGGCGGAACTCCAGGGAAAACCGATCACGATCGACGGGGTAGAAATCGGAGGGGAGAACGCCAAATTCTCGTCCGCCTCGCTCGCCGGAAAGTATTACCTGATCGATGTCTGGTCGGCCAAAGACCAGGGGTATTTCGAAATGCTCGAAGATCTCACCTCCCTCTACCGGGATTTCAGCCCGAAAGGGTTTGAAATTGTCGGGATCAACACCGACGACAACGCCGAAGCGGTCGCCCGCGCCGTTGACGTTCTGGAGATGACCTGGCCGGTTCTCTCGCTTCCGCTTTCGAAAGACGCCGAACTCGATGTCCTTCCGGAATCGCTCGCCGCGCTTCCCCCCGGAACAAAAGTGCTGGTCGGGCCGGAAGGGACGGTCGAGACGATTGACGACCTTGATAACGTGCGTGCCTACCTCGCCGAAAAACTCGGTGAACCGGAAGAGAACGCACAAGAAGAAGAAAACGCAAATTGAAAACACCGGCAAGGGGAAGTTTTGCCGATGCAGAAAGTCTTTGTTACAGGCGCGAGCGGATTCGTCGGACTTCAGTTGGTTACCCGGCTGAAAAGCGAGGGCATTTCGGTCCGCTGTCTGGTGCGCAAAAGCTCACGCCGAGCCGCGCTCGAAGAGCTCGGCGTCGAGTTCATCGAAGGGGATGTCCGTGATATCGACGCGCTGCGCCGCGGCATTGACGGGACCGATACCGTCTTTCATATTGCCGGAGTGATCAGCGCCAACACGCTCGAAGCGTTCATGGACGTCAATCGGGATGGATGCCGGAACATCGCCCGGGCGATCAGCGAATACAGCGGGCCGAAACCCACGCTCGTTTCGGTCTCGTCACAGGCGGCCGCCGGCGCCGGAAAGAAACTCCCGAAAGCCGAACGTTCCGGAGGGGAGAAATACCGCTGTCTGGTTGAAGAGGACGAACCGGTCCCCTTCTCCCCCTACGGGAAAAGCAAACTCGCCGGAGAGAAGGAACTCCGCGCCTATGCCGGTGAGTTTCCGATCACCATCCTCCGCCCGGCCATCGTCTTCGGCGAAGGGGATGTCGCCACGCTCCCCCTCTTCCGGATCGCGAAATGTTCCCCCTGCTTCTGGGTCCCCGGCTATGCCGAACGTCCCTTTTCCTACGTCTACGTGCAGGATCTGGTCACCCTCTTGATCAAGGCGGCCGAATCGGGAGAACGCCTTCCCGCCGACCCCGATCCCAAAGACCCCGAAAATCAGGGACGCGGAATCTATTTCGCCTCCTATCCCGAAAACTACAAGTTCGCGGTCTTCGGCAAGATGCTCGGCCGCGCTGTCGGCCGGAAACGGACGCCGGTTCTCCGCTGCCCCCCCCTCGTCCTTTTGGGGTACGCCGCGGTTGCCGAAGTCTTTAAACGGTGCGGGCGGCATGTTCCGCTCGACCTGGACAAGGCGCGCGAGGCGCTCGGCGGCCCCTGGATCTGCGATTCCGGAAAGGCGCAGAGGCTCCTTGGCTTCCGGCCCGCGGCGGATCTCCAAGAAGAGGTGAATCGGACCGCCCGCTGGTACGCCGATCGGGGGCTTCTCTGAAAAGAACCCTCGTTCCCTGGCGCCAAAACGATTTCCCCTTCCCCTTTCTCCGGGGGAAGGGGAAATTTTTTCGAAATTCTCTCCCTTCCCGAAAAAACGTCTGGTCAAACGTTTCAAAAAAGAGTAATCTTCCCCGCTTTATGTTTTCGGAAATGAAAAATCAGGCCGAAAAGGAGTTCGGCCGTTCCGAAAACGGCCTACTGAACGAGAACCATCATGATCGGTGACTGTTTTAAGGGAATTCTTTTAGTCGCTTTTATCGGGTTTGCGCTTCTGGGTGTCGCCACCGTCATTCCGGAAAATCTCTGGGACCAGGCGCCGGAACAGCTTGTTCCGCTGCGGACCTACCTGGCCGATCGCGGTGTGATCAGCGAAAAGTACGCGACCCCTTCCGGCCAAACCGTACCGGCCACGGACGGTACGGCGGCCGCCGCGCCGTCGGCTCAAACCGAAAATCACCCGGACATCGTCTGCGAAGGAGGGGTCTGCCGCGTAAAGGAATCTGCCGAACCGGCCGCCGCACAGCAGACGGAATCGCCGAACTTTGTCCCGATGGCCGCCGTCGATGCCCTTCCGGCAAAGCCCTCCGCGCCGAACCGTGAGGAAATCCCCGCGCCGAACCGGCTCCCTGCCGACGAACCGGAGACATTTGCGCCCCAGGAAGACCCCGCGTTCATTCCGGAAAAGAGCCTGACCGACCCGGGGTTCGGCGACACCCTCCCCGATCTCGGTTTTGGGGAAGACCCGTTCCCTGATGACGAGTTTCCCGCCGCCGATCCGTTAACCGACCCTGTTGTCCGGGGTGCGGCTCAGGAACAGCGGTTCGAAGACCCGAGCGGCGAAAAGTCCCGTTCGCAGAACTCGCCGTTTAAGTCGGTCAACCACATCGAGGAAGAGAACGCCCTGCCGCGCGAGGCGCTCGCCGCCGATGCCGCCCGTCTTCCCGAGTCGGCTCGGGAAGAAGTTGTCGTCGTCGCGCCGCAGAACGAGCTGCACGAACGGATCACCTCCCTGGTCGCCCGCAGTGAAGGGTCCGGCGCCATTTCGGCGTCATTCCTCGGTCTGAATGACGTCCTTGACAAGCATGATGCCGAACTGACACCCGCCGACCGGGATCTGGTCAATAGGACGCTCGACCGGCTCGCCTACCAAGTCTTCTACCAGCCGGGAGAAAACGTCCTCTGGGAGGAATACAGGGTGGGGCCGAACGAAACGCTCGCCTCGATCGCGCAGAATTACAAAATCACCCCGGAATTCCTGGCAGCGATCAACTCGCTCCACGTCGGCCCGGAAGTTCTGCTTCCGGCGGGCCAGGCCCTTAAAGTGGTCAAGGGCCCTGTCTCGGCGGATGTCTCCTTCTCGAAGATGGAACTCCTTCTGAAATTCAACGGGCTTTACGCAGGACGCTTTAAGATGGGGTGCGCCCAGCGCGCCGCCCAGATCCGCGGCGAGTTCCCCGTCGCCCGCAAGATCAAGAATCCGGAATACAACGGTCCGCTCGACAACGGTCAGATCGGCCGTATCGCCGGGGGGGACCCGAGCAACCCGCTCGGTCCCTGCTGGATCGAGCTGGAAGGGGGACTCGGACTCCAGGGAACAAATCACGAGGAGTATATCGGCGGACAGACGGCGGGAGTCGGAGGTCTGATCTTCTCGAACAAAGACATCTCCCACCTGAACATTCTCCTGTCGCAGGGGTCGGTGGTTCGGATTTCCGACTGATCCCGAACTGTTTTCTCTCTCCGTTTATGGTATAATCGCCGCAGCACGGGATGCCGCGGGCGCAGCCGTATGGCTTCCCCGAAAAAACCTTCCGGAGAGCACAATGAATTTTTTCGCATATCAGGAGCAGGCGCGGCGGATGACCGTCCGTCTGGTTATCCTCTATGCCGCCAGCCTTTTGCTCGTTTTCGCGGCGATCCATCTTCTGGTCGCGGCCATTGTGGGAAATGTGACCGGCGAAATCCGGCAGGACAACGCCTCTTCGTATTCACCGCCGTCCTCCGATCCTTTCGACCTCACCCTGTACGCCTTCCGCGACCCGCTTCTTCTTCTGATCGACCTTTCGGCCGTCACCCTGATCATCGGCGGGGGAACCCTCTACAAAATCTCCGAGCTGAAGCGCCTCGACGGGGACGGGATCGCCTCCCACCTCGGGGGGAAGAGACTGACCAAGACGCCGGATGTCCCCTGGCGGGAAAGGCGTTTGCTGAACATCGTTGAGGAGATGGCGATCGCCGCCGGAATCAACACGCCGAACGTCTACATTCTGCGCGGCGAGCAGTCGATCAACGCGTTCGCCGCCGGATTTTCCCTGCCGACCAGCGTCGTCGCCGTCACCCAGGGCGCCGTCGAGTACCTGACCCGCGACGAACTGCAAGGGGTCATCGGCCATGAATTCAGCCATATCCTCAATCAGGACACCCGGCTGAACATGAAACTGATCGGAATTCTGTTCGGGCTTGAGATGCTCGCCATCTTCGGCTATATCGCGATGCGTATCGGCATGGAGATATCGTTCTATGCGCCGCGGACCAGCCGGAAAAACGACGACTCGCAATCCGCCGTGCTGGGGTTTGCGCTCGCCTGTTTCGCGGTCGGCCTGATTCTGCTTCTCATCGGACTGATCGGGCAGCTCTTCGCGAACATTATCCGGGCCGCGATCTCGCGGCAGCGGGAATATCTCGCCGACGCCTCGGCGGTGCAGTTTACACGAAACCCGGAGGGAATCGCCGGCGCTCTCAAAAAAATCGGCAGCGATGTCGGCGCGCACATCAGCAACAACAACGCCGCGGAAGCGTCTCACCTTTTCATCTCGAACATATTCGGGCGCGGCTTCTTCAGTCATCTCTTCGACTCACATCCCAGTCTGACGGACAGGATCAAACGGCTCGAGCCGAACTTCGACGGAATCTATCCGCGCAGCATCCAAAAGGTGACTCCCGAAACCGACTCTCCCGACCGGCCCCCCGTCCAGCCGTTCCGAACCGCCATGGAGCCGCTCCGGAGAGGGACGGGGGCGCAGCCGGCGGGGAATGCCGGCCCTCAGACGATTGTCGGCGCCGCCGTGACGGGCGCTCTTCTCGGAGCGGCCGCGCCGAGACCGAATAGCGGAATCCGGATCGCCGATACGCTCGCGGCCGAAATTCCCCCGGAGGCGGAAAGTGTCCTTGAGTCCCCCGCCGGAGGGTCCGCGGCTCTGTTGGCGGTCCTGATCGACGGCGACGCCAGGCTGCGTGAAAGGGAACTCTGTTTTCTCAGGGAACGGATCGGTTCCGAGACGACCGAAAGGATTGTCCCGCTCATCGAGGCCCTCGACCGAGCCCCCGAAACGGTCAAAATCCCGATCGTCCAAAAGGCGTTCCCCCTGCTCCGCTCCCTTTCCAAAGAGGAATACTGCAAACTCCGTGATGCCGCGGGCGCGCTGATCAACTTCGACGGAAAGATCGATCTGCTGGAATTTACAATCTACCGTTTCGTCTTCGGTGACCTGGACATCTATTTCCGCATCAGCCGGCCGAAGCCGGAAAAATACGGCCGTCCGGAAGAGGTTCTCGAACCGCTGCGGCAGGCCGCCTCGCACATCGCCTATGCCGGAAGCGACGACCCCGCCGAATGTCAGCGGGCCTTCTCCCTCTTCTGCGGAGTGCTCGGTGTCTCGATGACACTCCTGCCGAAGAGCGGCTGTACCTTCCGGGATCTCGGACACGCGCTGGACATCCTCGCGCAAACCAAACCCCTCTTTCGCCAGAAGATACTGGAAGGGTTTTACGCCTGTGTGAACGCCGACGGCTATGTGAACGAGCGGGAAGGAGAGCTGATCCGTGCGGTCACCGCCTGTTTCCACGCGCCGATGCCCGCCTGGGGGACGCCGACCGCGGCGGCGTCCTGACGGTTCTTCCGGTTATTTCCGGCAGGACGGAATCAGTGCTGTATCCGTTTCCCCAAAATCATTCGAAGGACCGCAAACATGACCGAGAAAAATCCGAATCTCCCCGACGACGAAAACCGAATTGACATTGTCCCGTTTAAAAAGGCAGGCCTTTCGGAAGGGGATATCGACGAGCTTCCCGACGATGTCATCGAAGGGATCAAAACGCCGGCCGGAGCGATGGGGGTTTTTATGGCCGTCATGCTCGACGGATATGTCGAGGTCCGGGAAAACCAGCTCGAGTATATCGAAGAGAAAATGGGGGTGGAGATCTACGACGATGCCAACGTCATCGCCGAACAGCTCGATGAAGGCTGCCGCTACGAGCTGAAGATGCCGATCGCGCGCCTGACGCTCCCCGGGCTGAGGCGCCTTGCGAAGGAGGACTATCTCCTGCTCCGCCGTAGCGCGTCGGAGATTCTTCACATGGCCGAGGAAGCGGAATTTCACGAACCGGAGTCGACAGAGCGGGACATTCTGACCCTCCTCACCGGCGAACTGGATCCGCTTTACGGAGTCTCCGGGGAGTAACACGCGCGCCGCGGGGAGAAAATCCGCGGCCCGGGTGCTTTCCATGCTGAGCCCCCGCAGGGACGGAGGGCGCATGGATTTTTCCGAGCATCAGCGGCGGGTCCGTCGTTCCGAGACGGGTTCCCCAAAGTCCCCGTAAGGTCTGAACAGGCCGGCATCCCGTTCGCGACGGCCTGCTTTTTCATCTTTTGGCAGGCCGATTTTATGATATAATCGCTCAGAGGGGGGAGCCGTCAGCTTATCCCGGGAACCACCGACCTTTGGAGGGAGTTATGAATTTTTTTGAACATCAGGCGCAGGCCGAACGAAAAACATTCCGGTTGGTGATCTGCTATATCTTGGGACTGTTCCTGACATTCCTGGCGATCCACGCCATCGTGACCAGCGTGGTCATCATCGCGACCGATGAATTCCGCGGCAGCGGCGCGTACGGGGAAAACCAGTCCGACGATGATCTCTACGACGACTTCGGCGAGATGTTCGTTCCGCAGTTTCTCAATCCGGAGCTGCTCCTGATCGATTTGGCCCTCGTGGTTCTGGTGGTCGGCGGAGGCACACTCTACAAGACCTCCCAGTTAAAGAGAATAGACGGGGACGGAATCGCCCAGATGTACGGGGGGGTCCGGATTCAGGAACGGGGCGCGTCGTGGAAAGAAAAACGCCTACTGAACATCGTCGAAGAGATGGCGATCGCCTCGGGGATCCATGTGCCGAATGTCTATGTTCTCCGGAACGAGTCGGGAATCAACGCGTTCGCCGCCGGCAATTCAGAACCGACCAGCGTGGTCGCCGTCACCCAGGGAGCCCTCGACTACCTTTCACGCGACGAGCTGGAGGGGGTGATCGCGCACGAGTTCAGCCACATCCTTCACCATGACACACGCCTGAATATGCGGCTGATCGGAATTCTCTTCGGACTGGAAATGATCGCGCTCATCGGCTATATCATTCTCCGTTCGACCCCGACCGTCACCGTCGGCGAGGGGAAGAAGGGGAGCGGCTCACTGATTCTCATCGTCGGGCTCGGCCTGCTGGTCATCGGCCTTCTCGGCCAGCTCTTTGCCAACATCATCCGCGCGGCGGTTTCGCGCCAGCGGGAATTCCTCGCCGATGCCTCGGCGGTACAGTACACCCGCAACCCGGCAGGAATCTCCGGCGCGCTCAAAAAGATCGGCAGCCGCGTCGGCGCCCGTGTGACGAACAGCAAGGCGGTTGAAGGCTCGCACCTCTTCTTCGGAAACATTTTCGACGGGAGTCTCCTTTCGGGAATCTTCAACACCCATCCCGATCTGACGGAACGGATCCGGCGGATCGACCCGCAATTCAACGGCGAATATCCGAAAGCGGTTCAGCAACAGGTCAACCCGGACGGGTCCGAACCGGAACCGGTCCAAAAGGCCGACAGCGGCGAAAACCTCAAGAACATCCTCGGCCGGATGATGGGCGAATTCGGGCAGAGGGTTTCCGGAGCGGGGAGCGCCGCGATCGCCTCGGCGATTCTCAGCGCCGCCGGAAACGTCACCCAGCAAAAGATTCAGGTCGCCAAGGCGCTTCTGGAAAATATTCCGCCCAATGTCGAAGAGAAGATCAAAGACCGGTTCGGCGCGACAGCCGCCGTTCTGGCGGTTCTCCTCAGCGGCGAGCCGTCCCAGCGTGAAAAGGAGCTCGGATTCCTTCGGGAGAACCTTTCGGTCGACGTGCTCAAAGATATCGGCACGATTGCCGAAGACCTCAAGGGAATCACCGACGCGGTGAAAATCCCGATAGTGCAGAAAGCGTTCCCCTATCTGCGGACGATGCCGAAATCGGATTACCTCAAACTCCGCAGGATCATCCTGTCCCTGATGAAATCGGACGGACAGATCGACCTGCTTGAGTTCACCATTGCAGGGTTCGTGGTCAATGACCTGGATCTTTACTTCCG
>JAEEGL016754821.1_pt1 | contig 27743 bp, 22 predicted proteins | sample 9134231 | NCBI WGS metagenome assembly JAEEGL01 (sample SAMN16246548, study PRJNA631951) | gut metagenome | biome: gut microbiome; feature: rumen; material: fiber-attached | host: Bos | place: Iran: Karaj | collected 2018-10
CCCCGAGATCTCCATCATCTGCGAGACTATGGGCGGTACGGGTGCCGCATATAAATTCACCAGAATGGCGCTTGAAGCAGGCAAGAGCGTGTGCACTTCCAACAAAGAGATGGTCGCATCCCACGGTGCGGAGATGATCGCGCTCGCCAAGGCCCACAACTGCAGCTACAAGTTCGAGGCGAGCGTAGGCGGCGGGATTCCGATCATCCGTCCCCTTGAAACTTCTCTTACGGCCGATGTCATCTTATCCGTATGCGGTATAGTAAACGGTACGACCAACTATATGCTTACCAAGATGGAAAAAGAAAACGCCGAATTTGCCGATGTTCTTAAAAAGGCTCAGGCAAACGGATATGCGGAAGCCGATCCCACGGCTGACATCGAAGGTTTCGATGCCTGCAGAAAGATCGCGATCCTTGCTTCGCTTGTATATAAAAAGACGGTTAAATACGAAGACATTCCCACAGAGGGTATCAAAAATATTTCAGCAAGAGACATAAAGTATGCGGGACACCTCGGAAGAAAGATCAAACTTCTTGCAAGATACGAAAGCAACAACAATATCCGTTATGCGATGGTTGCTCCGTTTATGCTCCTTCCCGAGAATCCGCTTTATCACGTCGATGACGTTTTCAACGCCATCAAGGTAACCGGAAACATGCTCGGCGATGCGATGTTTTACGGAAAAGGCGCAGGAAGGCTTGCCACAGCCAGCGCGGTAGCGGGAGACGTTGTCGAATGTGCCTGCAATTTGGGAAAATCCCTCACATCTGATCTTAGTGCCGAAACGGTTTCTTTTGACGGATTCAAAAAAGCTTCAAGGCGGTTTTTCGTACGCGTGGGCGCCGAAGTGACGGCCGAAGCCCGCGAAACTTTACCGGTCGAAGAGGAAGTTAAGGTCGGTTTTTATGATGAGTTTGCGTTTGTTACCAAAGAGATGACAGAAGGTGATTTCGCCGTGGCAAAAGAAAAACTGGGCGCGGGGATCATCAACTACATCCGCCTGGAAGATACGGCTGCGATATGATCATTATAGGCATTCCGGCTAGATACCTGCCGGAATGTTTTGATGATAAATGCATTTAATGAAAGGGTATATCAATGAAATACGTGATTGTTTTGTGCGACGGTATGGCCGACGAGCCGATAGAAGAGCTCGGTGGCAAGACGCCGCTTGAATATGCCAAAACTCCGAACATCGACAGGATGGCGCCTGTTTCGGAGATCGGAATGGCTCACACCATTCCCGAGGGCATGAATCCGGGTTCGGACACTGCGAACCTTGCGGTTTTGGGATACAATCCCAGAAAATATTATTCGGGACGTTCGCCCCTTGAAGCGCTTTCGATAGGCGTTGACATGCAGGTCGGTGATGTGGCGGTCCGCTGCAATACCGTAACTCTTTCCGAGGAAGATGTACCGTTTGAGGATCTTACGATCATCGATCACAGTGCGGGCGAGATCTCAACATCGGATTGTGCGATACTGGTAGACGCGGTATCAAAAGAACTTGCAAACGAAAGGTTTTCTTTTTACGTAGGAACAAGTTACAGACACTGTCTCATAGACAAAGCGGGAAAAGTATTTGAAGATCTTACACCTCCGCATGACATACTTACAAAGCGGATCGGCGATTATCTTCCCAAGGATCCCGTTTACCGCGAGATGATGGAGAAAAGCTACAGGATCCTCAAAGATCATCCCATCAACATAGAGCGCAAAAAGAACGGACTTAATCCCGCCAACTGCTGCTGGTTCTGGGGCGCAGGCACTAAACCCATGCTCGATCCCTTCAAGGAAAAGACAGGCCTTAATGCCGCAATGATATCAGCGGTCGATCTTTTAAAGGGTATTGCTGTGGGCGCCGATATGAAAGTTATTGCGGTTGAGGGCGCAAACGGCGGACTTAACACCAACTACGAAGGAAAATGCGATGCAGCCTTCAACGTACTTAAAGGTGATGACTGCGATTTCGTATACATCCATATCGAGGCACCCGATGAGATGGGACATCAGGGAAGCTACGAACGTAAGATCAAAGCGATCGAGAACATCGATACCCGCATAATAGGGCCTCTTTGTGAGAAACTTGGGGCAGCAGACATTGATTTCAGGATGATGATCCTTCCCGATCATCCCACGCCCGTAAGACTAAGGACACATACACCTAATCCGATCCCTTATATGATCTACGACAGTACCAAGGATATGGGATGCGGACTTGAGTATACCGAGAAGTCGGCTTCGGGATCCGCGATCGATGTTAAAAACGGATATATGCTAATCAATCGTTTGATCGAACGCGACTGATAAAGCGGATAAGACGGACGATCAAAAATAAATTCAGTGAGGAAAGAAATGAGTAAGGTAGTTAAATTCGGCGGAAGTTCACTTGCAAGCGCCGAGCAGTTCAAAAAAGTAGGAAATATCATCAAGGCAGACCGTGAGAGAAGATACGTTGTTCCCTCCGCTCCCGGAAAGAGATTCCCCAAGGACAAGAAAGTTACGGATATGCTTTATTCCTGCTATGCTACGGCAACGGGCAAGAGCGGAAACGAAAAGATGATACCCGAACTCAATGCCATTAAAGAGCGTTATCAGGAGATAATCGACGGACTCGGTCTTAAGATCTCTCTTGAAGATGATTTTGTAAAGATCGCCAAGGATTTTCTTGGTAAGATCGGCAGCGACTATGCCGCATCAAGAGGAGAGTATTTAAACGGTAAGCTTATGGCCGCCTATCTCGGGTGGGACTTCATCGATTCCGCCGAAGTCATCAAGTTCAAGGAAGACGGTGAATTTGATTCCGAAAAGACTAATGAGATACTTTCAAAGAGGTTAAAAGAATCCGTGCATGCGGTAATCCCCGGCTTTTACGGCTCACTCCCGGACGGAAAGATCAAGACGTTCTCAAGGGGCGGTTCGGATATAACGGGATCGATCGTTGCACGTGCCTGCAAGGCCGATGTCTATGAAAACTGGACCGACGTATCGGGCTTTTTGATCGCAGATCCCAGGATCATCAAGGATCCCGAGGTTATCGAGACGATCACCTACAAAGAACTCAGAGAGCTTTCCTACATGGGCGCGGGCGTTCTTCACGAAGATGCCATCTTCCCCGTAAGAAGTGAAGGTATCCCGATAAACATCAGAAACACCAATGCTCCCGAAGACGGTGGTACATGGATAGTTGAATCCACCTGCCAGAAGTCAAAATACACCATCACCGGTGTTGCAGGAAAGAAGGGCTTCTGTGCGGTAAACATAGAAAAAGACATGATGAACGCGGAGGTCGGTTTCGGACGTAAAGTACTTCAGGCTTTCGAAGATGCCGGTATCTCATTCGAACATATGCCTTCGGGGATCGATACGATGACGGTCTTTGTTCATCAGGACGAGTTCATGGACAAGGAACAGCAGGTGGTATCCGCTATTCACAGACTTGCCGATCCCGACACCATAGATATCGAAGCGGATCTTGCACTCATCGCAGTAGTGGGCCGTGGCATGAAATCCACCCGCGGTACCGCAGGACGTATCTTCTCGGCTCTTGCGCATGCCAATGTCAATGTAAAGATGATCGACCAGGGCTCCAGCGAGCTTAACATCATCATCGGAGTTGCCAACGAAGACTTCGAGACCGCGATCGAAGCGATCTATGACATTTTCGTAGTAGCGAAACTTTAAGCCATCAATAATTACAAACCGGCATATATATCATCTTTCACCTCGCTTTCGCTTATTCCGTCGGCGTAGCGGTCGCGGCGATACCGCACGCTCGCTAAACTCGATGAGCTTCGCTCCTCTCGTTAAGCGCCGACGCCGCGGAAAAGGTTCAGATGATATATATGCCGGTTTTTTAAAAATTTGGCCGACGTAAAGTTTTTGCACAAATATTCAAAAATGTTTAAATATTACATACAATTAATCGTGTTAATAATGATGTTTCTAAATGTTCATAAATTCTTAATAAAATTGTATTGACAATTCAGAGCCGGTCGGCTATACTACATACATAAGTTACAGATACAACTGTTCCACCCAAATTCTTTTTAAGGAGGTACGGTCCACTGTACTGATTAGCATAATTTCATAATCTTATTTTCAAGGAGGTACTTAAGAAAAAGTATTATTCCAAATGCAGTGATCACATGACTACCGAATAGTAAATCAAATCACAGGAGGTAAGCCCACTGCAGAAAATAGCGACAACTGAATAGAAAAAGAATCAGGAGGTACAGTCCATTGGATATGGAGATAGTTTAAAGGGGCCATCGAACGAACAGACGTCGATGGCTCCTTTAATATTCTCAGTCGGATAAATATGCGAAGCTGTTTTTTGTTTATCCCACCACAATTTATGGTATTTTTATTGTCATTTGCGCCATATATGTTGTATAATTACTCTGAATTATTATTGAAAAAGGGCAACATACAGATGGACGACAATAAAAACAGATATCTTGAACTTATAAACGGATTCCAGGACACGGATGAAAGGCGTATGACACGCCGCAAAAAAAGGCAGAAAGCGAGGATACTCGCATATGTTTCGCTTGCGGTCGTTTTACTGTTGGCGGGTACGGGTATTTTCTTTGTGATAAAACATACAGGCCTTATGTTAAAGGCGGGCAGAACGGATGTCGCCGAAGAGAACCGCAATGTTCAGAATCACATTGAAGACATTCTGGGCGGCGAGGAGGAAGTTGTGGTGGCACCTCCGGTCGTAACCGATCCCGAGCCTACAGAGGAAGAACTTTTTGACGAATGGCTCGATTCCAAGATCGCAGTGATCCCGCTTGAAGAAAAAGTCATGAACCTGTTTATCGTAAGACCTGAATCGATCACCGGTGTGGATATAGTTATTCAGGCCGGAGAAGGCACCCAGAAGGCATTCGAACAGTACACTGTCGGAGGTGTTCTTTATTCCGATAAAAACATCTTAAGCGCGGATCAGTTTTCGGGAATGCTTGCAAATACCAGATCCTATTCCAAGTACCCGCTTTTCCTGGCAGTCAAAGAAGAACCCGGCAATACAGTGCTGGGAAATAAACTCAAACTTGATGCGACTCTTTCACAGGCCAAGATAGGCGAGTCGATGGACCCCTATACCGCTTATACGGAGCACAAAAAGATTGCCGAATACTTAAAGGCATCGGGCATAGATTTTAACTTTGGCATCGTTTCGGACATCATTGACAACAAAGACGATACTTCATTATTTATGAGCAGCAGATCTTTCGGAGCCGATCCCGTTATCGTATCACGTATGGTTCAGGAAAGCGCTCATGCCTACAGCGAATCGGGTATCAGTACAGCAGTGGGATATTTCCCCGGCCAGGGAAGTTTAAAAGACGATCCCACGAAGGGTGTTTTATCCGTAATGCTGACTGCCGACGATGTTTATACCAAACAGTATGAGGTTCTTAAAGCGGCTGTCGACAACGGCGCGGTTGCTGTTGTGGTAAGCCATGAATATGCAGACAATATAGTCAAGGACAACGTTCCGTGTTCTTTGTCCAAAGATATATATACGGGGCTCTTGCGTGACAGTTACGGTTTTTCAAATGTGATACTGATAACCGACTGTCTGGACGATCCTGTTATAACCGAGTACTATACTTCCGCCGAGAGCTGCGTAAAGGCTATCAAAGCCGGCGCGGATATGGTGCTTTGTCCCGAAAATTTCGAAGAAGGCTACGAAGCGGTTGTTGAAGCCGTTAAGTCAAATGTCATATCGGAGGATCGTATCAACGATTCCCTGAAGAGAGTATTTCGTGTCAAATACAGAAGCGAATATGAGGAAAAGGCCGATGAAAACGGAAAATGATGTGAGCTTGAAGAAGGGTTACAGACTTCAGTACTTCCGCGGGTCAATAATGTTTTTGACCATTATGTGCTGGGCGATCACCATAGTGCTGGTGGTAAATTATTTTAAGAGTTCTACAACGGAAGCCGGTAATATTTTAGCGGCGTGGAGCGCTGTTGCAATGTCGCTTCTTTTGACCGTAACATTCTGTATCACCGTCACCGCAAGAGATTTCCAGAATACGCTTACAAAACTCGGCAATGAAAGAGAGCGTGCCAGCAAGGATGCGCTCGAGATAGTGGAGGCGCTCAGTTCCAACTATAACGCGGTGTATTATTGCGACCTTTTGACCGATGAGATCAAGTTTCTGCAGATCGGAGGACGTATCCAGAAATACATGGGAGCCGAGTATGCCGAAAAGCATCCTCTTGAATGGTATGCCAATGCATACTGTCAGAAGCTTGTTCACGAGGAGTATCGTGAGGACTTTTTAAGAGAAGTCAGTTCCGACAACCTTCGTGAGAAACTTAAAGACAGGGATTATTATACATACAACTATGTTGGCGACAAGGACGGACATGCCAATTACTTCCAGATGAAGGCGGCAAAGGTCAACAATTCCGAGAATCATCTTGTTGTCGGATTTGCGGATATTGACGATGAAGTAAGAGCTGCCGGTGAGCAGAAAGAACTTTTGGAAGGCGCCCTTACCCAGGCCAAAGAAGCCAACAGTATCAAAGATTCGATACTTGAGAATCTCACGACACAGATCATCGGCCCCGTGGAATCGATAGTTGAGATAGCAAGAATGCTTTCGGGCAATGAATCAAACCCCGTTTCCGTTATCAGCAGCGGTAATCATATACTGATGGAGACCGAGAATCTCGGCGTGATACTTAACGATATCATGGAGATGAACCGCATCAACAACGATCAGTTCATTTTAAAGCGCACCAAAACAGATCTTTCGGAGCTGCTTGACAGAGTCAGGAACGATCTTGCGGACAGAGCCGAAGAGAAGGATATCCGGATCAATTATTCCGATCAGATCGTGCATACACTGGTAATGTGCGATGACAAACGTCTGGCATCGATCCTTCAGCATGTTATCTTAAACGCCATCAACAATTCTTATGTCGGCGGAAATATCAATGCCACGATCGTAGAAACACAGGTACTTAAAAAGCACGCATACTACGACATCATGGTTGAAGATTTCGGCTCGGGAATGGATGATCAGGCGGTAGAATCACTTCTTTCCAAGGATGCTTCGGACAATGTCTGCGCAGATCTTACCAGCACCAAGTATCTTGGACTTTCCATTACCAAGGCGGTGCTCGATCTTATGGACGGAAAACTTGAGATCATCAACCGCCGTCGTGAAGGCACAACATTTATCATAAAGATCGCTCTTGAGATCATTGATGAGGCGTGATCGCACTACCCGCAGCAGGCATAAATTATGGAAGTCTCTTTACACAGAAAATTCCCGGAGATAAGGGATAACGGAAGATCGTTTTACGGTGGTGCCCAGGAATGGAGCACTCACGGATATGTGCGCGGTTACGGCTGCGGAGTCATAGCCTGTGCAAATGTCCTGATGCATACCGTTGACCGCACGAGTGCAACACCTTCCAAGGATGAATATATTAAGTATTCAAGACATTTAAGAAAATTCTATCTTCCCGTCATTCCGAAATTCGGTATGAACGGGATCTTTATGGCTTTGGGCGTAGATCTTTATTTCCTGCGTCACAGACTGCCCTTTTTTGCATATTGGGGATGCCGTCGCAAGAACATCTTTAAGCACATGGAACGGATGCTTAAAGACGATATCCCGGTCGTTCTCTCAGCCGGCCCAAACTGGCCGAATCTTTGGGGCAAAAAGGTTTTGAATATGTACGAAAAAGACGGTGATAGGTTAGTCCGTCCCGTCGGCATGAGAGCCCATTATGTTACCGCAACGGCGCTTGATGATGAGTACATTACCGTTTCTTCCTGGGGCAGAAAATACTACATAAAGCGAAGCGACTTTATGGATTATGCCCGTAAATGCAGCAATTTCCTGTTTTCATCTATTATGGTCATAAAACCCGTAAAACGGCGCGGCACATGATCTTTGCGTCGGCCCCCGGTTAAAGCGGAAAACAGATATGAGCCGGAAACAGATAAAAGAGAGGATAAAGAGTTGAGTAAAAAAGGCCCTGACATCACGCAGGATTGCGTGGTCAACGTATTTGAAAATAAATATCTTAATGTAGTCGATCTTCAGTATGATGCCGGCAGGCATTATTTTGACGCTACCCGCCATGCACCGCAGGATATCGTAGCGATCAAGAGTGATGAAGAGTTCAAGACCATGCTTCCTGATGCGGTAACATGCTTTGTTATCATTAAAACCCCCGGTTCGGAAGCACGCCTTCTTTTTGTAAAAGAATTCCGTTATCCCATAGGCCGGTTCGTGATCGCGCCTCCGGCGGGACTCATGGATCCGGAAGATAAAGATGCAAAAGAGCCTCTTTTTGAGACTGCGATCCGTGAGATACACGAAGAGACCGGGATCGAAGTCAAAAAGACAGACAAGCTTACTGTCGTAAATCCGCTTGTGTTCAGCTCGCCCGGCATGACCGATGAAAGCAATGCCCTGGTAAGCGCGGTGATCACTCTTGACGATCTTGCGCCGCTTTCCAATGACAATGCCGAGATCACGGAGTGCTTTGACGGATTTCTGCTGTTAACGCGCGACGATGCTTTAAGCCTCCTCAAAGAAGGCCGCGACAATGAAGACCGCTTTTATTCCGCATACACCTGGATGGCGCTGATGTACTTTGTGTCGGGAATGTGGGAATAAGACAGCGATCGCGCTCCCTTTACACAATCATAATATTTTCAATATCCATCGTAATATTTGTCATATATGATCATGTGTAGAATGTTATTTTATATCAGAAAGGGTAATTATGTTTCTCCTGCTTGGATAAAGAGGCCGTGGGCCATCTGTGGAAAGTAGGAGATTTTTTTGCACCGGGGGGCGTTATGTTCAGTGTTTATCTTGTGGATGACGATACTTTGATCCTTGAGGAACTCATAAATATGGTTCCTTGGCTTGACAATGGATTTGAAGTCGTCGGCAATCAGACAAATCCTGTAACCGCGCTCGAAGAGATCAAATTTTTAAAGCCGGATGTGGTTTTTTGCGATCTTAAGATGCCCGTTCTTGACGGCAACGATCTTATAAGGCAGTTAAAAGAAAGCGGTGTGGATGCCGAATTCGTGATGATCTCGGCGTATGACGACTTTGAAAATGTAAGGACGTTTTTCCAGCAATCGGGATTTGATTATATCTTAAAGCCTGTAAGCGAAAACGATATTCAGATGGTCCTTGAGGGTATAAACGGTAAGCTTTCCAAGAAAAAACCGGCAAAGAGTGAAGAACCGCTTACCGAGAATCCGGGCTTTAACAATCTTGTACGGTTTGTCAATGAGAGATTTTCCGAAAAGATCACTCTTGATATGCTGTCCAAAAAATTCGGCTTTTCCAAAAACTATATTTGCGGTCTTTTTTCCAAGCATTTCAATACTTCACTTACGTGTTATCTGACCGAACTTCGGATGAAACATGCCAAAGAGCTTCTTACGGATAAAGATATGCTCATCAAAGAGGTTGCGGTTTCATGCGGGTATCCCGAATATTATCACTTTTTCAGGGTGTTTAAGCTCTATTACGGTATTTCACCCAAGGAAATGCAGAGCGGGATGTCGGATGACGGTACGTGAACATTGACATAAGTGAAAAGGTCTAATAATCTGTAGATATGAACAGACGGGCCATCTTTACAATCATTTTAATATCGATCTGTATCCTTACGGGAGGCTGTGTCGACGGGCAACAGCCTTCCGTTTTGCGTGTTGCGATGCCTTATTCGGATAATGTTCAGGATCCCAACAACAATTATTACATTACATGGCTTGAAGAGCAGACGGGATTTGATCTTGACATAACGATCATCAGGCAAAAGAACAGTTCCGAATACCTCAACGCGCTCTTTGCTTCGGATGCCGATATCGATATCGTCATGTTCGGAGAAGATTTTAAGATAACCGAGTCGGAATTGTCCGGTTATATCGCTTCGGGCGATGTATATGTGAATGACGGTAAAAGCTATTATGCCAACACCGGGTCTTCCGTCCGAAAAGGTGTCGGTCAGATATTGTGGATCAATTATAACTGGCTTAAAACCCTGGCTTTGCCAATACCCGAAACCCCGGAAGAACTGGAAAGCGTGCTCAAGGCCTTTAAAGAAGGCGATCCCAACAAAAACGGTATAAAAGATGAGATACCGTTCGTGGGAGCCGGCGGTGAATACGCTCTTTCTCCGGTGGAATTCATACTGAATGCGTATATTTATAACGACCCCGGTCATTCAAGATACGGGATCAATGAAGAGGCCGATGTTTTGTATGCCGCGACGGATGAGTTCAGGGAAGGGATTGCATATTGTAACAGATTGTACGAAGAAGGCCTTTTGGATGACAGCATATGGGATGGTGATCCTGTTCTTTTAAGAGAACTGTGTAACAGTGAGGCGGATATTGTCGGGGCATTTACCGCAAATTCGATATCAGACGTGGTTTACCGGGGTAATCCCGAAGTGCTCGCAAGATATATACATGTTCCTCCGCTTAAAGGTCCGGGCGGTGAGGAAAACGCATTGTATACCGATCCATCTCCCAAAGTGGGAGCGATCATAACGGGAAGGAGTGCCAAAAAGGATCAGGCGGCCAAACTTCTTGATCTTATGATTACTCCGGAGGCGTCTCTTGTCGCCAGATACGGAGAGCAGGGCGTTGACTGGAATTATTCAGACGGCAGCGATGTCAGCGTATACGGTGGCGTATCAACCATTACGACGATAAATTATCTGTGGGATCAGCCGCAGAACAAGCATATAAACGGGATCGGTCCGATGGATGTACCCAAAGAGTATCTTGAAGGCGTTACCTGGAACGGCCTTAATTCGGATTTTGAATATATCAACGGAAGGGCCTATATGAGTTATGAAGACCGGCTTCCCAAGGTAAACAATGTACACCCTTATGATAAGGATCTTTCGAAATACACAGACAGTGCGCTTGAAGATTTTGTTCGCGGTAAACGAGATATATGGAGTGATGAGGAATGGAAAAGATATTTGGACGGATTGTCGTACTGATACTTGTTATGATAACGGTCTTTAGCGGATGCAAAGGCGTGACTGCACCGGGGGAAAACATTAAAGTTGCGGTTGTTGATGAGAAAAGCCCCGAGGAGTTGTACGAGGCGGCGCTTGAAGAGGATACATTGGTAGTCTATACCGTTACCACCCGGGTAGTTGATACCAAGGAAGCCTTTGAAAAAGCCTATCCCGGGCTGCTTGTTGAAGTAAGGGATTTAAGAAGCCCTAATCTGATCGAAGAGGTCGAAAAGGGAAGCTTAAACACTACACCCGTCTGCGATGTTGTATTGTGCAACGACAACAGCGGCGAATTCAAGTCGCGTCTTGTTGATACCGGTATCGTGGTGCCTTATCTTCCAAAAGATATAAGAACTCACATGAAAGAGGATAACGCTGACGGAATGGTTTCTTTTTTGAATGAGGCGGAGATCCTTTTCTACAGTACGAAAGAGTTTAAGGAGTGTCCGATAAAGAACATCTGGGAACTTACGGATGAAAAGTACAAGGAAAGGATTTATATGCCCAATCCCTTAAGGAGCTTTTCTACTTATGCATTCTGCGCTTCTTCGATGGATAAGGGTGATGAATTATCGGATGCGTATGCAGAATGCTTTGGTGAAATGATCCCGCTTACCGGTTCCGAGACCGCGGCGGAGTTTTTTTGGAAAAAAGTATCCGAAAACATAATATTCACCAACAGTTCGGATGAGGTTACGGAGGCGCTTAACGACGGAAAGGCGGATTTTGGCTGGTGTGTATCGAGTAAATTGCGCCTTGCCGAGGTGGGTTACTGTCTTGCGCCGGTTTATAAACTGTCGCCGTTTTCGGGATGCCGTACGTCTTATTCGGTCATGATGACTGCGGGGTGTGAGCATGAAAATGCCGCGAAACTCTTTATAAGATTTTTGCTTGGTGAAAGTGACGGCCGGGGTGAGGGTTATAAACCTTTTTGCACAGCCGGGACATGGTCTGCCAGGAGCGATGTTCCTGACGGAAATGAGATTCCATTTGATGAGATCGACCTGCTGGTACCCGATCAGCGGAAACTGATAGATGAAAAAGAAAAAGATGTTTTGTTCTGGACTGAAATTTTGAAAGGGGATCAATGAAGAAGGAAAGGATCCTTAAAAGATTCATAACGGCGATCGGAGTGCTCGCTGTTATTCTGGTGCTTATATGGTCTTTCTTTTATTTTCTGACAAAGTCCGTGATAACCAGAAATATGGCAGAGCAGACCGGGTCCGCTTCGGAAACTGTCCTTTACTGTATAGAGGAAGAACTTCTTGTACTTGAAAACAGCGCACTTGAGCTTGCGGGCAGTGAAGACATTGCGGACATGCTTAAAGAAAACGGCTATTCGTTTTATAAGAAGGGAGCAGAACTCTTGTCTGAAAAAAACCATATATCGGGATATATGCAAAAAACCGACGATGTGGTTGTTTTTGATGATGAGGGTACGTTTTTCAGGCTGCGCGGAAGTATCGACAATACTGCTTTAAAACGGGCATTCCTGCTTATGAACGGGAAGAACGGGAATGTTATAAGTATAAACTCCGGCAACGGGATCTATATAGGAACTTATGAGCCTGTGAGGGAAGGAAGCGAAATACTGGGATATGTAGTGTTCTTTGTTGAGGAAACGAAGATCGAGAGGATGTTAAGAACTTACAACCAGTCGGAAGATATAGGCGTTATCCTTTATTCAAAAGACCGTATCCTGTGTACCGATAAGCCGATCCAAAACAGATCTTTGGACGATATAAGACATGAAGCAGCAGTTGTTTACGAAAAAGAAGTCGGATTTTCGGGATTTGGCCTGATGGTCTATTCTTATGAAAAAGGACTGGCCGGAGTATCGTCTTATTTCAATATCGCGCTCCCGATCACGATCCTGATACTTGTATTTACGATAGGACTTTTTGCGAGATATGTGAAAAACAAAATGGTGGAGCCCATAGAACTCATGCGTGAAAGAACGGAAAAGTATCTTCTTAAAAAGCAGATCAACGCTCACTTTACCGTTAATACGCTGAATGTTATAAGAGCACTCATCTTTAAGGGAGACAAGAGGGAAGCTTCGGAAACATGCGATGAACTTGCGGGACTCTTGCGTTACGCCAATGCGGGAGAGGATATGATATTACTGTCCGATGAGTTCTATACGTTGGAGCAATATATCAATATCATGCATACCAGATATCCCGGTATGATCGAAACGGATCTGGGTGAAGGTGATCTCTTTGAGGAGATATATGTGCCCAGAATGCTCCTTCAGCCTGTCGTTGAAAACGCCATAACACACGGGCTTGCCGGTAACCGGGGAAAGATCGGCATTTCCGCAAGCACGGTTAAAGACGATCTTTACATAAAGATCTCGGATAACGGTAAGGGAATGAATGCGGATAAACTTGCGGATCTTAAGCGCATCATAGCGGATGCGGACAATCTGGAGATCAATGAGCCGCGTGAACTGCGGCACATATCCTTACAGAATATCGAGCGAAGGATAAAAACGGAATGTGGCGATAAATACGGACTGGACATATCATCAAAACCCGGTGAAGGGACCGAAGTTACCGTTCATCTGCCGGTGATAAAAAAGTTCTCCGGGGAGTAAAAGAACAGGTTCTGAATATTTGATATATTAATCATAATGTACTACAAAGCCATAAGGCCGGATGAATATTATACTTAAACGAGGCAGTATTTATACTGCCTCGTTTTTATGACTTACAGGAGGGATGGCATTATGGCAGTTTACAGTGCTCCGGAAGGATTTATATGGGATCCGACAAGCGGGCTTTATGTACGGGAATCCATACTTACAGACGGTGCGGGAGTGCGATATCGTCACCGGATGTATTTTAATGCCGACACAGGCGAATATACGCAGTTCAGCGAACCCATTACCGAAGCGGCTCCACCCATGGCTCCCGCGGTACAGCCGGCATATACGCAGCCTGCTCCTGCAGGGAAAAAGGTAAAGACGGCCGGGAAGACGGTAAAGACGGCCAAGAAGGCGGGAAAGCCGGGAAAGAAGCGAAGCATCTGGTTCTTTATAGGCGCGGCAGCAGTCATCACCATCGTGCTGTTTCTTACAATATCGCGCAATAACCATAAGTTTGTGGCACTTACCGATGAGCAGAAAGAAGAGTTTCTGAACGATTACATAGTCGAGGAAGTACCGGCGTGGTCGGTGGATGCCGAACCCTACTACGGTGAGATAAACGGGGGAGGTATCATCAAATGAAAACTTTGATCAAAAGATTGTTGGCTATAGTGATATCCGTGGCCATTCTGGCAGGAGATGCCCCAAGTATAAACGCGAGCGGTCTTGCGGATAGCACGGCCGTTACGGATGATGAATACAGATGGGGACCCGAAGTCACATTTGACGGTGGCAATCTCGTGGCGCAGACGGATAAGTACTTTTTTTATAACGACGAAGAAGACGGTCTTTTCCATGCCATGGATAAGAAAAAGAAAAAAGACATCGTATTGACCGATTTCCCGGCAGCAAACATGGTTGTTTACAATGATTCTCTTTTCTTTACGGATGTGGAATGTCCTATAAGCGTGGAAAACGATAACGGTGAGGCACTCAGCTATAACTACGGCGGGTCACTTTACAGGCTTAACGGCATCGATAATCTCTCGGGTGACCTTTCCATAGCAAAGATAGGTGAATCCGACAGTTATTATTACAATATCCAGGCAGATCACAACGGATTCTATGCCCTCAAGGCAAGTGAGGATGAGAGTCATACCGAATATGTAAGATTGAATACAAGCGGCGAAGAACTCGGAAATCTCTATACATCCGAAGATGAATTTATCGTAAAGACCGTTGAATCCGGCGGATACCTCTTTATGGAAGTTTACACCGCCGAGGAAACCGGATATATACTGTGCGTCGACAGAGATAACGGTACGGGACTTGAATGTACGTTTGACGGCATATGCCTGCATATCGTATCGGGATATATCCTGTATGTTGATAATCAGGATTCATTCGTTTATGCGGTTAAACCGGGTGAAACGGAAGCCAAGGTCATCTCGTATTTCCCGGTTACATCAATGGGGACCTGGTGCGAGTACGCAATGTGTTACTCGGCACCTACCGAGAAACAGCCCAACAGCACAAAATTTGCGATCAGTAAGGTTTCTTTTGAATCGCCGTTTGAATATTCGTACTCACTTTCGGTGAACGGGTGGATCAATTTTGTGGAGATATATCTGGAAGACGCTTCTGCCTATAACCCGTTTTTGCCGGCATGTACCGTTCCTACCGATCCGCCTCAGGGAGTGCCTGTCCCTCCTTATGTACCGCCGACGGGAGGTGGAACCGGTACACCGGTCTCCAGAGGTGGCGGGAAAAAACCGCAGGTTCATTACGGACCGGGCCTTGGTACCGGCAAGAACTGGATAAAGCTGCACGGTCCCGAGGATCCGCCGCCGGTCACATCAACCGAACCGCCTGTTTCTTCGGTGGAAACATCTCCCCCGAGGAAAGACGATAGAAATAATGAGGATGCGGTCCAGGCTGTAAGAGATTTCCTGAATTACGTAAAGTGGGGAAATTTCGATGATGCCGTATATCTTACCAAGGATGAGCAGACAAAGTTATCCGAGTGCGCATGGGAAGATCATTTGAGGGCAAAGTATATAAAAGACAAGATCCGTGAGGCTCTGTATTCCGTTCTTTCGGTTCTTGATACGTCCCAGATCCCGATAGATGACCTGGAAGACGAGATATATTACTGGTTTAAGCAGTTCCTTGACAATGTATCTTTTGATGCCGAACTTGAAGGACCCGGAAATAAATTCGGAGTGACTGTTTATGCCAAGTCAAACGGATTCATGTTGCTTCGCGAGGACATCATATATAGATCGGGAAAGACATCAAAGGGCACGTGGATAGTCCATCAGATAGATGAGCACTATCAGGATTTTGAGATTCCGATCAAAGTTACGTGGAGCGACAAAACAAAGCGTTGGACAGTAGATAAGAGCGACGCTGAGTGGTTTATCGAATCGCTTTTAAGGGATACGACCGATATTATCAGTTACAGGCAAAAGCCAAGCGGAGGCGGAGGCAGCGGCACCCAGAATACCGGTGGTGATACTTCAACACCACCCGAGCCTGAACCTGAGAAGAGTCCTTTCCCTGACTTTAAAAAGATACGGGAAGAAGCCGATAAGGCATTTCCGGACAGCAAATTTCATGCCGATCTCAGGGCGTATAATATTTTGATGAACGAGTATCAGTCCATTCCGACGATAGCAGCTATCGCTGATAATAAATACGGAAACGGCGGAGTATATTCGTTAATCGGATTTATGAGCGATGACAACTATAAAGAAGCCAGGGGCATGTTAAGAGCTCGTATCGAAACGCTTGATGATACGCTTAAAAGCGATAAACAGAAGATCGAAGATGCTTACAAAGACAATCAGATATCCGAAAAGGCTCGCGATCAGCAGATAAAGGACCTCGAGGAAAAGAAAGCCGCGGATGAGAAAGGCTTAATGGCACTCGAGCGTGAGATGATCAAGTTAAGACAGATCGATACAAAGGACAAGATTAGGGCGGGTTGTTACAATATGATGGATTCGCCCCTTACGTTCGGAAGCAAAGCATATAACGAGAGAAGCGAAAATGTTGCCCGCGGAGCAAGCTATATGGCACTTGATTTTTATGCTTCTATAGAAAATGAATGGATAAAGATCAGGAGCCGGTATGGGTTCTCACCGTTTCTTTACTGATAACGATTGACCGAAATGTATGTGCCCGTCTAAAGAAAACGTACGTGGCACGGAACGGAGAAATATGGCAAATTATTACCCGCCGGAAGGGTTTACGCTTGATACCGCTTCCGGAGAATATAAAAATGTGATCGTGATTCCCGATGAAAACGGGATAAATAAGCAGGTCATAACCTGGTTTAACGATGTTACCGGGGAGTACAGACAGGAGATCCGGCAGCTTACCACGGCAGCACCTCCGATGCAGCCGGCACCGCCCGCGCCTCCGATGCAACCGGCACCGCCCGCGCCTCCGATGCAGCCGGCACCGCCTGCACCGCCGGCAAATGCAGGACAGCCTGCGCCGATGACGATACCGATGCCGCCAAGAACGGAAGTGAATGCTGCACCGCCCGCATATACCGGGCCGTATTATCAACCGCCCCGCAAAAAGAGCAAGGTGCCGGCGATAATAGGCATAATCGCAGCGGTTCTCGTGCTGGGCGCGGGTGTAGTTTTCGGGGGGAAATATCTTCTTGATAAGCGTGCGGAAGGCGGAGACGGCAAGTTTTCTTTTGCCGCAAAAGAAAGCAAGGATTCCGACGATGCCGGCGAGTCTAAGGCAGGTGCAAAGATAGTCGATAAGACTGTTGACGGGGGAGGAAAAAGCGCTTCGGCCGACAGCGGTTCGAATGGGTCTGTCGATACCGATGACGGTGATGACACTACAGATAGCGGTGCAAACTCATATTATACGCCCGAAGAGAGCTATTCAACCGCGGTATTCCTGTTAAGCTATCACAGCTCGACCAATCTTATATATTCGGGAGATCCCGTTGACCTTTCGAAATTTGGAGGTATGCGTACGACAACCGATTATCGCCCGTATGCGTACAGTTTCGAATTTGATTCACAGGGTAACGTAGAGTACTGGTTCTGCAGTTATGTTTCGGCCGAGGACGCGGCGAATTACAGTTATGACAATGAGATCATTCAGTCTGACTCCAAAGGCATCGAGACGATCGATAAATGGATGGAAGGCGAGAGTACTGCATGTGTTAAGTTCAGTTATTCCGGATACACGGCAACGCTTAAATGCGATTTTGAAAACAAGACCGAGAAACTGTTTCTTGATGATGTATCGTCTTCGGCAGACCCCAAATGTCTGCTCGCTTATTGCGACGACGGTATAGGAGAACTATATACGCCTGAAGACATAGAGGAAATAAAAGATAAACTGGGAATGGACTGGTGATCGGAAGACGATCGGCAGGATATCATTTAATGATCGGAGGATATGGATATGGCTAAATATCTGCCGCCCGAGGGATATATACTTGATGAGACCACGGGTTTATATGTAAGCGAAACAAAAATAACGGATATAAGCGGCAATACCATGACGATGGTAATGACCTTTGACGCCGATACCGGAGAATTCAAGCAGAAGATGGCGGAACCGGCCGTACCGGAGACACCTGTCGAGGAACCGGCCGTTGCGGAGCCCGAGGAACCTGTAGAGGAGCTTGAAGCACCCATCGTGGAGGTTGAGGAACCCGTTGCTGAGCCTGAGGCACCTGTTGCGGAGCCCGGGACGCAGGGAGGACTTAAGCCGCCCCCGCCGATACCGGCAGCGATGATAAATCCGGCTGCACCGCCGGCAAGATTGCAGCCGCAACCCGCAACACCTGCGCCGCAATTGCAGTCGCCTTCCGCAATACCCGCACCGCCGCCCTTGCCGGCTGCGTTACAATCCGGCACAACGGTTCAGGCAGCGCCGGTCCGTCAGGCACCTCCGCCTCCGCCGATCAGGCAGGCACCTCCGCCTCCGCCTGTTCAACAGCCGCCTCAGCAGCCTCCTGTTCAGAGCGCACAGCCCGGTCAGCAGCAGCGCCCGCCACAGGGGTATAATCAGTACGCGAAGCCCAATAATCCATATATGCAGCCCAATAATTACGCTCAGCCCGCGCCCAAGAAAAAGGGTAAAGGCGGAGCCATCGCGGCTATCGTCATCGCGGCCTGCCTGGTGCTTGGACTTGGTGTATTCGCTGTCATTAAGTTTACGGGTAATAAAGGCGGTACAGATGCCGGATTTGCCGGTATGTTCAATAAACTCGACCGTGACAGCACAACTACGGTATCCTCATCGTCCACATCGGCCGATACGAACAAAAAGACCGCCGATACTAAGACTAATACCGTTAATACGGATGAATACGGCATCAATCAGGGCCTTATAGAAATACTTGTACATGATGACAAGGAAGCGGATTTCGTGTTCCACGGAGACAAGGCTAACGGAACGGATTTAAGATGGCTTTCGTTCTTTACAGGCAAATATCTTATAACGGCTTTCGATTCGGATAACGATGACATCAAAGAGATACAGGAAGTCGGGATATATATGCAAAACGGCAGTGACTACAAGTATGTGGGTCATGCCGAGTATTATATCGACGGAGATGACTTTGTGATATGTGCCGATTCGCTCATAGTGCCGGATCTTGATTTTACGAGACTCAGTTCATGGGGAAAACTTGATTACGGTTATTACGACGGCACGGAATTCAGCACCGAATGTGACATGAACAAGTACGCTAAAAACGGCTCGTACAGCTTTTCAAAGGGTGTTAAGTCCGACGAACAGAAAGCAGCCGATCTTTTTGGCGGAACGGGTTATGCGACCGAGGACGAATACTATGAACAGGAATACTATGATAGCGGGTATTCCAACGATTATTATGAAGAAGAGTATTACGAGGGTCCGAAACTTACCAATGTGACCGTCCCGGCATCGCATTACTGCGGAATATTCTACTGTGACGACTTTGATACATTCGACCGGGCGAGCGCTCCCACGATAGCTCTTTACGAAAACGGAACGTTTGAGATATATGCAAACTTTATGGAAGGTTTCTGCAGTTATTACGGTGAATTTTCCGTAGAACAAAAGGGTTCTGATATATATGTCAATCTGTTCAATTACGATGCATTAAACGGTGTTCCGACTACAGCTACCATAAAGTTTTCGGCTAATGATCCGGATTATCTGTGGTTCCTTGATCCTGGCTTCGGAGTCATGGGATACAGATTCGGAGACGGCCCCTTCGGATTTTACCGTGATATGCGCGGTTAGCACTGGCGAAAACATCGAAATTCACCTAAGAATATGCTGCCCGCCATTCAAAATCCGGTTGATATTTTACCGCTTCGGGGTTAGACTTTAACTGTAACGGAGAAGCACATTAATCCCCGTTCGCATACAGAAAGGAGAACTCTTATGATCAATATTCTTGTTGCACTTCTTATCGGAGCGGTTTCCGGATGGCTTGCAGGCGTCATCATGAAGACAAACCATTCTCTGATAATCAATATCATCTTAGGTCTTGTCGGCGGACTTGTTGGCGGATTTTTGGGAAAACTCATCGGTGTGGGAGCAACCGGCTGGATCGGAACGATCCTTATTTCCGTAGTCGGCGCATGCCTTCTTATCTGGCTCTTCAGACTGATCAAGAAGTAATATAGTAAAAGAAAATATAACAAAAGACCCGCCACGGTGATGTGGCGGGTTTTCTTTACATTTCCGTGTTCTCCATCCACATCTTAAGTGCGCTTACGGAAAGAGAGATGGAATCGAGCTGTTCTTTTATCTTGTTAAAATCGGTCTTTTCTTCTTCGCTTATGATACCGTCCACGGTGATCTCTATGAGGCGGTTTTTTTCTTTTTCGATGGCATTGAGACTTGCCAGCATTTCAAGAGTTATCTGGGAAAGCTCTTTTAACCTTACTTCGGGTACGTATTTACGGCCGATCGGGCATTCGTGCGAGCAGTAATAATTGCACAGCTCCGCGTCGTTGTAGCATTTGGCCATCGTAACGATCTCTTCGGGGCGGGCTTCCAAAACGCCGCGCTCGATCTTGTCTATGCGGTCATCGGAGATGTATTCCATAAGTTCCGATGCTTTTTCGCGTGTAAGTCCCGCGGCCTCACGGCTTAACTGAAGTCTTGATTTGTTTTCTCTTGTGGATCTTTTTCCCATAACTTTTTTCCTTTTTAAACATACTGTGGCCCTATGCCTTAGCCGTTAACACAAAGTTTATCATAATAATGCGACCTTCGCGACATTTTCTTTTGCCCGTGATCTAAAATGTAAACGGTTCAACGATCATCGCAAGGATTTTTCTCGCAAAAGAAGGCGATTTATTGTATAATTTTCGCATATCACGCGGTGTACCTTTTGCCTGCCGGGGGTTACCATTGTTTCAACAGGTGAGCGAATGGGCGCCGCCTCAAACACAACACACTAAGGAGGGGTATATGAAATTATTATTATCGAGTCTTTCGGGACTTAACTCACTGCTTATAGCACTTGTGATAATCGCCATAATACTTGTTCTTGTGATCATCGCAAGCGGATATGTAAAGGCACCCCCGGATAAAGCATTCATCATTTCCGGTATGAAGAAAGAGCCCAAGATCCTTATAGGACGCGCGGGCATCAAACTTCCTTTCTTTGAAAGAAAAGATACTCTGGTACTTAAACAGATAAGTATCGACATCAAGACAAACGGCTATGTGCCCACACTTGACTTCATCGGTGTAGATATCGACGCGGTCGCAAAGGTAAGAGTAAAGACCGATCACGAAGGCATCAAGATCGCCATGAAGAACTTCCTTAACATGGACGAGCCCAGGATCATCGCAGCACTTACCGATTCACTTCAGGGTAACATGCGTGAGATCATCGGTACCGTTAAGTTAAAAGAGTTAAACACCGACCGTAAGAAATTCGGTGATGAGGTTCAGGAAAAGGCACAGAAGGATATGAACGCACTCGGTATCGAGATCATATCCTGTAACATCCAGAAGATCGAAGACGAAAAAGGTCTTATCATTGCCCTCGGTCAGGACAACATGTCCCAGATCCAGAAGGACGCTTCGATCGCAAAAGCTCAGGCCGACAAGGACGTAGCTATCGCAGAGGCAGAAGCCAAGAGACTTGCCAACGAGGCACAGGTTAAGGCTGAGACCGAGATCGCTTCCAAACAGAACGAACTTCGTATCAAACAGGCTGAACTGAAGCGCGAATCCGATATCAAGCAGGCTGAAGCCGATGCAGCATACGAGATCCAGCAGCAGGAACAGCGTAAAACGATCGAGATCACTACCGCAAACGCGAACATCGCCCGTCAGGAACGTGAGATCGAATTAAAGAGAAAAGACGTTGAAGTAACCGAACAGACTCTCGAAGCCGAGATCAAGAAACGTGCGGAAGCCGAGAAATTCGCCCGTCAGCAGAAAGCTGAAGCAGAGCTCTTCGAAAGACAGCGTAAGGCTGAGGCTGAAAAGTTCGAGAAACAGAAAGCCGCAGAAGCCGCAAAGATCAAAGCGGAAGCAGATCTTTACGCAAAGACTCAGGAAGCCGAAGGTATCCGTGCCGTAGGTGAAGCCGAAGCAAAGGCTATCGAAGCCAAGGGTATCGCTGAGGCCGAAGCTCTTGAAAAGAAAGCTGAAGCCATGAAGAAATACGGACAGGCCGCAATGATCGAAATGATCGTAAAGGCTCTTCCCGATATGGCGAGCGCTATCGCAAAGCCTCTTGAGAACATCGAAAAAGTCACGATCTTCGATGGCGGTAACGGTGAAGGCGGTGTCGGAAGCGTAGGATCATACGTTCCCAATGTACTTGCAAAGACCATGGAAACCGTCAAGGAAGTTACCGGACTTGATATCGTGGACATCATGAAGGCTCAGACCTATGATGCCAAGGTTACCAGAAACATCAACATCTCAGGCATCAACGAGGAAGCAGCCGATACCTCCAAGGCAGTGGCAACACAGGCCGCGGTAAAGGTTGCAACCGAGGATAACACGGAATCGTAAACCGGCTAAGCCGGGTACGGCACCAACTAAGTAATAACGCACGGCGTGATCGTCACGTCGGCTTGCACCGCCACTTATCGTGGCGGTGCTTTTTTGTGCAATTTTGAGAAAAAACCCGATAAAATACGCAGATGTTATCCGCAAATTAACTTTATTAATCGACTATAAAGGAGTAAAATGTATAAATATAAATCATAAAGCCAACAGCGTATATTTACGCATGGAGAGACACAGCCAATGAGTAAAAAGAAAAAGACAGTAAGCATGGTGGTCTTTGCCGTGATACTTGTCGGGCTGCTCGTGGGGATAATACTTACAAAACCCCATCACGAGGAACCGATAAGGGAAGTCATGAAAGATGCCGTGCTTCATGAATCGGCCAAGGTGGATCTTTTCGGTCTGGCCACGGTCAATCCCGGTCTTATAAGTGCTTATACGGTCACCGCGGTGTTCTTTATATTCGCACTTATAGTAAGGATCTTTGCGATCCCCAAATTTAAGATAATGCCGGGTAAATTCCAGATGCTTCTTGAAAAGGCGGTCGGAATGTTTGAAGACCTGGCGGTCTCCAACAGCCCGCACAGGAACAAGTTCCTGGGGGCATATGTATTCACCGCGGGAGCATACATCTTCATAGGTACCGTTTTTGAACTGTTCGGATTTCAGGTACCGACCACCACGGGCGGAGTGATAGCGCTTCCCGCACCGCTTGCGGATATCAACGGCGCGATCTCGATGGGCGTCATGTCATATTCCGTCATAATGTCGGGAGGTATCGCGGGCAACAAGGGAAAGGGAATACTGCTTACTTTAAAGGATTTCTCGCTTCCCATCTCGATGAGTTTCCGACTGTTCGGAGCACTCTTAAGCGGAGCTCTTGTAACGGAACTGGTGTATTACTACATGGCCGTAAGCTTTGTTATACCGGTATTCGTGGGAGTGATGTTCACAATGCTCCACGCACTCATACAGGCTTACGTACTTACGATGCTAACGGCTCTGTTTTACGGCGAGGTTTCGGAGCCGCCTCATAAAAAAGAAAAAAAGTCCAAAAGGAACAGAAACGATAATTTAAACCCGGAGGTTGAATAACATGAAAAAGATCACAAAACTTACAGTAATCCTTGCAGCGCTTTTGATCACTGTCGGATTTATGGCAAGCCCCTTAAAGGCATACGCCGCAGCGACCGGAGAGACCGCAGTTGAGGCAGCCCAGGATCCCACTTCCGCCAAGGCATGGTCGGCAGCGATCGCCATCGGTGCAGCCGCAGCGGCAGGTGCTCTTGCAATGGGACTTGTTATCGCCAAGACCGTTGACGGTATCGCAAGACAGCCCGAAGCCGAAGGCAAGATCAGAACCGCGATGATGCTTGGTCTTGTGTTTGTTGAAACCGTAGTTATATACGCGCTGATAGTAGCCATTCTTATCGTATTCGTATTGTAAGGAAAGGTGCAGATTATGCCGTTAAATATTGATATTCAGCAGATACTTCTGCATATGTTCAACTTTGTGCTGCTTTTTGGCATTTCGTACTTTCTTCTTTACAATCCCGTCAAGAAGTTTATGGACGACCGCAAAAAGTACTACGAAGACATGGATGCGGAGGCAAAAGAAAACCTTAAGCAGGCCGAAGAACTTAAGGCTTCCTATGAAGCCAAGATATCAGGTTCCGACGCCGAGATAGAAAAGAGGCATGACGAGATCATAAGCGAAGCTTACAAAAGACGTGATGCCATGCTTGAGCACGCTCACAAAGAAGCTGACGAGATCGTTGACAAGGCCAAAAAGGAAGGCGATTACGCCCGCAAGAAGAGTGTTGAGAACGCCAAGGCAGAAATTGAAGCTTATGTGACCAGGGCCGCCGAGAAGATCGTAAGCGGTGAAGATCCTTACGAATCTTTTGCGGAGTCACCCAAAAGTGAAGAATCATAAAGAGTTTGACAGGATAAAAGCAAATGAGTAATCCCATAGATGAAAACATGGCATATCTCTATGCCGAGCACGAACCCGATGAGGCACAGCTCAGAAGTTTACATAAGTTCATAATTGAGACCGATGGCAAAGATTCCGACATCAAGTGGGTAAAGAGTGACAAATTTGCCGGCGGTTTTGCGTTAAGGCTCGGAGAAAAGATCTACGATTGGAGCCGTGAAGGCCGGTTAAGACAGCTTCGTGAGGCCATATCGGGAGTTGCGATCTCCAATGACATAATACCGCTCATAAAAGACAGGCTCGATACATGGACTCCCAAGGCAATGGCCGAAGAGATCGGTACGGTCACGACTGTCGGAGACGGCATTGTTACGATAAGCGGGTTAAGAAAGGCTACCTACGGCGAGATCCTTCTTTTTGAAGACGGAACACGCGGAATGGTGTTAGATCTTCGTCCCGATGAGATCGGATGCATTCTTTTTGATGACGATGAAAACATCAAAGAAGGCAGCAGTGTAAAGCGTACCGGCAAAACCGCGGGCGTGCCCGTGGGCGACGGATTTCTGGGACGTGTCGTAAACGCACTCGGTGTGCCCATAGACGGTGCCGGAGAAGTTATGCAAAGCGGCTACAGAGCCATCGAAACGCCTGCTCCCGAGATACTTGACAGACAGCCCGTCGATAAACCTCTTAAAACGGGAATACTTACGATAGATTCGATGTTTCCCATCGGCCGCGGCCAGCGTGAACTTATAATCGGCGACCGCCAGACCGGTAAGACCTCAATAGCCATGGATACCATCATCAACCAGAAGGGTAAGGATGTTATCTGTATTTACGTCGCCATCGGACAAAAGACGAGTCTTGTGGCCAGAATGTACGACATGCTCAAAAAGCATGATGCCATGGATTATACGATCATCATAAACGCATCGGCCGCAGACGCCGCATCGCTTCAGTATATAGCACCTTATTCGGGCTGTGCGATGGGTGAGTATTTCATGGATGAGGGAAGAGACGTACTGATCATATATGACGATCTTTCCAAACATGCCGTTGCCTACAGATCGATAAGTCTGTTGCTTGAAAGAAGCCCCGGCCGTGAGGCATATCCCGGTGATGTATTCTATCTTCACTCAAGACTTCTTGAAAGATCGGCGCATTTAAGTGATGAAAGAGGCGGCGGTTCCATGACCGCGCTTCCAATAGTAGAGACTCAGGAAGGTGACGTTTCCGCTTACATCCCCACCAATATCATTTCCATAACCGACGGACAGATATTCCTTGAGACCGACCTTTTTGCATCGGGCCAGAGACCTGCCGTAAATGTCGGACTTTCGGTTTCGCGTGTGGGCGGTGATGCACAGACCAAGGCCATGAAAAAGGCCGCGGGCGCCATCAGACTCGATCTTGCGCAGTTCAGGGAAATGGAAGTGTTCACTCAGTTCTCAACGGATATGGATGAACTTACCAAAAACCAGCTGGCCTACGGTAACGGTATCATGGAGATGTTAAAACAGCCTCAGAACCACCCTTATGACGAATCCGAGGAAGTGGTGATGCTGGTGGCATCTCAGCATCTTAAGTTTATTAAGATCAAGACATCTAAAGTCGGTGAATTTATAAAGGGACTTCTTAAGTATTTTAAAGAGAACGAAGCCGAACTCATGGAGAGGATCGATCTTACCGGAATGCTTGAAGATTCCGACAGAGCCGCCATTGTAAAAGCGGCCGAGAAGTATCAGGAGATCTTTTTGGAAGGATAAGATATGTCAGATATCAGAGAGATAAGAAGACATATGGAAAGTGTACGGGATACCCAGAAAGTTACGGGTGCCATGCACATGATAGCCGCCACCAAGATGCGGCATGCCAAAGAGGAACTTGATTCCACGAGGCCTTATTTTGATGCCGTAAGAAACGAGATCAAGAGAGTTTTCCGTGTAGACACAAATATCGAGAGCAGATATCTCTATCCGGCCGGCGAACACGATCTTCCGGGTGCATATGCATATGTTGTGATAACCGCCGACAGAGGTCTTGCGGGCACCTACAATCAGACCGTGTTAAAAGAAGCCGAGCGCCTGTCCAAAGAACATGAATCGATGTTTTTTGTGATAGGTGAGTTTGGAAGACGGTATTTCCAAAGTAAGGAAATGGATTATGAGAAAGATTTTGTGTTCTCCGCCCAGAACCCCACTCTTCAGCGTGCGAGAGTTATTACGGCAAGGCTTTTAAATCTCTACCAGGAAGGCCGCGTTTCCAAGATCTTTGTTATCTATACAGACCTTGTCTCAAGTGTTGCCCAGCAGGCGAAGCTTCGCAGGATACTGCCGTTTCACCGCGGCGATTTTGTGATCGAGAAAAAAGAAAAAGAGATAAGACATCCCTTCATTTTCTACCCTTCGGTTGCACAGGTTCTTGACAACATGGTGGAAAGTTACATGACGGGATACATATACAGCGCACTTGTTGACAGTTTCTGCTGTGAGCAGAGCGCCAGAATGAATGCGATGGATGAGGCCAGCAGCAATGCGGAAGAGATCTTAACGGATTTAAGGCGTACCTACAACCACGCAAGACAGGGCAAGATCACCAAGGAGATCACCGAGATATCATCGGGCGCCAAGGCGCTTGCCAAAAGACACGAACGTAAAGAGAAGTTAAATCAGGAAAGGAATACCCGTAAGAAATGACAGGTACGATAGTTCAGGTTTCGGGATCGGTGGTGGACGTTAAGTTCGCACCGGGTGAAGTTCCCGCAATACGTGAAGCACTTTATGTTGAATTTCACGGCAAAAGAATATTCATGGAAGCCCAGCAGCATATCGGCGACGATACGGTGCGCTGCATAATGCTCGGTCAGAGCGAAGGGCTTGCCCGCGATATGGAAGTCACTTCGACGGGTGCACCCATCAAGGTTCCGGTAGGAAATGTGACACTGGGACGTATGTTTAACGTCCTGGGAGAGCCTATCGATCACAAGGAGCCCATAAGCGAAGACTGCGAAAGACGGTCCATCCATCGAAAGGCACCTTCATTTGCGGACCAGACGGCTACGGTTGAGATACTGGAGACGGGTATCAAGGTAATAGATCTTCTTGAGCCCTATTCAAAAGGCGGTAAGATCGGTCTTTTCGGCGGTGCCGGCGTAGG
>JAEEGL011632964.1_pt1 | contig 27742 bp, 20 predicted proteins | sample 9134231 | NCBI WGS metagenome assembly JAEEGL01 (sample SAMN16246548, study PRJNA631951) | gut metagenome | biome: gut microbiome; feature: rumen; material: fiber-attached | host: Bos | place: Iran: Karaj | collected 2018-10
CATCTCCACGCTCCGTCCCTTCGTCACGGACTCGATCTGGGTCGGTAAGATGAACCGGGGGAAGGCCAGGATGAAGAACAATGGACACTGGAACCCGCAGACCGAGGCCAAGTACAACGAGCTCATGTCCATCTGGTACGCTGACGCCAACATCATGGCCATCTACGACCGCTACAAGGACGACTCGCTCATCCGCTGGAAGGAGTCCATCGCCAAGGTCGTCGGTGCCGTGAGCGACTGCAAGGACTAGTACAACCCGGCCTCGGCGGGGTGATACCGGCTGGGGCTGCCAATAACCAATAATAACGAATATGAAGAAGAAAGCAATTATGACCGCCGCATTGTTTACCAGCAGGACTGACGAATGGGCCACTCCCGCCGCCACGTTCGCGGCTCTGGATGAGGAGTTCCATTTCGACCTCGACCCTTGCGCAACTGACGGCAACCACAAGTGCAAGAGTTACTACACGAAGGAAGATGACGGCCTCAAAAGAGACTGGGGCGGCCGCCGGGTTTTCTGCAATCCGCCGTATGGTCGGGTAATGCCCGCCTGGGTGAAGAAGTGCAGCGAGGAGGCCCAGAAGCCCGGGACCACCGTCGTGATGCTCATTCCCGCACGGACAGACACCGCCTACTTCCACGATTACATCTACGGGAAGGCTGAGATCAGGTTCGTACGTGGTCGGCTCCACTTCAACGAATCCAAGAGCGCCGCACCATTCCCGTCAATGATCGTCGTATTCAGAAACCAGAATACCCTTCCGTCGGAGTCCACCGAGGAAAAGGGTGATTCCGACTAACCGAACTTATTACTGTATGAAAGATTTCCTCCTGCTCGGATCGAAGAGCGCCATGGGATTCGTCACAGACACCTTCCGCGACATGAAAGACGGTGAGGTCAAGGTCGGCTACACCACGCCGAAGTCATACACCAGGCCAGACGGTACGGAGAAGTCGGTCGCCTCGCTCTGGTTCACGAACCTGGAGGGCGACGGCGAAAAGGTGCGCAAGATCCCCACCCTTGTCAAGTCCTACAACCCGACCGCCTATCCCACGCTCGACAACTACGACGCCATCGAGGCCGGCCGGGTGAAAGACATCCCCTATGACTATGAGGGTCCCATGGCGGTGCCGGTCACGTATCTCGAGAACCCGCTCCCTGGCTATACAACGCTGGGGATACTGACGGGTGAGCACACAGTGATCGATGGCGAATACGTTCTTGGGCATCAAGGGAGACTCAACGGTAAGAACCTGTTTACACGCATTATCATACAAAAGGACCAGCCTATGGCAAAGAACGAAAAACTGAAGAGGGCTCGCACCGCAAAGGACGACGAGTTCTACACGCACATCTCCGACATCGCAGCGGAGGTGAACCACTACAGACGGGAGCTGAAGGGCAGGTGGGTCTACTCACCCTTCTCCGACTACCGGTATTCCAAGTTCGTCGAGTACTTCACCAAGCACTTCCACGAGCTCGGTCTCTCTCACTACACCGCGACCTGCCTGGATCGCGGCGACGGAGCGTGGCGCTACGACTACGATGGGCACAAGGCAACCGTGACCAAGCTCACTGGCAACGGCAGCTTCGACAGCCCCGAATGCACGGCCATCATGATTGCTTGTGACATCGTGATTGACAACCCGCCGTTCAGCCTGCATCACGAAATCCAGGCATGGTTGAAGAACGCTCAAGACAAATCTATTAACCTTCGTAAAACCGCGTAAAGCAATGGAAGAAAATCAAAATCAAAACCAACAACAGCAAGACAACACTCCCAAGTGGAAGAAGGTTGTCTGGATCCTCTTCGGTGCCGGTTCAGTTGCCGGTGTAGCCGTGGCACTCATCAACACACTGGGGGATGCTCCGGGACAGTGCATCAAGAACCGGAGCTACACTCGAAACTACAAGAAACGGCTCGACTTGGACTTCGAGGACATGGTCCGTCGCGACCGGTATTACCGCAATCGCAAAAACAATGGCTAAGAGCAACAAACGCAACAGTGGAGCCCCGTACCGGAAAGGGTACGGGGACTCCCTCTATCCTAGTCGTATCAAGGTCAAATATAACGGATTCACAATCGAAGGCTCAGGTCATATGGCTGTATCAGACATGGCACGTGGCGGGAGCGTTGCAGCCTCGACCTTTGGTATGATGAAACAATCCGAGTTGAGTGCGACCTTCCGTGATATACTAGGGAAGAAGCTCATCGGAGAGCTTATCGGAGAGAATTCAACGGCGACGCAGCAAGTACTTGTGACGGGCAATGATGAGGGACAGCGGTGGATTGAACTCTTTCACCAAAATCATCCCATGCCGTCCCTGCTCCTGCTTCCATATGAGTTGGGGACCATTATAAGCTGTTTCCCTAAAGGATACGAGGAGGCGATGCTCCTTCACCTTCTGTCGATGTTGGGGGCTCTCTGTTTCTCAAGGGTTCGCTCGAAGTACCTGGATGGAAAAATGCACTCTCCTAGCCTCCAGGTTGTAGTCGAGGCCATCAGCGGAGCCGGGAAGGGCAAGTTCAAGGACATTTTCGACTTGCTCTTTGAGCGTGTACGTGAAGATGACAATGTGAAATACGCTGCCGATGATGGGCGTGGTATTATCCAGGTCATTGGCATCAACACAACCCCGGCGAAGTTCTTCCAAATCACGGCTCGGAACAAGGGGGTACACCTGTTTGTGATTCATCCCGAGATCTCACACGTCACCAGAATCTTGAAAAAGAAAGAAGGGCTGTCATATGAGCATTTCCGCTGCGCTTTCGACAACGATGAGGTCGAGTACAATTCCATGGCCAAGAAGATGCAGCATGGCCGCTTCCGCGTTTATCTGAACTGCACTTTTACTGGAACTCCAGTTGCCGTCGATGCCTTCATCGCAGGAGAGGAAGTCGGAGGAACGGCACAAAGAATCTGCTGGACCACCATCCCGGAGATTGACTATTCTGACTTGCAGGAAACCGAGTATCCAGACGATGCCGAACTGGAGCACCTTCGTGACCAGATTGACTCTTGGAGGCAGCAGTACTGCTTTGATAACAGCTCCGGTGTTGACGATCCCTGCCCTGAGACCGTGATTGAACTTGGATATGTGAAGGCCGTTCTTTCTCAGTGGATCAAGGAGCAATCGGAATTGGCCGACAGGGAAAACAATCCTGCCAGAAAGGCCGCCGCCCTACGAGAGGCCGCGATTGCCTTCCACTGCGCCATGGTCCTTCATATGCTTTACGACCAGCCTGGAGAGAAGGACGAGGATGACCGGAAAAAGGTTATTATTCTTACCCTCTACCTCGCCGACTATTGCATGGAGCGTTACCTCCTTCGCTTCAAGAAGATCATGAATGCCGACATTGCACGCAACCGCCAGAAGGAACAAATAGTGGCGGCGTCCTCGGGTGAAGTCAGCACTCACACAGGGAAACAGCTTTCTCCGAAGGAGCTCTACGATCTGTACCATCAGTCTGACCCCAGTACCGGAAAGCCCTGGTCATATAAAGCCCTCGCTGAAGCTTATCCAGGCAATGGATCCGATGTGACAATCATGACCAAAGTCAACAACTATGCTGCTGAAAACGGTCTCCTCGTCCGCGGACAGGCGCCGAAGAAACGCTAAGTGCTTAGTAGAGTTAGCAAAGAATATTCCTGAATTTCAATGATTTACTACATACACTAAGTTGTTAAGGCCGCTAAGTTAGTAGAGTTAGCGGAACAATTGACGGGAAACCGTATTAATGGAGGAGGGAGGCCCAAAGCCTCCCTCGCTGTTTCGGAGTCGAACCGAAAACCATACCTCCTGACCCGCCCTATTAATCGAGGCGCCTACTTTATCTCATGCTCGCAAAACCAAAATAGCGGCAATAGCGCCGGGTCTGCCAGTCAGTAAAAACGGATATGGGTGAACCCCACCATGGCAAAGATAACAATAATTCCTGACAATGAAATAATATCTTATCCCGTAATTGCTTTCTTCATCTCCGAATGCCTATGTATTCTTGATGGCTGCAGAAACAAATCGGCTACGATAGCTCCCTCTTCAGAAACGCGGTTAGTTGCTCCATGCCGTACTGAGAACTCATGGTCGGGCAGACGGAAACCAGTTCCCACCCTTGCTTACCCAACTTCTCGACCTCCTTCATCATGCCGTCCAGGCCAGAAGGAAGGGAGCAGCTAATATGTTTGTATTCAAATATCTTCATTTCGGATCTTTTATTGTGACATATACTCGTGCGCGACTATGGGGCGAAAGGGTAGGTTCTCATAACTAGTCCAAGAGGGTGTCGCTTATCTCTTTTGCCGGGGAAATCGCTTTCTCTGTCTCAACCTTAACAATCACTTTCTTACAGCGAATGTGGGCAAATCCATCCAAATCGACGTATGCATCATCTGGCGAAGCATCGAATGTAAGGCGACCTATTCTTGGAAGACACCTCGCGTAACTCACAAAATCCACAATGGGATTAATACATCTAACCTTTACTATTCGCACAGTATCTCGGCCTTGCGCCATTCCCCACTCTGTCGGGGCTTCCACAAGCACAAAAGATAAGGAATGGAGGTTAAACGAGAAACGGGAAATGAAAGATACGGTCTCTTCCGGAAAAAGCCGCATCTGGGTTAATGCATCAACACCCACGAGACGCGATGAATGGGTTAAATTGCGAATCTCCATGGCTATTTGTCAAGAATCTGCACAATCGGAACGGTCTTCACAAACTCGTTCTTCGTTTCATAGCGATATGTTCCCACCTGGCGGGCGACTTTGCCAGTGGAAACTTTGATGATTAAATCATCATAATAGGTCACACCATCCTCCGGCAGGAAAAAGACAATAGGGTCACCATACTCCAGGTTGGGATAACGGACATTGGTCTTTTCGGTGCTCTGGGCCAAAGCCGTCCCATTAGGAAGGACCTGGAATATCTTGAACGACTTAAGCGTCAAAATGTCTCCAGGCTCCGAGAACATGGATATGCCGGAATCACCATAGGGCGCGTGACCACCAAGGCCACCATCATCCGATGAATCGCCACCAAGACGATAACACACGATGAGAGTCAGTAATGCACCGACAATCATGCCTAAAACAAAGACAAGACCTTTTTTCATATTTCTCTTTTAGAAAAACGCGATTATCCAAAGATACAAATTTAATTCAATGAAAAGCAGAGGATTACTCATCCTTTCGACATCGACCTTTTGAGATGGTCGTGATACCGTTCAAGGAAATCACATGAGAGAGAGTCCGGATGCTGAAGAAGATTTTCCTCTTTAGCGAAGAGGCCGATGCCCTTTTCGTCTCCATAGATCCAGTTGTTCCGAATCCATCCTCCTAGGCCAAAATGCTCGTTTATCGCGAATTCTGACCTTGATTGAGCAAGCGCGCTTGCCTTTTCCTCGTCCGAAAGCATGGCGTCAAGCACCCTGAACGCCTGGCGGGCATTTGACGGAACCCTTCTCTCCGCCAAAGAGGCTTTTGTCTTCTTCGTTTTCATCACCAGTTGGTTTTTACTGCATCTTCCCTATTCTTACTCCTGCTCTTGCTCATCCACCCCCTGTTCTTCCTGTGCTTTTCGCGCCTCGTCGAACTTTGTCTTCATTGTAGGGTTGCCGCGGGTGAGCTTCTTTATCGTCAGGTCTTCGGCCTTATCATTGGCCAGACGAAGCTGGTTCTCGGAGCCCAGCAGGGCCTCGCGGATCTTCTGAAGGTGGGTGATGGATTTGTCAATCTCATCGATCGCGGTCTTGAACTTCTCGCTGGCGATGCGGTAGTTGCGGCCAAAAGCGTCCTTGAAGCCCAGGAGCTGGTTTTCGAAGTTCGTGACATCGATGCTCTGCTGACGGGCAAGGGCGAGTTCCTTCTTGACACCGACCGTATTCTTGGCAGCGTTGACCAGAAGGGTGATCATCGACGCGAAGAACTGCGGGCGGATGACGTACATCTTCGGGTAGCGGTAGGAAACGTCCACGATGCCGCCGTTGTAAAGGTCGCTATCCGGCTCCAGGAGCGAAACAAGCACGGCGTACTCGCAGCCCTTGGCTGTACGGTCTGCGTCAAGCTTCTTGAAGAAGTCCTCGTTCTTGTGCTTGGTGGCGGTCTCATCGGCCTCGTTCTTCATCTCGAACATGATGGAGATGTACTCCAGACCGTCCACGTAGTCGCGAAAGATGAAGTCCCCCTTGGTTCCGCCAGATGCGTCGTTGTCCTTTTCGAAGTAAGCGTCCGGGAACATCGGCCGAAGGGTTCCGTTGAAGACGGTGCTACAATGAGCCTCAAGCGTCTCACCGACCATCTTCGTGGACATCTTAGCCTTCAGGTCCTTGTAGTAATCAACCTGCTCCTGAGCGACTTTCAGTTTGGACTCGTAGTCCTCGCGGATGCTCTTCTCCTGAAGGGCTGCTTCGGACTTGGCCAACTGGAGCTTCCCTTCCAGCTCGGCACGAAGGCCGGTCTCGCGGAGGGAGGCCTGGGAGGCTGCGACCTGAGCATCGGTGAGCAGCTTGGCGATTTCCGCATCTTTGGATTTGAGGCTCTGCTGGGCCTTCTGCTGTTCCTGGAGGACGGCAATCTGAATCTCGCTTTCCTTCCGGGCGAGCACAGCCTTCAGATCAGCGATCTGCTTGTCCTTGTCAGCGACGGCGTTCCCGACGGCCAGCTTCTGCCGGTCACCCATAGCCGTAATCTGTTCTTTCAGGCGGGCGATTTCGCCGTCCTTCTGGTTGATGGCCTGGTCCTTCTCGAAAAGCTCGGACTGATGGGCCTTCTCGATGGTTGCGGCTTCGGCTTTCTGTTCGGCCTCGTGCTGATGATGGAGTTCTGCGATACGGCGTTCCACCTCGGCGTTGAATTCCGCGCCTTTTACCTGGGAAACGATGGCGGCATAGTCGGCTTCATCAACAGCGAAGACAGTCTTGCAGTGGGGGCAAATGATGTTTTTCATGGCTCTTTTGGTTTTGTTATAGTTCGTTAATTATGGTTTGCGAGTTCAGAGGTTCACATAGACCTGGTAAGGGAATTCCTTCAGTTTAATGGGGAGCGGTCGCCCGAATTGTGTGACGCTTTCCTTGAAAGCCCACTCTTCGACAAGGTCCGCAACCATACGGTGCTCTTCCGGGAAGAGGTCCTTCAGCAAGGCGAAGTCCGTTTCGCGGGTTTCGCCGGACAAGACGGCTTTGCGCATTGCGTTGAATTCGGTCGGAGAAATACCGAATTCGCCCTCCCTCTTGATCTCCTCGCCGTCTTTTTGGAGATAGTAGGCGATGGTGACATTCTTCAGGCGGACATACAGGTCGGCGGTTTCGACAAGCTCGGCCGGCATCTTTTCTTGGAGCTTAACGAAGACATTGTCCAGATCCGCATCGTCGGGGATGAGCCTCTGCAGCCTATTCACATAGATATCCTCCTCAATCTTTTCAGTCAGACTCTCGAGTGCGGCCATCTCGACAGGATGTCCGCCGTTACCGTCCATCGCCGATGCGACCTGGCGGATTTCTTTTTCAGACAGGGAGACAGTGATGGTTTCCTGAGCGATGATTTCGCTACCGTTGATGACGTCGTAGGAAAAGGTGATGTCGTTTTTCATGGTGATTTCGTTTTAGTAGGTTGTCTTAGTTTTCAGTGGCCAATTAGGATCGGTCAAAAGAATTATTCTTCGTTCCCGTAAGATGGGCGATGGCCGCCATGAGTCTGTCGATTGTTTCGTTCTGCTTGCGGATAATCTCCTCATAATGGTTTATCTGGAGAGAAGAAAGATCTTCGGCGTCAACGTCAACTACGCCAAGAAATGCCGCCAGCTTCTTCGTGTTGACGTGATTCGGCGTTCGTACACCTCTCCTATAGTGGGAAATGGAGAGGGAGCAGATTCCCGTCGCATTTGCAATTGCGGTGTTGGACAGACGGCTGTCTTTGAGGGCCGATACAACAATAGAGGAAGTAATCATGGTTTGTAAGTTTTAGGGTTATACGTATTATCTGAAATCTTCGATGCAAATTTATACCCTTATTGTGCACTGTTGTTGCACAATAAAATCAATCTTCAACATTTGCTATTCTGATGTACGGCAGACCAGGGCCGAGAATCACATCGTCTCTCGAGTAAAGTACATCCCCTGGGGCTAGCTCAGAGGCGAGCTCGCTGACGGGCATCCCCCACTCTTCAGTATCGGAGCAGCCGCTGACACCACAACCACACTGCGGGGAGTCCAGACCTTCATCAAAGACGATTTCCCCCTTTGATATAGCCAATTCAACCTTTCCAGTGAAGGGAGAATAACCATCTATCTCGACAGCCGCCTCACTGCAGTAGCCGGTAGGGATTATCATTATTTCCTGGTCAAGTTGTAACTCGGAAAGGTTCTGAAGGGAGAGGAGCAGATCACGAAAAGTTTTCATATCTTTTTGCTTAGTTACACAAATAAATACCGCCAAAAGGGCTTCTTCCCTAATGGCGGTACAAAGGTATTTCCTTATTGTGCATCCTATTTGCACAATAGAAAAAAGCGACCAACCTTATCGATTTCTAGCAATCCTATCCCTCAAGTCTTGTAAAGTTAGACGTCCACCCGAAGCACTATGCATCATCGAATGACAATTTGAGCACAAAGGAACCAGGTCCCGAACAGGATTGACAATATAGTCACCACCCCGTTCAGATATGGGAACCAGATGGTGCACTTCAATGAAATCCTTTCCAATCTCGCCGTAGACTTCCTCGAAACACATCTTACAAACCTGGCAGCGACATTTATTATCTGGATCAAGGCTCTTGTAGTAGTCTATACATTGAGTCCGGGCGTTCTTGTCACGTTCATACCGAATGCCGCGGAGTTCGTATTCAAGTCCCTCGTGAATGGGAAGATCCGAGTCGGGAATCGGGTAATCGTGCTCGTCCGGCAGATGGTTGGCGATAATCAATCCATGCTTATCGGCATAAAACCGCGCATATCCCCTAATTGCCCTCAGACTGGCGTAACCTTGTCGTTGGGTCAGTGCCTGTTCGTCTCTTTCAACCCTTCTTTCCAAGGAGAGAAGCTGCTTGAGGTCCAAGGAGTTGTCATACAACTCCCCAAATCTCGGAATGAACCGTCTTCTTACCAGGGATGGGACATGCTGTTCAGCAGCCTGGATGATGGTATTCAGGTCGTCTCCTGTAATCCCTTCGCGAATCCTGAGGTATTTCCTGAACTCTTTCCGGACCGCCTTCCTCTCTTCATCGGTCATGGCTTACCGGTTCTTGATGATAATATAGTATAGGACATCCTCGTTGTTCCGGTAAACCATCAATTGGTCGTCAAGATTGTCGCGGTCTGCATATTGTGCGTATGAACGATATCCTCCGGAAATCCCATGATCAGGTCGTATCTCGACCTTGCGCCCATCACCAAGGTCGAGCCTTAGCCACCGATGGTGGTCGGCGTCCTGTGTAGAATGGGAAGGAGATAGTCCGAGCACATTGAAGCACAGATTGTCAGTGAACTCGTCAGCTTTTTCTGCCGAATACCAGTTAAGACCGATGAATGTGTTATTCGTCCATGAGTTGTTCAGGCACCTCCTCTTTGAAGAGTCCAGCTGTAGCGTCAGGTTTCTAATCGTAAAGCCGAACAAGTCGCGCATTTCTTTGACAAGGTAGACGAGCATCAGGCTCGAAAGGACGCTGTTCACGTACATATCGCTGAAAGTAATGTCAACGTCCTTACTTTGGAGAAGGGTACTGAGTGTGTCAATATCCTCCCGGCGCAGGATGCTAGGTGCGATAACCTCGGAGAAATACTGTCCCACCTTGAAACGGGTAGCAACGGCAATACCTTGACGGATAATCTCAGTAGATTGGGCGGGGAAGGTTGGAGCTTGAATCTCGACGAGGGCTGGCGCCTGATTATCCGAGTAGAGCCTACCACAGGCATTTCCCCACTGGTCTGAGAGTGGAAGTGCGTCGTTATGGTCCGTGAAGTAATGCTGGACATGGGACGCAGACGTCGTGACGAGAGCTGTCTTAAGGAAACCCATGTCTGATACGAACTTCACCGTGCAGTCGGGGAATCTGTCCTTTAGGCCGATGTATGGAATCCGATCAACAAGCGAGGGGTGAAGTTCGGGATGGTACTCGACCATGACCGTGACACTCTTCCCCCTCTCGATGGCCTTCTTAATTAGCCGTCCCATTTCACTCTGCATACTGGTCCATTCGGACACGGAGCAGTTCCCGTTAATGTCGGAAGCACAGAGAATGATGGAGGACGTCTCTTCATCAGTAACTGCCTTCCTAACAAGGGCTTTTACCGGCTGGAAGACAACACCGGCGGAAGGATGAGATGCGCGGATATTGTCAGGAATCGCAATGGCGACTTCCTTCTGGAGTGTGAGCCATTCGATAGCTGCGCCCTTCGACAGTAGAGAGGCGAAACGGTAGTTATCCCGGTCGACTAGGCAACGAGCACATGCCCCACCGTCCTCTTGGCATCGACAACCATAACCGAGGAGCCTTCTCAAAGCAATATCGAAGACGGCTTGGCACTCTGTCGGGTTGGTAAGGTGAGTCGAGTAGCCGCAGCCGCCTCGCGCCATATCATATATGAACAGGACGAAGGCGTCCGCCTCCTGCTTGATCCCAAACCCAATCTCCGTGGAATCGATGCCCAGGTATTCGACGAGAGCCCTCTTCAGGATGACTCCCAGCGAGTAAACGAGGGTTTTGTCCTTGACAAACCTGGATGAGCAGGAGTCCTCTTGAAACTTCAAAACGGAATAACAAGTATAGTGTGACCCAGTGAAAACGACGTGTCTCTGGATATCATCCTGTGTCGCTTCACAGGTGCCGCCCCGGAGAAGAGTCTTATGACCCGTGGAGAGTCCTGGAAGAGGTTCTGTGGAAAGGTTCGGCTCGACGACGGAGCGGCCGCAACGCTTGCAGAATGCAAAACCGTATCCGTCAGCTCGGTTGTAGTAGAGGATTCGACCGAGTTCTCCACTGCCCGCAATCCGACACATATTAATTTCGGAATATTGATACCAGTCAACCGAAAGAAGTATGGGTTGGATGTCGTAAAAACGCTTCTCGGTCCTCTCCTCCCGCGTGCTATCTGCGTTCTGATCTGTGCGGAAGCCGACTGGTTCGTACGCTTGTGTAAGCCCCCTATGGGTATCATCGATAATGCCGCGGAAAGGAGCATTACAGACCGGGCAGTGGCGATTCTCGTCCAGATCATGACGGTATTCTATCTTGCCGCAACTGCTACAACGGTACAAGTATCGTGTCTGCGTCTTGTCGTGGTATTCCCCATTGAATTGGAGGCCGGCGGAGCGGTAGTTCTTCTCATTCACGACAACCGTCTGGCCAGGTGCATATTCGTTGAGTGCGGTGTTTATCTCTCGTGATGCAGTCGTCGCGGCAAGAAGGTCGCGAATCTTACTGCGCACTTGATTTATTTCTTTTTCTAGGCGAATCCTTTCATCCTCTTCCGCACCAACAAGCCGGGCCAAATACTGTTTCTCCTTTCGACGGAGTGAATTGTACTCAGAAGCTTGTGCCTGGTCCGTGAAATCAAACTCAACCACTCCCGTGGGCATATTGGCGTTGGGGATAAACTGCTCCTCAGAAAGGAAAGTTAGCAGGTTCTTGTCTTTCACCCTACCAATCTGAATAGCGATCGCTTGCTGCCGCGGCGTGTTGTTTGCGTGCTGCTGGAGCGAGTTCTCAAGATCTGCGATGACGGTTTCATACCGCTTCTTAATGGCAAGAATATCCTCTCTCGTCCGATCAATCCAGTACCCCACACCAGGGCCGAAGGTATCTTCGAAATGATTCCTTGCGGCGCGGTTTCCTCCCATCAGGTCCAGGAAATCGATGAAGGGAGAGCAAACACTCTGCATAAAATCGCCCACGGTGTATGTTGCGTTGATTCCTTCGCCGTTATCGCAGATGAATTTCCGGAAGAAATACGAGTTGACATGTCGCTGGATGATAGTTCGACTACTGCTAACCGGGCTCATGTGGTTAGGTGTCTGGAGCGCCCACATGGGATTCGCAAAAGCCTGCTGGGCGACGGGGGTGTTGTTGCACAAGGAGAACGCGAGCGCCCGACTCTGACGGTTGCGCCCTGCTCGTCCGGCCCGCTGGAGATAATTGGCCGCGGTCGGAGGAATCGTATCCATAAGCACAATGTCGATGTCTCCAATGTCCACACCCATCTCCATCGTCGTTGAACAGTGGAGAACGTTGATTTGCGGGTCGCTCTTCTTGAACGCCTCGGTATACTCGCGAAGACGGGCCCGCGACTGCTGAGCGGAGTGCTCGGCAGCGATGTATGATGGTGCCGCACGGTAAACATATTTGAATCGATCCGTCCAGAACCCCCTTTCCTGGAGAATCTTTATGGAAGAGTCGGTTTCAAGCCAACGTGCCACCTTTTCCTTCTCTGCGGGCATCATAGGCATCTCAACGGGTTCCCCTTTGCAACGGTACTTCTCGATGAGTTCCGCAGACAACTCGCCGGTAATCATTGGACTGATTCCCCGGAAGATGGTATCGAGGAGTTTCCCAGATACGGGACACTCCCAGGCTTTCGCAGTTCTCTTCACGCGGGCAGTCCTGTTGTCCTCCCTTGCGGACAGGTCAAGGTAGTAGCAACCGACGTAAACATGGTCGGAGAAGAAGAGAGGATTGTCGTAACCTCTTCCGTCAGCTTCGACTCTCGTCAGAATCTTTTTATCAATCAGGGTGTTCCACGCATCCTTCAGGATGTTCCCTACGACCCTCTCGTTAGCCTTTAGCTCATCGGGTGTCATAATTCCCAGTCCAGCGCAGAGGACGGTGACGAGTCGGGACTGGTTGGGTTTGACATTGCCGTCTTTGTCTTTTTTCACATCTGGCCATGATTGGAGACCCTCTTTCTTGTCGTCAGAAGCGGTGAAAGGTCGGCTTAGGTTGGCGTCCCGGATGAAGGGACGTTCTCCGTCGACCAGTGGCTGTATATGGTTGTTGTACCTTACAAAGTAATCAATGGCGATCTTCAGGTAATCCTGCCAGTCCTTGTCGGTGATACCGAGTTGGTGGGAGTCGGAGTAATCGGCAAGGGTCTCTGGCATCCCGCATCCGTCCAAAGCTGGATAAACGAGCGTTATCAAGCCCATCGTTTCAGGACCGTTCTCATACATCTGACGCCGACCGATGAATGCCCGCATGAGGGATGCCTTGTATGCGGTTATATCGTTTCCCACCCCATCTGTGAAGTGACGGTGGAGAGGTTGGTCATAGATGATGTCGCCGAGTTCATGCAGGGAAATGGAGTCGACGTTCCCGTTTCTGGCGGCGATACCTGCCATTAGCAGGGCTTTAACCTCTGCGGGGTAATTGTCGAAGCCAGGTATGTTCGTCACAGAATTCGGGGTAGTGACAGCTAACCTGGAGAGTCTCTCCATGGTTTTTGAGTGGCAGACGCGCCGTTCGACCTCAATGTTAAAAGTCTTCGCAGAGATGGCCGTCCCCTGTCGGCTGTCCGTGAAGGCGATGTACTTGCCCCAAGACCTTCCTTCTTGGGCACATTCCTTCAAGAACACTGGTGATACAATCTGATTCAGGAAATCAAGCGGGACTCGGAAGTGTTGCAAGTTGAGCTTTTTCCCAACGGCTATTCGGCCACATTCGGGGCAGTAGGAACGTCCGCTGTCGGATCGTACCTCTACCCAGTGCCCCATCCTATCAGCCGCCTCCTCAAGGCGCATCCCATCCGTTCCATAAACGAGGTCTGTCGTTACGACATTTCCCTTGGACGTAGGATTGAAATGCTTGTTGCGGTCAAAGGGAATAACGTAGAACTGCTCTGGGCGACACGCAATATCGGTTTCATCAATCTCGTTGTCATCATCGAGTGCAAAAGGGTCTTCCTGTTCGAGGTCGTCGTCAATGGGGGATACCAGATGCGTCCCCACATCGCTTGTCCCAGTGAGGATGAAACTATTGCACCTCTTGCATTGCAGTATCTCCAAAAGAGGAGCCCCGCAATGGGGGCAAACAGAGGCCTTGATAGTAGTCAAGTGCCCGAAAGGTGTGCCGGAAGACCCGTTGCAAGAAGGGTTCCCGCAGGCATATAGACCGTTAACAGCCCGCATGAAAAGATGTGCGCGTATAGAGAGAAGCTGCTTGTTATCGACGATTACGTCGCACAAGCGGTCCAACAATCGCAGAGCGGAAATCGTCAGCGCGGCATGGAAACTTTGCTGCGGACAAAGAATGCTCCAGATTTCACTTAGGGACATACCGGGAAGGTTATTTATCTTCCGTCGCAACTCTAGGACGTTCTTGACAGGGGGAAGCCCTTCGACAGTTAGTCTATCTGAAAGCTTATCGGAATCGATCTCAGGAATGACACGATGGCCGTCGATGACTTCAATCCGTGAGACGGGTTGCCCCGTAAGTTCAGAAACAAATTTCGCCAAGGAGGCTGCTCCTTCCGGCCCTCCCATGGTGGCACTTGTACAGGCAAATCGAACCTGGGAAGCAGTCACGCCGAACGCTTCAAGAATCCGCTTGATTTGTAGCGATAGTTCTGCAGCAGCCGACCCGGAATATGTGTGCGCCTCGTCAATGACAATCCAACGGAGTTTCCCGGCGCATTCCTGGAGCATCGCCTGATCCCTTCTCCGGACCAAGATATACTCTAACATACTCGGATTTGTGAGGAGGATCTGGGGGCGGGTCCCTAGATTCTGCTCGTCCCGAATATCGTTCCGAGTCTGGACCTCGCCGGGAAGAGGGTCTTGATCGGCTTTGAACTCCGGCGTGCTTCCATTGTAGACGGCAAAACGCAGGCCGTTGGGGCTACAGTATGACGAAAGGCGTTTCTTCTGGTCTTCCATCAATGCATTGAGCGGATATAGGAAGATTGCCTGCACGGCGTTTCCCCTCCCTTGGGCGCACAGGTCACCTATGACAGGGTACATAAAGCACTCGGTTTTTCCGGAACCGGTGCCGGAAGTGACGACGATGGATTTCCCATCCGCAAGGGCCTTCCAGCTCTTTGCTTGATGTACATACGGGGTGAATTGCGAGCCGATGCCGAGCCGGTCAATGACGTCTGGATTAAGTGCAGACCGCCAAGTGTCATTATTCACCGTCTCCCAACCGAACATACTCTGGAAAACGGGTTCGGCGAGGAGTGGTTCGCGAACAAACAGTTCCTCAATCTGCTTGCGCATCGGATGGGCACCGGGCACCCACATGGACTCCAGGGCGAGACGAACGTTTTCTTCCGTCTCCTTAAATATGTTTTCGAATCTCATATATCCCCCTATGACAGTTTGTTGTTTAGTTCTATAAGAAAAGCCTTCGGGCTTGATTTCCGGCAGAAGATGATACTGCGGCGTACTTCATGTGACTCTTTGAAAAGGTCGATCTTCCCTTTGAGATGGGCAGCTAGGGCGTTTACGCGTTGCATAAGCCACCGTTCGTTCCGGGGCCTTCTCGGCTCATCAAAACGATCGAAGAAAGCATTCACGTCGGCGTCATCCAGGTCTTGGTTTTGCTCGACGAAGACTTCATCATGACTTTCGATATGAAGGCAGCGGCTCTTCCCGGCGATGCTTCCTGCTACCTCGCGCAGGATCGGCTCGTTGACCGTGCCGTAGATATCCAAGATGGACGTCGCATAGAGGTCCTTCAGCCAGAGGTCGAACTGCCCCAGGACATCTCCCATACAGACCATGAGTTTATTAGAGAACACATCGTCATCGCTGATATCGTACATAACTTCAGCGAGATCGTGTTGGCGACTGATCGCCCAGTCAACATATAAGGTCTTCAGGAAAGGAGAGTTCCAGTTTATGACATTCTGGATTGTCATCATTAGGTGTTCGCTTTGTGGTCTGACCCAGTACCATTGGAACGCGAGATCGGTCCCCATCGAGAGGAGTTGTCCGGTCAGCGTATCCAAATCCTCCTCTCCCTTGCAATTCAGGAAGAGTTGGAAAGCCAGGGTCAGCAGTGCCCTTCCGTCACGGGAAAGGCAGTAGAGTTCTAGGATCGAACTGGCTGGGATATCCTCTGCCTGAGACAGGTTGAACCATCCGACAATTCGGTTCCAGGTATCGCCTCCGAGTTTCCCCTCGTCGATTTCCTTCGTGATGCGGTCCATCGCCTCACGCCTGGCGGCCATCCTCTCTTGTTGACTCGGGACCTTCCCGGGGTCTATAAGTGCCGGCAGGATGCGCCCGCGTGTCCGTCCGGTTGCGAGGATTTTCTTCCAGGATGCAACCTCCTCAGGAAGGACAAACCCATTATCCTCAGAGAACGGGAGCGAGACGCGGGGCTCTGTAGGGTCGTCAAGATTGAAAAGTTTGAGAGCGTGGGGGTAACGAATCGGATTGTTCCACTCGTCCCGGATGGTAAGCTCCTTCTCGGAAACTTGATGGATACGGTAGGGTGAGTCCTTGACAAGTAGGACCATTCTCCGATGTGTGTCGATTTCAACATCAACCCGAAGGGAGGCGGCAAGGATGCTTTTCGCAGTCTTGTCCAATAGCGTGCGGACCACCTCTCGGGAGTCGAACAAGGTCAGCACGGACCCTTCATAGGGAATCCGGCGCAGCATGCGTCCGTCCTCGTAAACATACAGTTTGTCGGCTTCCCAGCGCAGTTCCCTGTGCGTGTTTCCGTATGAATAACCCTTGATTCCCTGACCGACAAGATGGTACTGGTACTTGTCCAGATCGCCGTAAGGGACGATACTGGAACCAAGGACGGGAATCCCATCTGCATCAAGGATGGAGAAGTCCTTGAAAGGAGCACGCAGGGTGAGCGTGAACTGGGCACGGGGATGGCCAGTAGGAACAAGCAGGAAATGGATTCTCCGGGGGTCGGCGCAAGAACTCTTCTCTATCTCCCAGGCGCCGCTGCTCTTCTTGACCCCTTCCTCACAGAAGACCCTTCCATGCGGCCAGGAGACCTTGATGGAGCATCGGTCATTGTCGGCTTTCAGCGGTGTGACGGACAACTCCCCGACATTGAGGAACTTTACGGGTGTCACGAACACCCCGCCACGGTCTTTAACTCTTGCCGAGATTTCTCCGTAGGACGGAGCCAGAGACCAAGTGGTCTCTCCCTTGCTCCGATACTCGACCTCGTTTTCCTTTACGGTTATGCCGGCGGAATCCCCGTCAGAACACAGGGAAAGCCGCAACGAGGCCGCGTCGTAGACGGGCTCGATGATATCTGGCAGATACAACGGCGAGGAGGCTATTTCACTCCAGTAAAGGCGGGCATCGGCCCCGAAAACGATTTCACCGTCGGCCCCGTGGACAGAGATCTTCCCCTGGAAGTCCTCGCGGATGAACACGCCCTTGTATGTCTTCCCTTCCCAGGTAAGGTCCTTCACCTCAAACGATTCGTCATCCACGGTCCACCCTTCGGGAACAAGTAAGAGTGAAAGTGCTGATCCCATCTTGTTTCCCAAGAAGTACTTACCATCTTTGTCTCGATACAGAAGATGCGGAACCCCAAGGTCAAGGTCATCTGATAGAAGTGGATGCTGCCTGTCATGGAGATACACGGACACGACTTCCCCCTCATGGTATGGATGCTTGCTCAGGACATTGTAACGGCAGAATCTGTTTTGGTAATCGAAGGTGTCGACAGCTCTGCCGTCCACTCGTACTTGGGCGGAAAAAAACGTCTCAGATGCGAGTTGCTGTACTAAAAGGAAGGCTTCCGGAAGTCGCTGCAATCCCCTTACGACGTACTTAGTCGTGAATGAACCGCCGCGCTGGTCCACATCGAACTCCCAGTCAAGGGAGAAAGGACGCAGTAGACGCTGAAAAATCCGTTCCTGATGGGCAAGAGCCATAAGGGATCGGAACCAAGGATCCGTTTCATCCTTGCAATAAAAGGGCATGAGCAGGAACTGCCCCTTATCGATGGCGTCAACGAGAGCGGCACTATATTCCCTGAGACTTTGGCTGACCGTAGCCACCTTCCCCAACTGTAGATCCTCGAAATCGATGTGCCGGTGGACTAGCCCGCGGGTGAATCGATCCCAGACGGAATTCTTCGCATTGAGGGTCACCAGCCGCATAGGAAGACCACCCTGATAGAACATAGAGTCCATATACTGGGTTGTATCTCCCTGGTAAATCTCGATTCCCAACCTCTTTGCTCCGCGTTTGGCTGCTTCGTAAAAAGAATCGAAGTTGTTGTAGAAGGAGAACGGTACTTTAGGATCCTTTTTCAGTACGTCATACACGGCCTGGAGTTTATGGGGACCGTCGATATAATCCCGCCTCCAGTACTCGGAGAAAAGGAGTGCACATTCTCTCTCTATGGTGCGGAATCCGGCTGCCCCATAGGGAGCTGTGGCCACTCTATAAATGGTCTCTTTCAGCTCCTCGTATTCCTCGTCCGTCACTTTGAGCTTCCACAGGGGGATAGGAGCGCGAGTAAGATCGCGTTTCGTCAGTAGAGTGTCAAATAGGGACATAGCGTTTGGGGTTAATCTGGTTTTAGTTTCGTCACAAAGATATCTTATTATTGTGCAGTATATTCGCACAATAAATTATTTGACGTAAAATCAGATTTCTTCCAACCCGAGTTCCTTGAGAAAACCGTTAAACTTCGCCCGCGCTTCAGCCAGACGTCCCTCGATTTCGACAAGCCGCTCGTGATTCTTCGCCAAATCGATTGGAGCCTCTTCCTGGGCAAGGCTGACATAGCGGGTGATATTCAAGTTATAGTCGTTTTCGACAATCTCCCGGAGGCCCACACGACGGCTAAAACGGTCTTCTTCCTTTCGGTCACGATAAGTCTCTATAATCTTATCGATATGGTCGGGTGAAAGGGTGTTCTGCTTCTTGTCCTTGTCATAGTGCTCAGCAGCATTGATGAAGAGAATATCGTCGCTCTTTCTGCACTTCTTCAGCACGATGATACAGACAGGAATACCCGTCGAGTAGAACAGATTGGCGGGCAAGCCGATGATACAGTCAATGTTGTCATCGTTGATGAGCTTTTTCCGAATAGTAGCCTCAGCACCGCCACGGAAAAGGACTCCGTGAGGAAGGATGATGGCCATAGTGCCGCTGCCACTCAAGTAATGGAAGCCGTGCAGCAGAAAGGCGAAGTCGGCCGCACTCTTGGGCGCAACACCATAGTTTTGGAAACGGGGGTCTTTGGAGGCCTCATCATCCGGATCCCACTTGAGACTGAACGGAGGATTCGCGACCACGGCGTCGAAGGTCACAGGCCTCACGGGACCACTGTCCTTTAACACAGGCCAGTCATTCGTGAGGGTATCACCGTGGAAAATCTCAAACTCTGAGTCGTGAAGTCCGTGCAGAAGCATATTCATCCGTGCAAGGTTGAACGTAGTGACTTCCTTTTCTTGGCCATAAATCTTACCAATCTTTCCACCATGCAGCTTCATCTGGTTGTTGACATTAAGCAGCAACGAACCCGAGCCGCAAGCAAAGTCCAGTACATTCCGGAGTTCATTCTTGTGGCCGGTGGAAGGGTCTTGGCAATCAAGAGTCACGATTCGGGACAGGATAGTACTGACCTGCTGCGGAGTATAGAATTCGCCCGCTTTTTTCCCACTGCCAGCTGCAAACTTGCCGATAAGATACTCATACGCATCACCTAGGATATCTCCTTTCCCGTCAAATTCTATCAGTTTCTCTTCAAGCGTTGAGATGACATTGCACATCATCTTATTCCGTGAAGAACGATCCTTGCCAAGTTTCTCACTATCCAGGTTGATTTCGGAGAATAGTCCTCTAAATGCACCTTTGAAGGATTCCTCCTCAATATGACGGAAACTGTCCTTGAGATCTGTCAAGAGGTCGTCATCCTGGGTGCGTGCCAATTCGTAAATGGCGCTCCAGAGGTATTGGGGCTTGATGATATAGTGTGTGCTTTTGAGCATCATATCCTCAAACTCGACCACATCTGCCTCATTCTCTACATACCAGGAATAAAGTGGTTTATCCGCAGGCAGGTCGCTTCCTAGTTCAAGGCGTGCCGCTGCTTCATATCGGGCGCTGATATAGCGGTAAAAGAGAAGCGAGAGCATGTAGTCGCGGAAATTGTCCGCAGTCATGGAGCCACGAAGCACGTCGGCCACATTCCAAAGGGCACGGAACAGTTGCTCTTTCTCTTGCTTTGTCAGCGGGGTTGTCACCGTTGTTTCCATTGTTCTATCGTTGTTTTGTTTCTATAATTCGGATTATCTGTCTGCGTGAGCGGCAATATATGCCTCGGAGTGGAAGTCACCTAAGTCCGGTAGAATGAAATTATATTTCTTTGCCAGGTGGTTGAAGAGCGTGGTAGCCAATTCCTTGTTATCGTCATTCATCAGCGTGGGCGCAAACATGGAGCCCTGATGGGTAAGAACATTTACGACGCGGGAATAAAACTCGGCGAGTTCATCTTTGTCCAATACCTCTCCACGGTATGTAATCCCTTCGAGGATGTATCCAAAGTCGTTATGGCCAAAGAATTCCTTGATTTTCTCCATCACGCTGCGCAGAACTGTGAAATGGTAGGTGTAAAGCCTGCCGCTCTTGATAGCACGCTGGATTTCACTCATCATAGCGACATTATAATAGAACGGCGTGTTATCACTCATACTCTTGAGAGTCATACGATTCGTTTCTTTATCACGGCTCAGGTAGTATTTCCCCAGCTTTTTGTCAGCCATCAGGCCGTGGAGCATGGTGTGGAAGAAAAGGGCATGATGCGATGAAACAACGAACTTGATGCGGCGGAAATCCGCGCGACCGGCGCGGAAGGCTTCCAGTTCCTGCTTCATCTGGCTCCGGATTACACTGTAGAGCTGCTCGGCGAAGGCAATGACGTTATTGTCGTCCAGCGAGGACATGGGGTCATCGATATAGATGTATTCTATATCCTTATAGGTGTCATTCCCCTTCAATACTTGGTCCAGTATGCACCGGAAAAAACACCAGACAAAAAGACGCTCTTCACCTCGGGAGATTTTTATGTTCTCTATCTCAATTTCTTCGTATTCCCGTTTCCCGGCAATGAGTTTAGGTTTCTTTATCTTCTTACTGAACACCACATAGTCAGGAATCTCGGCGTTCTCCTCATCGTAGTGAAATTTGAAGTCGATATCTGTGAAAATCTGCAGATACTTTCCAAGGTCCACGTTAAAGCTGGAGCCCGCAAGACCCTGGATCAGCGCCGCGTTATGATTAATCATCAGATGATGGTCGGTGTTGTTTTCCAGGTCGTTGTCCCATGTGAAGAGGTCCTCTGTGTAGGCGTTGTAGTAGAGTGTGTGCTGGGGCACACCTTCGCTCCGATCAAAGTGGGCGAAGTCATAGGACAGGCGCGTCTTGCCTGTTCCATTATAAGCAAACACCAAAGCGCAGTTAGTGAACTGATCGCGGTCGTCAACTTCAAAATTTCTACGCAGGGCCTTTATGATAACGTCGTTATATGCCATATCCTGCAGGTTTATTAGGGTTGAGGAAACAGTTGCTGCAGGAGACCTCTCTTGTGATTCTTGAGCGTCTCGAGTTTGCCGGTTTCTGCCCGGATTGTATCATCCAATGAGGATAAGCACGAAGCAATCTTTTGTTGCTCTGCTAGCGTAGGCACTGGTAGAGATTGCTTTAGGACTTCAGAAACAATAAGCTCATTCATCATCGTCCCCATTTTTGTTGAGTTTACAAGTTTAGAGCGCATTATTGGTTCATAATTAATCAACTTTTTCCAGAACTCAACTTCTAAAGGGCATTTGGGGCGTAATGAAGTAAATCTAGGTGAAATAATACCTGGCCCAATATCATTCATTACAAAACGGCCGTAGGCGAAATCTTTATTCTTATGTCCTTCAAAAGCGATATCACCTATACGCAGGACTTTATATGTTTTTAATGAGTCTTCTGCTGCCCCATTGCCTGAAGGATTATAGGTCATTGAAGCAATGGATATGGTCTTATCGAAACCAATTGAACAATCAGTGTTTCGCTCATTGTTTTTTTCAAACACTTCGCCCAGCATTCTCTGCTCCCACTCTCCGGTGAATCCAGGGAAACGGAGGCGCGGAGTAGATTCGCCTGACTGGGGGAAGAGTTCCTGCATAAGGCCTTTCTTCTTTTCTGTGAGAACTTCGACTTTCTGCTCCTGGGCGGAAATCATCTGGTCTAGGGAGTCCAAACACTCGGCAATCCTCCTTTGTTCTGAAATAGATGGCAAGAGGATTACACAGTCTTTTAACTTTTCATAATAGAAATATTGTCTAACCCCTCCCTCCTGAACATTGACAACCATTTTACGAAAAATGTCCGTATGGAACCACTGCCAAAGAAATGAGTCGTCGCAATCAGCTTTGGTCTGGAACACCTCATAAAGGGAGCTCACTATGACCTCTTTCCCTAAATCTTGATAACCAATAGAGCCAACATTTATTCTCGCAGGATTATACGCAAAAGACTTGGGAGGGACGACGATATATTGACGACAATCAATGTCTTTTAAATAACCGCCACCGTCCTCAAACTGGTCACTTTGTGGATAGAAACCTACCTCATTTGAAATTGAGTATCTCTCGTAAGGTAGATTTTGGCTATTTTTCTTACCAGCCGGGAAAGTGATGTCCTTAAACTTTTTCTTCTCCCAGTCTCCCTTAAAGCCCGGGAAACGAAGTTGCGGTATGACTTTATTGTTTTCCATACATCCGAAATAGTCAATAGCTTAATTGATATACGCATTCAGCCCTTCGATAGCATTCCCGCTGGAAAGCAGGGCGAACAGCGGAGCCAGATCCGCAAGCAGACCTTCCTTGGCTGCCTTCCGCTGCTTCCAGTTCTCGATATGGCTCAACAACTCCCGCAGGACATCTTCGTCCAGGCGACGGAGTTTGGCCGTTTCGGCGACAAACCTTTCAAGTGCGGCAGCATCGATGCCGTATTCTCCTGCAAGGGCGGCAATCTGCTGATTGAAGCGCTTGTCCTTGTAAGCCTTATACCGCTCGCGGATCTCCGCCTCACTCACTCCGCTTCCTTTATGAAGCTCCTCCTCGATAAAAGCCTTCAGATACTCTCGTTCGTTCATCAGATCAACGCTGCTGGAGAGTATCTCCAAGAGCTGCTCCTTGGTAATCTTCACTTTCTCGAAATGAGTATCCGTGTACTTGGCCAGCAGTTTCATGATGTAGTCATAGTCCACCACGGCAGAACTGAACAAGGAGAGTTCGAAGTCGGGTTCGTCATCGGGGACCTCCTTTGACTGGTGGCTATTCTCGTTACGCCGGCGACGAGCAAGGTCTAGGTAAGCTGTACGGAACTGCTGAAGCGTGTCTTCCGGCATGGCTGTCTCTATGGCCACCTTCAGTTCTTCCGGCATATCCACGTACTGATCCAATCTGATCGACAGGCGCTGGACCTCCTTGAATGCATCGATAAAGTTGCTGGTATTCTCTCCCTGGGGGATGTTTATCACTTCCTCGGGTTTGCAATCCAGGCCCATGCCATTCATTACTGCCTGGAGCTGTGTGATGGCGTTCTTGTATTTTTCAACGACAGATTCCGCCGGTTCGACCAGCCAATACTCTTTGCCCTTATCCTTGTCAAAGCCGCTGAAAAGAACCATGGCATCATCCATAGCAGCCTCCAGGTCCCGGTAGCAAATGATATTACCATAAGGCTTAGTGCCGTCCAGAATGCGGTTGGTACGGCTGAAAGCCTGAATGAGCCCGTGCCACTTTAGATCCTTGGCCACATAGAGGGTGTTCAGGAACTTGCTGTCAAAGCCTGTGAGCATCATCTCTACGACGATTACTACATCCAGCTTCTTGCTATGCGGGTAGTCCTTGTTGGGATACTTCTGATCCTTAACCCTGCCCTGGACATCACGATAGTATTCATCGAAAAGGTCCACGCTAAAGCTGGTGTCGTACATCTGATTGTACTCATCGATGATATGCTGCAATGCCTCCCTATTGCCCTCCGGATTATCCTTGTTGTCGGCTTCCTCCTGTGGGAGGTCTTCATCCGAGCTATTCCGCATGGGCGGAGTAAATACTGCCGTGATATTCAGCGGAACATAATCGGGATTCTCACTCTTCATCACCTCCTGCATATCCTTGAAGATCTGATAGAACATGATAGCATCAGGGATAGAAGGAGTAGCCAGAAGGGCATTGAACCGACGTTTCGCCGTTAGGGTATCGTGGTTATCGAGGATATGCTTTACGATCTGGTATTTACTCAGTGGGTCGCTGATCGGAGTTCCGTCCGCTTTCGTATTCCCGTAATGCTCGACCTTGAAACGCAGAACGTTATTGTCCGTGATGGCGTTTGTAATGGTATACTGATGCAGACATTTCTGGAAGACGTCCTCCGTGGTAACATATTCAGCCTGCTGGCCGTTCACTCGCGTATAGCTGCTATTTTCCTGGAAGATCGGAGTCCCCGTGAATCCGAAGAGCTGGGCCTTAGGAAAAAAGTTCCTGATGGCGGCGTGATTCTCCCCAAACTGGCTTCGGTGGCACTCATCGAAGATGAAGACGATGCGTTTGTCCTTCAGACGTTCCAGGCGCTGGTAAAACCTGTTCTTGTTGGACGGATCCAAGGCGATGCCCAATTTCTGGATAGTAGTAACTATCACCTTATCGGCGTAGTCGGTGCTCTCCAAGCGGCTGACCAAAGCTGCCGTGTTCACGTTCTGCTCCACGCATCCCTCCTGGAACTTGTTGAACTCGTCACGGGTCTGTTTGTCCAGGTCCTTTCGGTCGACGACAAACACGCACTTTTCTATGCTGCTATCAAACTTGAGAAGAGTCGATGCTTTGAAACTGGTCAGTGTCTTGCCGCTGCCGGTGGTGTGCCAGATATAACCGTTCTGATTGCCTTCATCCACACAGTTCACGATCCTTTCGACGGCGTAGATCTGGTAGGGGCGCATCACAAGGATCTTCTTCTCTGTTTCCACAAGCACCATGTATCGGCTGATAAGCCGGCCAAGAACCGTCTTCTGAAGCATCATATCCGAGAATTCGAACAACTGGGCAATCTTATGGTTGTCCGGATCGGCAGCGTGATACACCGGCAGATAGTTGTTCGTAGCGTCGAAGTGGAAATGCTCGTCATTGTTATTTGCAAAGTACATCGTATCGCTGCCGCCGTTGCTGACGATGAACAGCTGCATGAAGCACATCAGCGTGTTGGTATAGCCATTGCCTCGGTCTTCCTTATAGCGGACAATCTGTTCCACTGCCTTCATAGGGGAAACGCTGTGACGCTTCAACTCTATCTGCACCAACGGCAATCCATTGATCAAGATGATGACATCGTAACGCTGGCGGCTGTTTGCGGTGTTGATGGTGAGCTGGTTCACCACTTCATAGTCATTCTTGCACCAATCGCGCAGGTTAACGAGACTGTAATCGAAAGTGGTGCCGTCGTTACGAACGAAGGTCTGTTTTTCGCGCAAGCGCTTTGACGCCGTGAACACGTCTGCTGTTATGTTCTCTTGCAAGAGCTTTCGGAATTCATCGTCAGACAGAGAAACGAAATTGAGCCGTTCGAATTTCTGACGGAAGTTTTTCTCAAGCGCATCCAAGTCACGGATATCACTCCGATAGACGTACTTCAGCTCCTGCATTTTTTCCAGGAACTGCTGCTCGAGTTGGGCTTCGCTTTGAATCATGGTTTTCGTGTTTTGTGGATTTCGAGTGCAATTATCAGGGCATATTATGCACTCATTCTGCACAATTATATTTATTAATCATATTTTGGGCCCTTTGCCTAATTGTTTCGCGTAAAGAAACGGGCTCCAGCACCTCCACATGGTCCCCATAAGACATGATCAGAGACTCCAACTCTGGCGTATGAAAGACCTCTAGTTCTATAATACAATTATCCTCGTCCAATACACGTTGAGAAGAATGAAGGGGTTTTGTGACAATGTATGGGTAGCGCCTCTTTTCAAACTTCAATACCACTTTATCCGGCACCCCATCGCGGGGCACAGAAACACCCACGACATCATCGAAATACTCCTCGAAATCAAATTGCGTATTGGGAATATAAGGCATGTTAACCGGTTCAATTTTAACAATCCGGTCCAAGGGAAGATTGGTAAGTATGTTCTTATCCCGCTCGGTAATGCCGAACAAAAACCACCTGTTGTTGTACTGTTTGAGGTAGTAAGGGTGCATGAAATGAACCATTTCCCCCTGGGTGAAATGACTATATGTTATCTTGAGAACCTGTTGATTAACAATATAATTATACAGTACCGAAAGGTTTTCAAGGCCTTTCAAGAAAGGGTTCTTCTCGTATCCAATGACCGGTGTTGTATTCTTCTTACGGCCAAGTTTATCTTCGAAATTCGCCACAAACTCACTAACCCAATCAAAACCGGCCGTTCCGTTTAATCTGTTGAGCATGACAAGTGCCTCGTCCAACTTATCGAGCTCTGCCTCCGAGAATTCTTTCTTGTTGATAGAGAAATTGATATCAGTATATCTATAATAACACTTATGCCCTACATAATAGCGTCCTATCGGAGCATCATACCCCTCTTTACTCTGCATATAACTAATGTCACTGAAAATAGTACGGCGCTTGATATAATACTTGACTACTTTCTTTGGATCCTTGCGGTCTTCTTTATGGAGATAATGCTCCATAAGTGCATCCTCACATGCTTTGATGAGATCATCAATATAGAACATCCGATATGGATTGGAGAAACAGGCATCAAGGGCTTGATACCTGATTATTGCGTGCTTGTTTGTGGCCATCAGTTAATAATACGGGGTTGCGTGCTTCAAAAATACAAAAAAGAGGATAATTGTGCAATCAAAATGCATAATTCCTCCTTCGTAATGAACCCCAAGAGTGAAATCAAACACTCATGATTCAATCCGTGGGGAGAACAGGGGTGAACTAAACCATTTCACCCTACCCGAGCAAATTCCAAAACGCTGATAATCAAAACTCCAACCCTAAACCCTCGGCCAAACTACTCCTGAACTGTTCACCCCTCCGTTTACCCCATAGACCGCAGCAAAATAAAGAGATAGACAATGGATTTCGCATTGTCTATCATCCGAGCGCACATTAACGGCGGGGATTCAGTGCCATTGGTCCAATTCCTATGGCTTTCCTTTCTTCCCTCCGCTGTACTTTCCGCTCGCTTTCCAGTTGAAATACTCCTTCGGGCAGTATGGGGGCATGAACCATTTCTCGGGGACACTCTTTCCGGCATTGACATTGTCGGACTTCATCTTACATGTTGCGATAACGGCATCCACGTAGTTCTGGTAATCAGCGCCCGATAGTTCCGCCCACTCCAGGTTGCCGGCGTCGAAGTTCATCATATCGTAATCTTTGTGCAGAACCTTTGGACATTTCATTCCAGAAGGGTCTCCACCAACAAACCCGGCGGCAGCCATGAGGTCATCTACCGGGAGATTCAGACCGTTTAACTTGACAAACGGTTTGTAAAGGAATCGTTCGCAATCGGTGGAATCATCATGGTAATGGTCCTCCACCGGTAGCACCATTCCCCCATCCATCACCTTGCCGGTTCGAAGCACGGTGACACTGCGGCCCATCCATTCGACACGCTTGAGCATTACCTCAGATTGCGTGTACGAGTCCAAGTCCGGAACCCACATCAGATTGTCGGCGTCAGTGTTCATTACGTTCCCATCCAGACGCTTGGCCTTCTTGGGACCATCGCCAGGGTATGGGAAGAGGCAGGCATCGGCAACGGCATA
>JAEEGL015918492.1_pt1 | contig 27742 bp, 38 predicted proteins | sample 9134231 | NCBI WGS metagenome assembly JAEEGL01 (sample SAMN16246548, study PRJNA631951) | gut metagenome | biome: gut microbiome; feature: rumen; material: fiber-attached | host: Bos | place: Iran: Karaj | collected 2018-10
CGAGGTGAAGAGTCGCCGTATCGGTGGTGCCACTTTCCAGGTGCCTACCGAAATCCGTCCCGAGCGCAAGCAGTCCATCGGCATGAAGAACCTCATCAGCTTCAGCCGCAAGCGCAGCGAGAAGACGATGGCCCTGAAGCTGGCCGCCGAAATCCAGGCCGCTTACAAGGAAGAGGGCGCCGCCTTCAAGCGTAAGGAGGATATCCACCGCATGGCAGAGGCCAACAAGGCTTTCTCGCACTTCCGTTTCTAATACGGCAACAACAGAATACATTATTTAGGATTATTAATCGACAGCTCAAGCTAAATTACTTATAATCAATGTCAGACCTACATTATACAAGGAATATCGGGATTATGGCCCATATCGACGCCGGCAAGACGACGACGACCGAGCGTATTCTTTTCTACACCGGCAAGAACTACAAGCTGGGTGAAACGCACGAGGGGTCAGCCACGATGGACTGGATGGTCCAGGAGCAGGAGCGCGGTATCACTATCACCTCCGCGGCAACCACAGTGTATTGGGACTGGCATGAGCAGCGTTATAAGTACAATATCATCGATACTCCGGGTCACGTGGATTTCACCGTCGAGGTGGAGCGTTCGCTGCGTGTGCTCGACGGCGCCATAGCCATTTTCTGCGCTGTGGGCGGTGTCGAACCCCAGTCGGAGACCGTGTGGCGCCAGGCCGACAAGTACGGTGTGCCGCGTATCGCCTTCGTCAACAAGATGGACCGCGCGGGTGCCGACTTCTTCGGTGTGGTGAACCAGATCAAGGAGCGCTTGGGCGCCAACCCTATCCCTATCGAGATTCCCATCGGTCAGGAGGATTTGTACAAGGGCGTTGTGGACTTGATTGCCAACAAGGCGCTGGTGTGGGACGAGAGTTCCAACGGCCAGCGTTTTGAGGAAATCCCCATGCCCGCCGACTTGAAGGACATTGCCGCCGAGTACCGCCAGAAACTGGTGGAGGGCGTCGCCGAGGAGAACGAGGCTCTGCTCGAGAAGTTTTTCGAGGACCCCGATTCCATCACCCCAGACGAGATCATCGGCGAGATACGCAAGGCAACACTGGCCATGAAGATTGTGCCCGTGATGTGCGGTTCCGCTTTCAAGAACAAAGGCGTGCAGACCCTGCTGGATGCCGTGGCCGCTTTCCTGCCGAGCCCGCTCGACATGAAGGAGGTGGACGGTATCAACCCCAAGACCGAGCAGCCTGAGATGCGTCCCATCGACGTGAAGGCCCCCTTCTCAGCACTGGCATTCAAGATTGCCACCGACCCCTACGTGGGCAGACTCTGCTTCTTCCGCGTGTATAGCGGTTCGCTGGAGTCTGGTTCGTATGTGTACAATGCCAATACGGGCAAGAAAGAACGTATCTCCCGTATCATGCAGATGCATTCGAACAAGCAGAACCCGCTCGACCGCATCGAGGCGGGCGACATCGGAGCCGCCGTCGGTTTCAAGGACATCAAGACCGGCCATACGCTGTGCGACGAGAAGCACCCCATCATCCTCGAGTCGATGAAGTTCCCCGAACCCGTTATCAGCATCGCTGTCGAGCCGCTGACACAGGGCGACATGGACAAGCTGACCAATGCACTGACCAAGCTGGTGGAAGAGGATCCCACTTTCCGCGTGAAGAGCGACGAGGTGTCGGGCCAGACCATCATCAGCGGTATGGGCGAGCTGCATTTGGACATCATCATGGACCGTCTGCGCCGCGAGTTTGCGGTGGAGGTGAACCAGGGTCGTCCGCAGGTGGCTTACAAAGAGGCCATCACCGCCACAGTGCAGCACCACGAGATCTACAAGAAGCAGACGGGCGGCAAGGGTAAGTTTGCCGACATCCTGTTCGAGATCGGTCCTGCCGACGAGGGCGTGAATGGTCTGCAGTTTGTCAACGAGGTGAAGGGCGGCAATATTCCTAAAGAGTATATACCTGCGATAGAGAAGGGTTTCAAAGAGGCTATGCAGAACGGCGTTCTGGCCGGATACCCGATGGACAGCATGAAGGTCACCATTCTGGATGGTTCGTTCCATCCTGTGGACAGCGACCAGCTGTCGTTCGAGGTGTGTGCCAAGATTGGTTTCAAAGAGGCCTGCCGCAAGGCTTCGCCCGTGCTGCTTGAGCCTATCATGAAACTCGAGGTGCTGACTCCCGATGCCTATGTGGGCGATGTGACCGGCGACTTGAACCGTCGTCGCGGCATGTTGGAGAACATCACTGCCAAAGTGGGCGTTCAGGCCATCCATGCATTGGTGCCGCTGGAGCAGATGTTCGGTTATGTGACAGCGTTGCGCACCATCACTTCCGGCCGCGCCAACTCGACCATGGAGTTCTCGCACTATGCCGAGGTCACCAAGGACCAGCAAGACAATATCCTTAAGAATAAGTATAATAATTAAAAAAACATATTACCGTGAGTCAAAGAATTAGAATCAAATTGAAATCTTACGATCACAATCTTGTCGACAAGTCAGCCGAGAAGATTGTCAAGACCGTGAAGATGACCGGTGCAGTGGTGAATGGTCCCATTCCGCTGCCGACCAACAAAAAGATTTTCACTGTCAACCGCTCTACCTTTGTCAACAAAAAGAGCCGCGAGCAGTTTGAACTGAGCACCTACAAGCGCTTGATGGACATTGACATCAATGACCGTGCCAAGACTATCGACGCGCTGATGAAACTGGAGCTTCCCAGTGGTGTTGAAGTGGAAATTAAAGTGTGAATTAAACTCAGCCAATGTGCGTAGTCGCCGAGAGGTTGACGAGAATAAGCTGAAAACTAAAAACAAACAATCCAAAGTAAAAAAATGTCAGGATTAATTGGAAAGAAAATCGGAATGACCAGTCTTTTTGATGCCGACGGAAAGCAGATTCCGTGCACAGTGATTGAAGCTGGTCCTTGTGTTGTAACACAAGTGAGAACCATCGAGAAAGATGGTTATGAGGCCATCCAGTTGGCTTTTGGTGAGCAGAAGGAAAGCCGCGTCACCAAGCCTTTGAGAGGCCATTTTGCAAAGGCCAACACCACTCCCAAACGCTATCTCGCAGAATTTAGCCGCTTTGAAGAGGGCCACAAGAAGAAATATGGTGAAGTTTTGACAGTGGAAGTCTTCCAGGAAGGCGAGTTTGTCGACGTTGTTGGAACCTCGAAAGGTAAGGGTTTCCAGGGCGTTGTCAAGAGACACGGTTTTGGCGGTGTCGGTGACTTGACTCACGGCCAGCACGACCGCCTGCGTGCCCCCGGTTCGATCGGTGCAAGCTCCTATCCCTCGCGTATCTTCAAGGGCATGCGCATGGCCGGACAGACTGGCAACCACAAGGTGAAGATCCAGAATCTTCAGGTTGTCAAGATTATCCCTGAAAAGAATTTAATGTTAGTGAAAGGTTCTGTACCGGGACCCAAAGGATCAATAATAAAACTTGAAAGATGGAGTTAAAAGTCTATAACATCAACGGAAGCGAAACCGGTAGAACCATCACTCTTGACGATTCTATCTTCGCCATTGAGCCCAACCAGCATGCAATCTACCTCGATTGCAAACAGTATCTGGCTGACAATCGTCAGGGCACCCACAAAGCCAAGGAACGTAGTGAGAACGCCCATAGCACCCGCAAGCTGAAACGCCAGAAGGGTACCGGCGGCGCCCGTTCGGGCGATTTGAAGAGCCCCGTGTTTGTAGGCGGCGGCCGTATCTTCGGACCCCAGCCCCGCGACTATCGCTTCAAACTGAACATTAAGGTCAAACGTCTGGCCCGCCGTTCGGCTCTCAGCGAGAAGGTTGCCGGCAACGCCATGACTGTGGTCGAGAACATTTCCCTTGAGGCTCCCAAGACTAAGAAGATGATCGAGATCCTCAACAATCTTAAACTTGGTGACAAAAAATCATTAATAGTTGTTGAGAATCAAAATAATTTCGTATCTTTGTCTGCCCGAAACCTCCAGAAGGTAAAGGTCGTAAACGTGTCGCAGTTAAATACTTATGACATTGTGAACGCCGCAAATATTGTGCTTACTGAAGGGTGTTTCGAGGAAATTGGCCGTGTTTTGGCAACAAAATAATGTAGTTACTAATTCGATTTAAGAAAGTTTAACAATGAATATCATAGTAAAACCTCTGATTAGCGAAAAGATGACAAGACTCACCGAGGCTGCTGCTGCTCCCCAGATGACTCGCATCCAGCGTGACAAGGACAAGCCCGCCCCGAAGGTCTTGAATCGTTATGGTTTTGTTGTCGACAAGCGTGCCAATAAGATTGAGATTAAGAAAGCCGTGGAGCAGTTCTATGGTGTGAAGGTTCTTGACGTGAACACGATGAACTATTCCGGTAAAGTGAAAGCGCGCTATACCAAGGCCGGTTACCTGGTGGGTCGCACCAATGCTTACAAGAAAGCTATCGTGACCCTGGCCGAAGGCGACAGCATCGACTTCTACGCTAACATCTGATGAGAAACAAATGCCGAAGGCTTGGTGAGCTCACCAGCCTTCGGTAAGATTAAAAAACAAAACAATAAATTAATAGTAATAGTCCACTGATAAGAGACTAAAAAGAAGAAATGGCTTTAAAGAAAATTAAACCCACAACCCCCGGTCAGCGTCACAAGATTGTCGTTACCAACGATGACATCACAACCAGCAAGCCGGAAAAGAGTTTGGTGCGTGGCTACGGCAAGAGCGGTGGCCGCAACAACCAAGGTAAGATGACCATGCGCTATTTGGGCGGTGGTCATAAGCAGTTATACCGCTTTGTCGACTTCAAGAGAGACAAGGACGGCGTTCCTGCTGTTGTAAAGACTATCGAGTACGACCCCAATCGTAGCTCGCGTATTGCTTTGGTGTTCTACGCTGACGGTGAGAAGCGTTACATTCTCGCCCCCCAGGGTTTGCAGGTCGGACAGACCATCATGTCCGGTAAAGGTGCAGCTCCCGAAGTTGGAAACACGCTCACGCTCGCTGAGATTCCTTTCGGTACGCTGATTCACAACATTGAGCTCCGTCCTGGCCAGGGTGCCAAGATGGTCCGCAGTGCCGGTGCCTATGCCCAGCTTATGTCGCGTGACGACAAGTATGCAATTATCAAGATGCCCAGCGGCGAGATGCGTATGATTCTCCAGGCTTGCCGTGCAACCGTGGGTATTGTTTCGAATCCTGAGCACAACCTCGAGGTTGGTGGTAAGGCCGGTCGCAGCCGTTGGCTCGGTCGCCGTCCCCGCAACCGCGGTGTTGTCATGAATCCTGTCGATCACCCGATGGGTGGTGGTGAGGGCCGTCAGAGCGGTGGCCATCCCCGCAGCCGTAAGGGTATCCCCGCCAAGGGTTACAAGACACGTGCTCCTAAGAAACAGTCGAGCAAGTACATTGTCGAAAGAAGAAAGAAGTAATCATTAAAAGAAGAAGAAAATGAGTCGTTCATTAAAGAAAGGTCCGTATATCTTCCATAAGCTGGAGAAGAGAGTCATTGATGCCCAGCAGTCGAACAAGAAGGTCACCATCAAGACCTGGAGCCGCGCATCGATGATTTCGCCCGATTTCGTGGGTCAGACTATCGCCGTGCACAATGGAAACAAGTTCATCCCCGTGTATGTCACCGAGAACATGGTGGGTCATAAACTGGGTGAGTTTGCTCCGACCCGTATCTTCCGTGGGCACGCCGGATCTAAAGATAAAGCAAAGAAATAACAAGTCCAAATAGAAAGAAATAATAAGAAATGGGACAAAGAAAAAGAGAAAGTGCTAATGCACGAAAAGAAGCCAAAAAGACCCTCTATGTGGCGAAGTTGATGAACAACCCGACTTCTCCACGTAAAACCCGTCTTGTCGCTGATATGATTCGTGGCGTTGATGTAGATAAAGCCCTGGGTATTTTGAAATATTGCCCCAGAGAGTCTGCTCCTAAGATGTATAAACTGGTTCTCAGCGCTGTTGCCAACTGGCAGGCCAAGAATGAGGGTAAACGTATTGAAGACAGCCAGCTCTATGTGAAACAGATTATGGTTGACGAAGGCCGTACCATGAAGCGTATGCGTACCGCCCCCCAGGGACGCGGCTACAGAATCCGCAAGCGCAGCAACCATATCACCGTTATTTTGGGCAGCCATGCTGAGGAAGCTCCCGTGGCAACCAAGGCTGTAGAAGAAAATAAATAAGTAATTTAATAAGAAGAATTAATACAATGGGACAAAAGACTAACCCTATTGGAAATCGATTAGGCATTATCCGCGGATGGGATTCGAACTGGTTTGGCGGCCGCAAATTCGAGCAGAAGCTCGTTGAGGACGACAAGATCCGTAAATATCTCAATGCCCGTCTCGCAAAGGCCAGCGTTTCGAAGATTTATATCGAGAGAACGCTCAAGCTCCTCACTGTGACTATCAACACAGCTCGCCCGGGTTTGATTATCGGCAAAGCAGGCAGTGAAGTTGACAAACTGAAGGAAGAATTAAAGAAACTTACTGGCAAGGATGTTCAGATCAACATCTCCGAGGTGAAACGCCCCGAGTTGGATGCTGTGCTTGTTGCTCAGAATATCGCCAAGCAGATTGAAGGCCGTGTCCAGTATCGCCGCGCTATCAAGAACGCTATCGTCTCCACCATGCGTTCCGGCGCCGAGGGCATCAAGGTCTCTATCGCCGGCCGTATCGGTGGCGCTGAGATTGCCCGCAGCGAGCACTACAAAGAGGGTCGCACTCCTCTCCATACTCTTCGCGCAGACATCGATTACGCTCATGCCGAGGCCCACACCACTTATGGCCGCATCGGTGTAAAGGTGTATATCTGCAGAGGTGTTGTTTATGGCAAACGCGAACTTGTTCCCTCCACCGTCGGTGGTCAGCAGAAGGACCATCGTCCCGTGATGGGTGGCGAGCGTCGCTCCGGTAATGGCTCTTCCCGTCGCCGCATGAACAATAACCGGAACAACAACAATAAATAGTAGGTGAGTGATTGGAGTTATAGAAAAACGCTAAACAATAAGAAAAAATGTTACAACCTAAGAAAACAAGATATAGAAAGCAGCAGAAGGGTAAAATTAAAGGCAATGCTTTCCGTGGTCACGAGTTGGCTTTCGGTACCTTTGGTATCAAATCCCTGGAAACCTGTTTCATCACAGGCCGTCAAATAGAAGCTGCACGTCAAGCTGTAACGCGTCATATGAAACGTGAAGGTCAGATTTGGATTCGTATTTTCCCGGACAAGCCTATCACGAAGAAGCCCAATGAGGTCCGTATGGGTAAAGGTAAGGGTGCTCCTGAATATTTCGTTGCCCGCGTAATGCCGGGTACGATCCTGTTCGAGTGCGAGGGCGTTCCAATGGACATCGCCAAGGAGGCTCTCCGTCTGGCAGCTCAAAAACTCCCCATCTCGACCAAGTTTGTTGTTAAAAGAGATTATATCGAAGAATAAAAAGAAGATACAGTCATGAAAAACGAATTAGTTTTAAAAGAACTCACGACTGCCGAGTTAAAGGAAAAATTGGATACCGAGCGTGCCATGTATCAGAAGATGCTTATGACCCATGCTGTATCGCCCTTGGAGAATCCTAATAAAATAAAAGAAAGTAGAAAAACCATTGCCCGCTGTCTCACTGAACTTCGCGCCCGCGAAATCGCTGAACAGAAGCAGAACAATCAGTAGATATGGAAAGAAATTTAAGAAAAGAAAGAATCGGTGTTGTGGTGAGCAACAAGATGGACAAGTCCATTGTCATCAAGGTGGAGCGCAAAGTGAAACACCCCCTGTATGGCAAGTTCGTCAAGAAATCCACAAAATTCATGGCTCACGACGAGAAGAACGAATGCAACATTGGCGATGTCGTCCGCATTATGGAGACCAGACCTTTGAGCAAGAACAAGTGCTGGCGTCTTGTGGAAATCGTTGAAAGAGCCAAGTAAATTGTCACACAACCTTCTAGACAAAAAGATTGAAAAGAAATGATACAACAAGAAACTAGAATGACGGTTGCCGATAACAGCGGTGCAAAAAGCGCACTCTGTATCCGTGTCCTCGGTGGTACCAAGAAGCGTTATGCCTCTATTGGCGACACTATCGTGGTGGCTATCAAAGACGCCATTCCTTCAGGCAACATTAAAAAGGGATCCGTTTCTAAAGCAGTTGTGGTCCGTACCAAGAAAGAGATTCGTCGCAATGATGGTAGCTACATCCGCTTCGACGACAATGCATGTGTGCTGCTTACCGCTGCCGACGAGCTCCGCGGCACCCGTATTTTCGGACCCGTCGCCCGTGAACTCCGTGACAAACAATTCACCAAGATTGTTTCACTGGCTCCCGAAGTATTGTAAAATTAAAAAGAAGAGAAAAAAATGAAATTGCACGTAAAAAAAGGGGATACCGTTATGGTGATTGCCGGCGAAGACAAGGGCAAGACCGGCAAGGTGCTGAAGGTTTATCCCGAAAAGAATCGCGCCATCGTGGAAGGTCGTAATCTCGTAAAGAAACATACCAAGCCCAGTGCCAAGAACACCCAGGGCGGTATCGTTGAACAGGAGGCTCCTATCCATTTGTCCAACCTCATGGTTATGGATGGTAAAACTCCTACCAGAATCGGCCGCAGAATCAGTGAAAAGACTGGTAAACTTGTTCGTTATTCCAAAAAATCAGGGGAGGAGATTAAATAATGGCATACATTCCTACATTAAAGACAAAATACAAAGAGGAGATTCTTCCCGCGCTGATGAACGAGTATGGCTATAAGACAGTCATGCAGGCTCCGCGCTTGAAGAAAATCACTCTGAACCAAGGTCTCGGCAAAGCCGCTATCGCCGATAAGAAAGTTATCGACAAGGGTATTGAAGAAATGACCCTCATCGCCGGTCAGAAAGCCGTGGCAACGAAATCGCGTAAAGATATCTCCAACTTCAAACTGCGTCGTGGAATGCCCATCGGTGTCCGTGTGACTCTGCGTGGCGAGCGTATGTATGAGTTCCTGGAGCGTCTCATCACCGCTTCTATCCCCCGTATCCGCGACTTCCGCGGTATCAACGACAAGGGTTTTGACGGCAAGGGTAATTATACCTTCGGTATTTCCGAGCAGATTATCTTCCCCGAGATTGATATCGACAAGATTGACCGTATCCAGGGTATGGACATCACTTTCGTCACTTCCGCCAACACCGACAAGGAGGCCATGTCGCTGCTCAAATTGTTTGGCATACCTTTTAAGAATCAACAAAAATAAAAGATAATGGCAAAAGAATCAATCAAAGCTAGAGAACGTAAGAGAGCCAAAATGGTTGCTCGTTATGCTGCCAAGCGTGCTGCTCTGAAGGAAATCGTCCGCACTGGTGAACCCGAGGAGGTCGAGAAGGCTGTCATTGCTCTTCAGAAACTCCCGAAGAATGCCTGCCCCATCCGCATGCACAACCGTTGCCAGCTCACCGGCCGCCCCAAGGGTTACATGCGTCAGTTCGGCATTTCGCGTATCAACTTCCGCGAGATGGCCGTCAGCGGTCTCATCCCCGGTGTCAAAAAGTCAAGTTGGTAAAATTTAATCAGTAATCATTGGTAGCTTTGCAAGTTGGCAAACCCAATACTACAAAACTTAAAATCAAGAATAAATAATATGGTAACAGATCCTATTGCAGATTATTTGACCCGTATGCGCAATGCTATTGCTTCCAAGCATCGGATTGTTGAAATTCCTGCATCGAAATTGAAAAAAGAGATCACCAAGATCTTATTTGAGAAAGGTTATATCCTTAACTATAAATTCGAGAACGAAGGTCAGCACAATCAGAGCATCAAGATTGCCCTGAAGTATCACCCTGTGACGAAAATCTCCGCTATCTCCGAACTCAAGCGCGTCAGCTCCCCCGGTCTGCGCCGCTATGTCTCTGTCGAGGATATGCCCCGTGTTCTCAATGGTCTTGGCATCGCCATTATCTCCACTTCCAAAGGTCTTATGACCGATAAAGAGGCTCGTACTCTTAATGTGGGCGGAGAAGTTATTTGTTACATCAGCTAATCAAAAGAGAGGAGTATAGAAATGTCAAGAATAGGTAAAATGCCCATTACCCTGCCCGCAGGTGTAGAAGTGAAAATATCTTCTGATAACGTTATCACCGTAAAAGGACCCAAAGGTGAGCTGTCGCAGCAGGTTGCTCCTTATATTACGATTAAGCAGGAGGATGGTGCTCTTCATTTTGAGCGTCCTTCCGACAGCAAGGAGCATAAAGCCATGCATGGTCTCTATCGCGCCTTGGTTTCGAACATGGTGAAAGGTGTTTCCGAAGGTTTCAAGACCGTCCAGGAAGTTATCGGTGTTGGTTACAAAGTGCAGGCCAACGGTAATGTCATGGAGATGGACCTCGGCTACAGCCACAAGATTTTCTTTGAGCTGGCTCCCGAAATCCATGTCGAGACAGTTACTGAGAAGGGTAAAAACCCCATTATCACCATGACTTGCTGTGACAAGCAAATCCTTGGTCAGGCCGCTGCCAAGATTCGTTCCCTGCGCAAACCCGAGCCTTATAAGGGTAAAGGTATCCGCTTCCAGGGCGAGGAAATCAGAAAGAAAGCTGGTAAGGCTGCTGCTAAGTAAAAATAATTAGAACGCCAAAGTATAAACAATTATGGCTACAAGAAAAGATATAAGAAGAACAAAAATTAAATTCCGCATTCGTCATAAGATCAGTGGCACTGCCGAGATGCCCCGACTGTCTGTGTTCAGAAGCAATAAGGAAATTTATGCACAGGTTATTGACGATGTAAAGGGTGTGACACTGGCCGCAGCTTCCTCACGCGAGAAAGGTGTAGAAAAGAGTGGCACGAAAAGCGAAATGTCCGCAAAGGTTGGCAAACTTGTCGCCGAACGCGCTATCGCTGCAGGTATTAATACTGTGGTATTTGACCGAAACGGTTATCTCTACCATGGTCGTGTTAAATCGTTGGCCGATGGTGCCAGAGAAGGTGGTTTAAAATTCTAAAGTCATGGCAGAAGTAAACGTAAAAAGAGTAAAATCGAGCGAAATCGAGTTCAAAGATCGTCTTGTTGCAATCAATCGTGTAACCAAGGTTACCAAAGGTGGTAGAACTTTCACCTTTGCTGCCATTGTTGTCATCGGAAACGAGAACGGTGTTGTTGGATACGGCTTGGGAAAAGCCAAGGAGGTTCAGGCCGCCATCCAGAAGGGTGTCGACGATGCCAAGAAGAACCTTATCAAGGTTCCCGTGCTGAAAGGCACCATCCCTCACGAGCAGTGCGGTAAGTACAGCGGTGCCCGCGTGTTCCTGAAACCTGCAGCTCCCGGTACCGGTGTTATCGCCGGCGGTGCTATGCGTGCCGTTCTGGAGAGTGTTGGTGTTAAGGACGTGCTTGCTAAGTGCAAGGGCTCTTCCAATCCCCACAGCGTTGTCAAGGCTACCATTAACGCCTTGCTGCAGATGAAGGATCCCTACATGGTTGCAGAGCTCCGTGGCATTGCCCTTGATAAAGTGTTTAACGGTTAATTATGGAGAATAAAATCATGGCAGAAAAGACTTTAAAAATCAAACAGGTCAGAAGTATCATCGGTCACCCTGCACGCCAGAAGAAAACCATGGCTGCATTAGGGCTGAGAAAAATCAACCATGAGCGCACGGTAGTTGCTACCCCGCAAATTCTCGGTATGATTGAGAAGGTGAAACACTTAATCACTGTTGAGGAAATCTAATTAATGTCGAAAAGCCGTTGTTGCAGTTTGCTCCCTCTTTCTGTGATAACGAATAAACCTTCAAATATAGAATAGTTATGAGTTTAAATAATCTTCAACCCGCAAAAGGTTCCATCAAGCACTCCAAACGTGTCGGCCGTGGCGCCGGCTCCGGTAAAGGTGGCACATCCACTCGCGGTAACAAGGGTGCAAAGGCTCGTTCCGGTTACCATCAGAAGATTGGTTTCGAAGGTGGTCAGATGCCCATCTATCGTCGCCTTCCCAAATTTGGTTTCAAGAACCTCAACCGTATTGAGTATGTCGGTATCAATATTGATACTCTCAATGCCCTTGCCGAGAGCAAGAACATTGCCGAATTCAATGTCGAGGTTTTCCGCCAGAATGGTCTCATTTCGGGCAAGGACCGTATTAAGATTCTTGGCCGTGGCGAGTTAAACAAAGCCATCAATGTCACTGCTCACGCTTTCTCTGCTGCTGCTAAGCAGGCAATCGAGGCCAAAGGCGGTGTCGCCACAGTAATTGAATAAAGTTTATGGAGTTGATGAAGTCGTTGTTGTAGAAACATAGCTTCATCAACTTCATGACTCCATCAACTTCAAAACCTAAAAATTAACAATAATGAAGAGATTAATACAGACACTCAAAAACATCTGGTCGATAGAAGACCTGCGGAAAAGAATTCTTTACACACTGGGTTTAGTCCTTGTGTACCGCATTGGTTGTTATGTCGTCCTGCCCGGTGTCGATCCTACGCAGTTGCAGAATCTCCAGAATCAGGGTTCTGAGGGTCTGATGGGTCTGTTGAACATGTTCTCCGGTGGTGCATTCTCCAATGCTTCCATCTTTGCTTTGGGTATTATGCCTTACATCACTGCATCCATCGTGATTCAGTTGTTTGTTATGGTCATACCTTATTTCCAGAAGATGCAGCACGATGGTGAGAACGGCCGCAGAAAAATGAATCAGATTACCCGTCTGCTCACTGTTGCCATTACCGGTTTCCAAGCTCCTGCTTACATCACCAATATGATGTATCAGTTGGGTGCCTCGTCAACCGCCATCTATCCTTTCGATGGCAGCTCTCCCACTTGGACTTTCTGGGCTTCCAGTATCATCATCCTGATTGCCGGTACCCTCTTTGTCATGTGGCTTGGTGAGCGCATTACCGAGAAAGGTGTGGGCAACGGTATCTCTCTGTTGATTATGATTGGTATCATTGCTCGTCTGCCCTTCGCACTGTTTGGTGAGTTCGTCTCCCGTCTCACCGATGCTGGTGGCGGACTTGTGATGTTCCTGATTGAGATTGTCGCTTTGCTTGCAGTCATTCTGCTCGTCATCTTGCTGGTTCAGGGTACTCGCCGTATCCCCGTGCAGTATGCCAAGCGCATCGTTGGCAACAGACAATATGGTGGAGTGCGTCAGTACATCCCCATCAAGGTCAATGCCGCCGGTGTTATGCCTATCATCTTTGCTCAGGCAATCATGTTCATTCCCATCACTTTCATGGGATTCACTGGCAATTCCGATTCTAAATTCTGGATGGCTTTTACCGACTTCAATGGTTTCTGGTATAACTTGGTATTCTTTATCCTGGTTGTCCTGTTCACCTACTTCTATACGGCAATTGCCATCAACCCCAATCAGATGGCTGAAGATATGAAGAAAAACGGTGGCTTTATCCCCGGTGTCAAACCTGGCAAAAAGACTGCCGAATATCTCGAAGGCGTTCTCTCCAAGATTACCCTTCCCGGTTCTATCTTCCTGGCCATTGTTGCTATCCTTCCTGCTATTATCCGTCTCTTTGGTGTCAACACCCAGTTTGCCCAGTTCTACGGCGGCACCTCGCTGCTGATTCTGGTTGGTGTTATCCTCGATACCCTTCAGCAGATTGAAAGCCATCTGCTCATGCGTCACTACGACGGTCTCACCAAGACTGGTCGCATCAAAGGCCGTACATCTATGTCCGTTCAGGCATAATTCAACTAATTACTTAGAATGATACTCCTTAAGACAAAAGAAGAAATAGAACTGATACGTGATAGTGCCCGTCTCCTCGGCAAGACTCTTGCCGAGGTGGGCCGTCATATTCAGCCGGGTGTTACCACTGCTTACCTTGACAAAATAGGTGAGCAGTTCATCCGCGACAATGGCGCCATACCCCTGTGCAAAGGATATGAGGGTTTCCCCTCTGCTTTCTGCATTTCGGTGAACGATGTCGTTGTGCATGGTATTCCCTCCGACAATTTCTTCATCAAAGAGGGCGACAATGTCTCTCTTGATTGTGTTATTGAGTTAAACGGATATGTGTCTGATTCGGCATACACTTTCACCTGCGGTGAAGCTTCACTCGAAATGCAGCGTCTTTTGAAAGTCACCAAGGAAGCGCTGTATATCGGTCTGGAGAAATGCAAAGCAGGCAACCGTGTAGGTGACATTGGCCACGCTGTCCAGCAGCATTGCGAGAAAAACGGCTATTCCGTGGTTCGTGAACTCTGCGGACACGGGGTGGGCTTCAAAATGCACGAGAGCCCCAATGTCCCCAACTATGGTGTCCCCGGCACCGGTCCACTCCTCAAGGAAGGGCTGGTCATCGCTGTCGAGCCTATGGTCTGCATGGGTTCGAAGAATGTTGTCTTCTCACGCGAAGACGGTTGGACCTGCCGAACCAGGGACGGCAAACCTGCTGCCCATTTTGAACACACCGTAGCTATCGGAGCCAACGGCCCCGACATTCTCACCACATTCGATTTCATTGAAAACAACAAATAGTACGATAAGTAAATGGCAAAACAATCTTCCATACAGTTGGACGGAACAGTCACTGAATCCTTAGGAAACGCTATGTTCCGGGTAGAATTGGAGAATGGGCATCAGATCATCGCCCACATCTCCGGCAAGATGCGCATGCATTACATCAAGATTCTTCCTGGAGACAAGGTCTCCATCGAAATGTCGCCCTACGACCTTACCAAAGGCCGTATCACCTATCGTCACAAATAGCCTTGTTTGTAGTATCATTGAAATACACCAAAGAATTAATCGATTAATACAATAAAAAATGAAAGTAAGAGTTTCTGTAAAGAAAAGATCCCCCGAGTGCAAGGTGGTTCGCCGTCACGGGGTCGTCTATGTAATCAACAAGAAGAATCCTAAGTTCAAACAAAGACAAGGATGATTAACTAACAAAAAGAATAAAAAGAATTTATGGCAAGAATTGCAGGTATTGACTTACCCAAAAACAAAAGAGGCGTTATAGGTTTGACCTATATCTACGGTATCGGAAGAAGCCTTGCATCCGAGATCCTGGCCAAGGCTGGTATCGATGAGAACAAGAAAGTGCAGGACTGGACCGACGATGAGCAGAACACCCTTCGTACCATCATCAATGATGACTACAAAGTGGAAGGCGCTCTTCGCTCCGAAGTGCAAATGAACATCAAGCGACTGATGGATATCGGCTGCTATCGCGGCATCCGTCACCGTCTCGGTCTTCCTCTCCGTGGTCAGAGCACCAAAAACAACGCCCGCACTCGTAAGGGTAAGAAGAAAACAATCGCTAACAAAAAGAAAGCTACCAAGTAAATAAGTAAAGTGTAGCAACCTGCTGTGGATTATACTTGAACTCGGAGCAGCAGGGTAAAATAAGTAGAATCAAGCACAATTAAAAATTATGGCAAAAACTTCAAAACCGACCAAAAAAAGAGTCGTAAAAGTTGAACCTCTTGGAAGAGCATGCATCTTTGCTTCTTTCAACAACGTGATTATTTCGTTGACAAATAATGCCGGTCAAGTGATTTCTTGGTCGTCTGCTGGAAAAATGGGCTTCCGCGGATCGAAGAAAAACACTCCGTATGCTGCACAGATGGCTGCGGAAGATTGCGGTAAAGTTGCTTATGATTTGGGCCTAAGAAAAGTAAAAGTCTTTGTAAAAGGACCTGGTTCAGGACGTGAGTCTGCTATCCGCGCAATCAATGGATGCGGCATTGAAGTAACCGAAATCGTCGATGTCACTCCGCTTCCCCACAACGGATGCCGTCCTCCTAAACGCCGTCGCGTGTAATTCGATGGGTATTCAGATTAATACCCCTATCAAAACCCCAACCAGTATTCAATATTCAAAATTGTAAACAATGGCAAGATATACAGGTCCTAAAACCAAAATTGCAAGAAAATTCCACGAACCGATTTACGGTCCCGACAAGTATTACGAAAAGAAACCCTATGCCCCCGGTATGCACGGTCAGAACCGTCGCCGTGGCAAGGTGTCCGAATATGGCATCCAGCTTCAGGAGAAACAGAAAGCCAAATACACTTATGGCATCCTCGAGCGCCAGTTCCGCAAACTCTACGCCGAAGCTTCCCGTCGTGGCGGTATCACCGGTGAAGAGCTCATGAAGCTTATCGAATCACGTCTGGACAATGTTGTCTATCGTCTCGGCATCGCCTGCAGCCGGGCCCAGGCACGTCAGCTCGTGTCCCACCGCCACATCGCCGTCAACGGCAACGTGGTCAATATTCCCTCTTATGAACTGAAAGTTGGTGACGTCATTTCCGTCCGCGAGCGTTCCAAGTCTTTGGAGATTATCACCGACAATCTCGCCTCTCGTGCCAACAACTATGCATGGCTCGAATGGGACGGCGCCAGTCTCACCGGTAAATTCATCAGCTATCCTGAGCGTAGCGATATCCCCGAGACTATCAACGAACAGCTCATTGTCGAACTCTACTCCAAGTAGTAGTGTTTTCGTCGCCCGGGGCTTGTTGCTGGCTGCCCTTTCATGCAGTCGGTCTTTACGAGTCAGGGTCATAGAAATCAATTATAAGAAAGCATTCAAAAATGGCAATATTATCTTTCCAGAAACCCGACAAGGTGGTTATGCTCGAGGCCGACGACTTCCGTGGAGTCTTCGAATTCCGTCCTTTGGAGCCTGGCTACGGCATCACCATCGGCAATGCGTTGCGCAGAGTACTGCTCTCTTCTCTCGAAGGGTTTGCAATCACCTCAGTACGCATTGAAGGAGTCGACCATGAATTCTCTTCCCTCCCCGGAGTGGTTGAGGACATGACCGATATCATCCTAAAGTTGAAGCAAATCCGCTTCCGCCGCCAAATCGAAGAGTTCGATTCCGAGAAGGTATCGTTTGTCGTTGTGGGTCAGTCCGTCTTCAAGGCTGGCGACCTCAACAGCCATCTCAATGGTTTTCAGGTTCTCAATCCCGAGCTTGAAATCTGCCACATGGAGACGACCACTGAGCTCAAGATAGAACTCACCATCGAGAAAGGGCGCGGCTATGTCCCTGCCGACGAGAATAAAAAGCCGGGCGACCCCATCGGTGTCATTGCTGTCGATTCTATCCATACGCCTATCAAAAACGTCAAATACGAAGTCAGCGACTATCGTGTTGAACAGCGCACTGACTACGAGAAACTGACTTTCGATATCCAGACCGACGGCTCCATACATCCGAAAGAGGCTTTGAAAGAGGCAGCCACCATTCTCATCCAGCACTTCATGCTCTTCAGTGACGAGCGCATCACCCTCGAAGCCGAGCCCAAGCCCGTGCAGGAAGAATACGACGAAAGCACCGCCTACACCCGTCAGCTCCTTAAGACCAAGCTGGTCGACATGGACCTCTCTGTCCGTGCCCTCAACTGCCTTAAGGCCGCTGAAGTCGAGACCTTGGGCGATTTGGTCTCCTTCAACAAAGCCGACCTTTTGAAGTTCAGAAACTTCGGCAAGAAATCGCTCACCGAGCTCGAGAACCTCGTCGCCTCGAAGAATCTCGAATTCGGCATGAACATTAGTAAGTATAAATTAGATAAAGAATAATAGAAATGAGACACGGTTGTAAAATAAATCATCTGTCAAGAACCCACGCACATCGCGTTGCTATGCTCTCCAACATGGCCACTTCTCTCATCCTTGAGAAGAGAATCGAGACCACGCTGGCCAAAGCCAAAGCACTCCGAGTATATGTCGAGCCCCTCATCAATCGCTCCAAAGAGGACACCACCAACAACCGCCGTGTTGTCTTCAGCTACCTCCACAGCAAAGAGGCCGTCAACGAGCTCTTCCGCGAAATCTCGCAGAAGATTGCTAACCGTCCCGGTGGCTACACCCGCATCCTGAAGACCGGCATCCGTCACGGTGACAACTCCGCCATGGCTATCATCGAGCTCGTCGACTACAACGAAAACATGCTCAAGCCCATCGCTGAGAAGAAAGCCAAGTCCACTCGCCGCAGTCGTGCCAAGAAGGCCGAAAACGCCGAGACTCCTGCTGTCGAAGCTCCCGCAGTGGAAGAGGCTCCCAAGGCCGAATAATTGTTCGGACATTCATCATAAAGGAATGCGGGGTGATGCTCATCTCTGCATTCCTTTTTTCGGTTGTCTCCCCAGTGTTTCTTGTTCACCACGGAAGGCATCCCCAAGCACGTCAACATCGTAAATTATTATATCAAACAAACCTAAATCTATGTCACAGATCATAGCAATCCGGGGCCGTCAGATTCTCGACTCTCGCGGCAATCCCACAGTCGAAGTCGAAGTATACACCGATCAGGGCGCCATGGGTCGCGCCGCCGTCCCCTCCGGAGCCTCCACCGGTGTCCACGAAGCCTGCGAGCTTCGCGACAACGACAAGTCCGTATATATGGGCAAGGGCGTCCTTCAGGCCGTCAACAATGTCAACAACGTCCTCAACGAGGAGCTCCGCGGCATGTATGTCGAAGAGCAGCGCGCCATCGACCAGAAGATGATTGAACTCGACGGCACTCCTAACAAGAGCCGTCTCGGTGCCAACGCCATCCTCGGTGTCTCTCTGGCCTGCGCTAAAGCCGCTGCCATGGAGTCCGGCCAGCAACTCTACCGTTACCTTGGCGGTTGCGGAGCCTACCTGCTTCCCGTCCCCATGATGAACATCCTCAACGGCGGTTCACATGCCGACAACAGCATCGACTTCCAGGAGTTCATGATTATGCCCGTCGGAGCCCCCACTTTCACCGAAGCCCTCCGCATGGGTGCCGAGGTTTTCCACAACCTCCGCAGCGTCCTTAAGGCACGCAACATGTCCACCAACGTGGGCGACGAGGGCGGTTTTGCCCCCAACCTCGCTTCCAACGACGAGGCTATCCAGGTGGTCTGCCAGGCCATCGAGAAGGCCGGCTACCGTCCCGGCGAAGACATCTTCATCGGTCTCGATGCCGCTGCTTCCGAGTACTACAACCCCGAAACCGGCCTCTACGAGATGCGCTGGTCCACCGGCGAGAAATACAACGCCACCGAGATGGTTGACTTCTGGAAACGCTGGGTCGACCAGTATCCCGTCATCTCCATCGAGGACGGTATGGCCGAAGACGACTGGGATGGCTGGAAACTCCTCACCGACGCCATCGGCGACCGCTGCCAGTTGGTAGGCGACGACCTCTTCGTCACCAATGTCGAGCGTCTCCAGATGGGTCTCGACCGCAAAGTGGCCAACTCCATCCTCGTCAAACTCAACCAGATTGGTACTCTTTCCGAGACCATCGATGCCGTCAGCCTTGCCACCCGCAACGGCTACACCTCCATCATCTCCCACCGCAGTGGCGAGACCGAGGACACCACCATTGCCGACCTCGTCGTGGCTCTCAACACCGGCCTTATCAAGACCGGCTCCGCCAGCCGCACCGACCGCATCTGCAAATACAACCAGCTCATGCGCATCGAAGAAGGCCTTGGCGACGAAGCCCAGTACCTTGGCAAGAACTTCAAATTCCTCAAATAGGAATAACCCAATACAAAAATACCCTGTGTGGACATCCGCACGGGGTATTTTTTTTGTCTTGCAATTAGTCACCCGGTGTGCCCTACTCTTAAAAGTTGTTAAATATTGTCAGAAAACAGCGCTCTCTGCGTTATATATAAAAACAATCAGCAATTAAAACTTATACAATATGAAGAAACTGCTTTCCCGACTTATGGTTGCAGCATTGTTTTGTGCAGTGATGTTATCAGTATCATGTAACAAGGAAGATATTTCCCCTGTGACGACCAACCTGTACAACAGCATGGTTCCCCTCTGGCAGCAGCGAGAATCGCCAAATTTGCACAAAGCCATAGATAATTATGTGGCCCGATATGGCTACACACTATTCCGCGATACAGTTTACGGCACTGGCAGGGCAATCTCCTACCTTTGCCAGACCTACACCGCCATTTATCTACTGAATGTTTGGTATAGGAACGACTCCCTCTGGTCCTTGAAATGCACCCTCTTTTCGCCACGGACGCAGTGGATGCAGGAACAGATAAAAAGGTTTGAACAGGAGATGTATAACCGTCATCCCAACGACTATATCGGCGGCTCGTTCTATTGGTATTTGCGGCCGGACATACTCAATACTGTCGACGGTGGCGATGTACGGACTCACGACCTCTTTGTCCAGCGGACTGTGGAGCATGCCCGCGATGTGTGGGAGTGGGTTGAGGCACGCACACGCTATGGCCTCCGCCCGCCTTATCTGGGCGAAGACCAGCTCCAACTACACACCGATGGTACCCGGCATGAACTCAGCCAGTTGGGATTGGACAACATCCCGGCGGGCATCACACACCATTTGGATGTCCAGTTCAATATTTACGACACCACAGGATGGAACGACTGGCATCTTGATTGATGGAACATGGCAATGTGCTCCATAGGAGCTGCATGCTATGTTGGTTATTCATTCTTCAGTGGTAGCGGTATTGCTGTTCAATGGTTTTTTATCATTGAACAACCGAAACATAAATGTAGAGAAGGCAAAGGAACAAAGGCGTGAGAGATATCGCCAGCGGTTAGAAATCAGACCATAAGAAGTTTCTTTATGATTGGAAACCGCTTATATCAAAAAAAACGCGTATATTTGCATTTTTGTTTAGTCCTACCTGTCGCCGGGGGCTGCTGGCCTGCGGTGACGGAATGGGAAGATAAGAATACATAGAATACGATGAACAACATACGCAACTTTTGTATCATAGCTCACATCGACCACGGCAAGAGCACGCTGGCCGACCGTCTTTTGGAGTATACCGCCACGGTGTCGCAACGCGACATGCAGGACCAGGTGCTGGACGACATGGACCTGGAGAAGGAACGCGGCATCACCATCAAGAGTCACGCCATCCAGATGAACTACCGTTACGACGGTGATGGTGAGAACGCAGGCAAGGACTTTGTGCTGAATCTTATCGACACACCGGGTCATGTGGACTTCAGCTACGAAGTGAGCCGCTCGATAGCAGCGTGTGAGGGGGCCTTGCTTGTGGTGGACGCCACGCAGGGCATCCAGGCACAGACTATCTCCAACCTGTATCTCGCTTTGGAGAATGACTTGGAAATCATCCCCGTGATGAACAAGATAGACCTCGACAGCGCTATGCCCGAGGAGGTGGCCGACGAGATTATCGACCTGCTGGGCTGCAAGCGCGAAGAGATTCTGTCGTGCAGCGCCAAGACGGGTATGGGTGTGCCGGAGGTGCTACGGGCTATCGTCGACCGCTTCCCGGCTCCCAAGGGCGACCCCGAGGCACCGTTGCAGGCATTGGTCTTCGACTCGGTGTTCAATCCCTTCCGGGGTATCATCAGCTATTTCCGCATCATGAACGGCACCATCCGCACCAACGACCATGTGATGTTCGTCAGCACCGAGAAGGACTACCATGCCGACGAGATTGGCGTGCTACGCTTGAACATGGAGCCGCGCAAGGAATTGAAAGCCGGTGATGTGGGGTATATCATCAGCGGCATCAAGACCTCGAAGGAGGTGCGTGTGGGTGATACCATCACCCATGTGGAGCGTCCCTGCGACAAGGCTATCGAAGGATTCGAGGCAGTGAAACCCATGGTCTTCGCAGGCGTCTATCCTGTCGATACGGATGATTACGAAGAGTTACGGGCGTCGATTGAGAAGTTGCAGCTCAACGATGCGTCGCTGACGTTCGAGCCGGAGAGCTCGCTGGCGTTGGGATTCGGGTTCCGCTGCGGATTCCTCGGCCTGCTGCACATGGAGATTGTGCAGGAACGTCTGGAACGCGAGTTCAATATGGACGTCATCACCACCGTGCCCAACGTGCAGTACAAGGTTAAACTGACCAACGGCGAGGAGAAGGACGTATACAATCCCTCGGGCATGCCTGAGCCGAACAACATCGCCGAGGTGTACGAGCCTTATATCCACGCCCAGATCATCACCAAGGCCGACTTTATCGGGTCGGTCATCAAGCTGTGCATGGATAAACGCGGCATCCTCAAGAACCAGACCTACCTCACCACCGACCGCATCGAGATAACCTTCGACCTGCCGCTCGGCGAGGTGGTGTTCGACTTCTACGACAAGCTGAAGAGCATCTCGAAGGGGTACGCCTCTTTCGACTACTACCTGAACGGTTTCCAGCCGTCGAAACTTGTCAAGCTGGAGATATTGTTGAACGGGGACCCCGTGGACGCCTTGTCGACCTTGACGTATGTCGACAATGCCTATCCCATCGGCCGCCGCATGTGCGAGAAATTGAAGGAACTGATACCCCGGCAGCAGTTCGACGTGGCCATACAGGCGGCCATCGGCAGCAAGATTATCGCCCGCGAGACGGTGCGGCAGGTGCGCAAGGACGTCACGGCCAAGTGCTACGGCGGCGACATCACCCGCAAGCGCAAACTGCTGGAGAAACAGAAGGAGGGCAAGAAGCGCATGCGCCAGGTGGGTAACGTGGAGGTGCCGCAGAGCGCCTTCCTCGCCGTGCTGAAGCTGGATTAACCCCAGGTAATGCTTGGAGATATTTATATTCAAAGTATACATTAACGGATAGAACAGATTAACATATCAACAATGAAGATATTTGTGATAGCATTTCTTAGTGCCTTGGTGGCAGTGCTGGCGACGCTGGCGCTGGCAGGGTATATCTTTTTTCGCATCACCAAGCGGTATTTCGACAACCAGCAGAAGATGCAGATGCTGCAGATGCGGGTGGATGAGCACCGTGAGGCGGTGAAACTGGTCACCCCCATACGGTTGCAGGCCTACGAGCGCATGGCGCTCTTTCTGGAGCGCATCGCGCCGGAGAGCCTAGTGCTGCGCTGCTACCAGCCGGGCATGGACACCAAACTGTTGCAGGGTGTCATGACCAAGACCATCCGCGATGAGTGGGAGCACAACCTCAGCCAGCAGGTCTATATCTCGAGCGAGGCCTGGGCCCGTGTCCGCAAGGCGAAGGACGAGATGATTGGTATCATCAATTCAGCGGCCATCACCATTCCGGCCGATGCCGACCCGACCCGACTGGCCGGCACTATCTTTGCCACCGTGGCCGAAGGCAAACAGCCCACAGCGGCAGCCCTTGAGTTCCTGAAGCAGGAGATGCGCGACCTCTAGCGCGCAAGTGAGCCTTTGCCATTGGATGTCCTGAGTGTCGGCTTTGGCTGCAATGGCCATCGACAGTCGTTGGATGTCCGAAGAGGGTAGGGGCACCCCGGGAGCCTGGTATGGCTTGATAGAGTTTGGTAGACACAACGGGTCGCACCGATGGTGTGCAATATACTGCGTGGACGCATCCTTCTAACCTCCGTTGTGTCACCTTGTTGGGGCTTGTAGGTGTCATTTTATTTTGCCGTTTGCGTTTTTTTTCGTACCTTTGCACATTATTATGAAGAATATAAAATATTATATCATACTGATTCTGATAGTTGTAGCACCTTTATATGCCAACGCGCAGAATCGTCCTAATGCAAAGCAGAACAAAAACAAGCCCCGTGTGTATGCCAATACGCAAGGCGGGCAGATAAAACATAACAAACTGGTGAAAACCAGCGACCCGGGCGATGAGTACTCGGGTGTACGCACCGAACCCTACGGGTTGAAAAAGCCGAAGAAGAAAGTGGATAACGACACGGTGGATGTGGCCGACGACGTATCCGCAAAGCCCGCCTATCAGGAGCCTTACTTCTTTGACGAGAACCCGCAGGACAAAGACCATGAAGTCATAGACAAGAAAAACGCCCAGAAAGAGCGTCCAGGTACCCCCGAAGAGGCTGATGACGAGGAGGGTATGGGTATTGTCACACCCCATTACGCTCTCTCTCAGCAGGACGACCCCGGTACCGACAGCGAGGAAGACATCCTTATGGCGGGCGATTCCGCGCTGGTGCATACGCTCAAGATGGACATCTCCGAGATGGCGCCCATCGAGCTTAAACTTACCGACGCCGACCATGGCAAATTCTTCGTCTTCCCCACACCCGAAATTGCCCGTCCCACCTCGCACTTCGGTCCGCGCCGTCGTCGTTTCCACTACGGACTCGATTTGGCAATGCCTACAGGCGAACCCATCTATGCCGCTTTCGACGGTGTGGTGCGATTCTCAAAATACAACCGCTCCTACGGCCACCTCATTGTCATCCGTCACGACAATGGGCTTGAGACCTACTATGCCCACCTCTCCAAACGTCATGTGGCCCCTGGCACCCGCGTCAGGGCAGGTGAGGAGATTGGTCTTTGCGGCAACACAGGGCGTTCGCGCGGCAGCCATCTGCACTTCGAGATACGCTACAACGGCAATGCCATGAATCCCGAAGATGTTATCAGCTGCGAATCTCGCACACTTATCAAGCCTTCCCTCCGCCTTACCAAGGACTCGTTCCGCAAGGTGGCCAAACCTGGGTATACCAACCACAGCCCCAAGTCGAGGGTGGGTAACTTCAGCGACGGCGGTAAGACCTACAAAATCCGCACAGGCGACACCCTCAGCCGTATAGCCAAGCGCAACGGCACCACCGTCAAGAAACTGTGCCAGCTCAACGGTCTCAAGGAGACCTCTGTGCTCAAACCCGGACGAACCATCAGAATTCGATAATATGCGCCTGGACATTCTTACGCTCTTCCCCAACATGATGAGCATGTTTTTCGAGGAGTCCATCCTCAGCCGTGCCCAGAAGAAAGGCATTGTGGAAGTGGTTTTCCACGACCTGCACGACTATTCCCTCTCACGCTACGGCAGTGTGGACGACTACCCCTACGGCGGCGGTGCGGGCATGGTGATGGCTGTCGAGCCTTTGGCCAACTGCATCGAGGAGCTGAAGGCGCAGCGAAGCTACGACGAGGTTATCTATACCGCCCCCGACGGCGAGATGCTCTCGCAGCCGATGGCCAACACCCTTTCGCTGAAGGAGAACCTGATGATTCTCTGCGGCCACTACAAAGGGGTGGATGAGCGCATAAGGGAGCATTTCATCACCATGGAGATTTCGATAGGCGACTATGTCCTTACGGGTGGAGAGCTGGCTGCTGCAGTCATTGCCGACACTGTTATCCGCCTTATTCCCGGCGTCATCGGAGACGAGCAGTCCGCCTTGGGCGACTCATTCCAAGATGGCCTTGTGGCACCGCCCGAATACACCCGTCCCCCCGAGTTCCGTGGATGGAAGGTGCCCGACGTCCTGCTCAGCGGCAACCATGCCAAGATAGAGCAGTGGCGCATGGAACAGGCCATCGAGCGTACCCGCCAACGCCGTCCCGGCCTCCTCGACCATTGAGGCCATTCCCCCTCGCTACGGAGAGGGGCCGTTCAATCCTGCATCCTTATAGTATTGTTATAGCATCGTTACTCGACATGATAACGGATAACTAGCCGGGAAGCAGGCAGCATCGAGCCGGGATTGAACGACCCAAGTGTGTCGTGGCGTGCCGTCCGCTGAGGCTTCCCGGCACTGCGGCGGGGCAGGGGAGACGTGGTGAGGGAGCAAAGGCCGGGCCGGGAAGGAGTATGGAGGGCACTGCGGTGGGGTCGGAGTGTCCGTCGGATAAGTGTAAAAAGCGAATCGAGAGAGCGGTTATCCCGTTTGAAAAGTCGGCCTAATGACCGATTTGGGATAAACGAAACACCCACCCAGAAATATTCGGGGTGGGTGAAAAAACCACATTATTATCTTCTAAACCTATCCGCAGCACATACTGATCAACAATATATTTCAAAGCTTAGTTGGTGCAAGGGAAAAGCGGGCTTATCTTCGCACACTTACTTTTTGCAACGGCTGAAGGTGTACCGGTGAATCTGTTCCCAATGATGGTGGCTGTATTCCGGGTGCTCGTTGTCGAGGTGTTGCTCAATGACAAGGGTCTCGCTGTTGAGCTCCTTAATTGCGTATTTCGCAATGTTGTCGGCCACCCAGTTTGGAGATACAAACAGCGAGTCGCCCTTGATACGCCACTCAAAGTTAATGTAAGGGTCGCTAAACATGCCGCTGCTGACGTAGCGGTCGTTCATGTGCCACCGCATGGTTCCGTTGGTATTGAACTCGGCCGAGTCGTAACCGATATAATTTGTGTCGGACAGGGTGTATGTCCTTTCACTGGATAAACTTTCGTCGGTGAAGTCATGGTACCAATGGTAATAGCTCTTCACTACCCATTTGCCGGCAATCAGTTCCTTGTAGCTGGAGTTGTCTTTGCCTCCGCAGGAGGTCAATGCAGCGAGAGCAATCAGCCATGCCGCTAAGGTGGAGATGCCGAATGTCTTTTTCATTTCTGTTGTTGTTTGATGAATAATTCTGATGTTTTTCTGCCCCCATTAGAGCCATCTTTATGTCGAAAAGTGACATGCCGCCTGTTTTTTTTTATTACAGGGGCAATTTTATTTCCGCTTTGGCGTTAAATAGCCATCAAAAAAAAGTAACAAACCGCAACGTTATGACAGAATTTGAGAAGTACGCCACCAAACATTGTGGCATCAGCAGTACCACATACGCCAAGTATACTTCGGCAATCAATAATTCACTGACCCCCTATATTGTGGAGGAACGCCAGTTGAACGTGGCCCAGATGGATGTGTTCAGCCGTCTGATGATGGACCGCATCATCTTCCTCGGCACCGCCATCGACGACTATACCGCCAACGTCATCCAGGCCCAGCTGCTTTTCCTCGAGAGCGTGGACAGCACCAAGGATATCCAAATCTATCTCAACTCGCCGGGAGGCTCTGTGTATGCAGGACTGGGCATTTACGATACCATGCAGTACATCCAGCCCAAGATCGCCACCATCTGCACAGGTCTTGCTGCCTCGATGGCCAGCGTGCTGCTGTGTGCCGGCGAGAAGGGGATGCGCTGCGCCCTGCCACATGCCCGCGTGATGATTCACCAGCCCATGGGCGGTGCCGACGGCCAGGCTACGGACATGGAGATTACCGTCCGCGAAATCCTCAAGCTGAAAAAGGAGCTCTACGAGATTATCGCCAAACACAGCGGACAGCCCTTCGAGCAGGTGGAGAAGGACAGCGACCGTGACCACTGGTTCACCGCCGAAGAGGCTAAGGCCTACGGCATGATTGATGAAGTGTTGACCAAGAAGAACTAGTTTGGCCAGAATAGCTAGTAGTCTTATGATGCAAATCAAGATAAGAAATACCTCTCACCACCCGCTGCCGAAGTACGAGACTGCGCAGTCGGCGGGGATGGACTTGCGGGCATACCTGCCCGACGGGCCGGTCACACTGCGCCCCATGGAGCGCGGACTGGTGAAGACAGGCCTTTTCATGGAGCTGCCCGCAGGCTATGAGGCGCAGGTGCGCCCCCGCAGCGGCTTGGCCCTGAAGAAAGGTATCACTGTGCTCAACTCGCCCGGCACCATCGATGCCGATTACCGCGGCGAGATTTGTGTGATCCTCATAAACCTCTCGCAAGAGGATTTTGTTATCAACGACGGCGAGCGCATCGCCCAGATGGTTATCGCCCGACATGAGCAGGCAGAAATCATTCAGGTGGAGGAGTTGTCGGACACTGAGCGCGGTGCGGGCGGCTTCGGCCACACTGGAAAGAGTTGAAAAATGAAAGTTGAAAATTGAAACGGCTGGCGCATAGGCTGGTTCTGCTTGTTGCGATAATATCGCAATTGTTCTCTTCATGCCACGCACAGTCGGGTTCCCAAGTGGCCGGTTTCGTGCATTATCATCCCGTCGAACCTTTCTATACAGGTTCTGAGATGATGATGGATTGTATTTCCAGATACCGGGATAGTGGAGCGTGTGTTTTTGCCGAAAAGTATTTTTATGCCGGGA
>JAEEGL011657148.1_pt1 | contig 27740 bp, 26 predicted proteins | sample 9134231 | NCBI WGS metagenome assembly JAEEGL01 (sample SAMN16246548, study PRJNA631951) | gut metagenome | biome: gut microbiome; feature: rumen; material: fiber-attached | host: Bos | place: Iran: Karaj | collected 2018-10
ATGTCAACCGGTGATGGATGGTATGATGTATCACATACTCAAAAATGGGCGATTCAAACTCATGCCACATTAGGATATGTGACACTGCACAATGCTTTGAATAACAATGGCGGGTATTTGAGTTCTCCAAATAGCAGTTCCGGAACCACTTTGGTTACTACATCGACATATGGGGCAAGTTGCAGGTGGGTGCTAGAACCTTACAATGGAGAAACGCTTAATCATGTAGAAATGACTTCAATTTCTTATGCAGTTGCACTAGGAAGCAGTTTTGATTATGATGCAATCATGTATGATGATCAAATAGGAGTAAATGGACCGGTGACATTTACAGTTGTGAATAATGATTACTCATCGACGGATAAAGCAACTATCAATGCAACCACAGGGCAATTGACTGCAATTAAAAATGGCGCCATCAAAATAAGAGTAACTTATACTGGTGCTCCTTGGATTTGGTGGTTTAGTATTCGAATAACTCCATATTATGGATGTAAACCTTATAATGACATATCTTCCAGTTCTAATCCAAATTATGCAATTATGAATTGTCACGGATATGCTCTTTGGACAACAAGCAATTTAAATAGTAATGACTGGTTTAGTCCAACAAATGATCAATTAAACCAAGTAAATACTTCTAATGACTTTTTGAGTGTTTTCAAACCTCAGTTTGAAAACTGGCTGAATGACAACATAGGCATTAATAAGTGGGAAGATGTTACCAATGACGGTGGTTTAAATGCAGTTCTGTCTAACAACCAATGGCTAGTAGTAATGAGAGTTGGTTTTCATCCAGAATTTGCAGGTACATTTTATTTGTATGACTATCATTTTTGGTACAGGACTGATTATGGAGAATGGGTAAATAAGCATGGATATAATTCAATCAGCCAAAAATTGGGTGAAGATGTTCCATCAGATAATAGCTCAACTGGGTGGTCTTTAATTATACCAAGCTATTACAACAGCGATTTAGTGTATTATCGGATAACGGAGGAATGAAATATGAAGAGATTGTTCCCACTTATGATACTGATTTTTACAGTATTAATAACATTTTCCTCCTGCTCTAATGAAAAAATGGTGATTGACGACTCTCCTTTTGATTCTAATTTTGAACATCTCCCTACTTTTGAAGATATGTCTCGTGTTTTTTCGGGAATGTCTTTTGAGGAGGTTATTTCCATAATTGGGAAACCCCATGGACATGCCGATTTTGTAAGTCACAGCAATGGATACCAGTGGGTTACTTCTGAAGGTGAAGTTTTTACGATGCTTTTTTTGCCAAAGGAGCATTTTGACGCGTCTGGCATGAGTCGTAGAGAATACTATGAACATATATATGCAATGGGTAATCCTGTTTCTCAGAAAATCGTGTTTCTTGAAAATTCAATTTCTTCTTCAGAAGATTGTATTATTTTAAATGGAGTACATTATTACAAAATTCTTGAACCAAATGGATTTGGGAGATTGCTGAGTTATTATTTGACTGTCCCCTCAGAGAATGTATCAAATGGCGATGAGATTTATTTGATTATTAATAATCAACCTATCAACGTGACATCTTTTTGTATATGTCCTGATGAATCTGACTAATTCTGCACAAAAGCAATAGCAATTGCGTTAGTCCAAATGGATTTGAGAGTGGTACTATCAATTGTCAGAGGTATGTATTTTGGATCTATATTGTTCCAAGTAATCGGATTACTGATTTACAATGATATGATTTGTTTTATAAAGCAAATACATCAAGCGATGTATTATGTGGATGTAATAGCATTCCTGTAGTTAAAGAATCACTAGAAGAAATTGGTTGAATTTGGAATTTTCAGACAAAGGGGAAGAGTATTTAAACAAATGGTGGTGCAGACATTAATCTAGAGAACAATCAATGATTGGTTGTGTTTATGATGGGGGGATAATTCGACCGAGATGAATGGCGAGAAAGAGTGCGCAAAAGATTACAAATCACTCAAAAAACGATTGGGATGCCGGGACTCGACTCCTTATGCTTGTTGTATTAAATCTTTCAGGAAGCGCAAGTGGATGTGACTTGAATACTGCATACTATTCAAACAACAGTGACTACAAAGATGAATGGGTTCTCAATAGGATGCTACCAACAAATGGGTATGAACTAAACTATTCGCCAAATGATTGGTCAGGCATTATCGAACCATTGACCAACTGTTTTCAATACATGTTAAATTGCCAGGCTAAACCTTGGTCTCCTACGCAACCGTGGATTTTTGCACAACCTGGAGATTATTCTCATAACTCAATAATAGGATATGAATCAGACCCAGATATAATAGTTTATGCGGTCGATAATGATGTAAATTATTACAATGAAGAATTCAATACCACCAAAATATTTGAGCCAATAGAAAAGTATGATATATGTCCTTTAGGTTCATATAAAGTTGCACTCGTCATAGGAGAATATCCTATCAACAATAATGAAACCGGCTATGATTATCACTGGTATAGGCAAGACTCTGATGGTCTTTGGTCGCATAAAAGAGGAGGAAGTCCAGTTACCAGAATTGATTCTGCTACTCGTTATATAATTGATCCTGAATTGGCATCCAGGAATTACCCAGATTGTAATTATAGTACATTTGTTGGTTTTTTTGCTGTTACACCATGGAATCATATGTGGGGGAATATGACGGATTCATTAGTCTTGACGGATTTGTCAGATAGAGAAAGAGTTATTCTTTATTTATCATCAATTGGAGCACAGACCATTAGTGGGCGAGCTGTTTATACATTGAATATTGATGAATCAAAAAGGTTAAAGTTTGATTGCGATAACATGGATGGGTTTATTGATTTTGGTGGAGCGTTTGTCCCAATTGATGAAGAATTCATGATAAATCGGCCACATTAAATATGATTCTTATAAAACATGATTTTTTACGGAGGAGTAATTAAGATGAAAAAATCTGTCTTTTTTGTGTTGTTATGCTGTTTTGTTATTCTAACAGGATGTAATTCATCCAAACAAGCCGCAATTGTTGACAACGAAATCAACGCGGCTTTTGACACTTCACTTATTTACCCAGGTATCACACTTGGAGAAGTATCAAAGTTGTTACCAGGCCAATCAATACCATCCAGCAAAAGTGTTGATTACCCAATTTACAGATCTTGGACAATAGGAAATGATAAAGTCTTGGAAATTAGTTTTTGCATGGTGGGTGATTCTCCATTAAATCAACCATCAGAGACACTTCATGTCATCTCCAAAGAGGAGGCCGCCGAATTGAAAAATTGGTTTGATGGTTTCAAGGCAATATCTGCACACATTATTGAAAACGGAAAAGAAACTTCAACACTATTTGAGGGCACTGATGAATCTGTCATGACCATTACGAAAAAGAATGTAATAATCGAGAAGGATAGCCGCTATACATATGCAAGTGTTGATTCTATAAAAGTTGGAATGTCTTGGAAAGATGTTTATGAAATTCTCCCAGAAAATAGTTATATTTCTTGCATGGGGGCTGGTTATTTTGTAAATGATTACGAAACAAATCACATCTATAATATAACTTTTGATTTTAAAACCTTGACTGTATCTAGTATTGAAGATACAGGAGTATGTGTTGGTTATGTTTCACCTAAAGAAAACTTGGGACGATTGAAGCAAGGAATGACTATGAAAGAAATTGTAGAAATAATTGGTGTCCCTACAGGAATGCCAACTTCAGGTGTTATTGTATATGTTTGGAACATAGAAGATTACAATCACCAAGTGGCTTTGCAATTTCATGATGGTGAAATGATGATTCTTGATCGTATAATTGGAAGTATATACGGGGAATAGATGAAGAGCCCTGCGTGTTTTAACAAGCACTTAACAAGAATTCTCTCTCCTCTAAATAGGTCTAGATGAATAGCGAAAAACGGTCGGGACACCTGGGGCTAGACTCCTTAGGCGTGGCTCTATCTTGTCGGGACGCTATAAAACGTTAGAAAAGCTGCGAAAACGCGAGAAAATGCGAGCATTTCTTCTGCCGCTTCACAGTTTTTGAAAATTTGCACCTGAATTGGCACCCTTGTTTTCTGAACGTAGAACTGTGAGCGTGAAATATAATTCAATATGTCCCCGTAGCTCAGTAGGATAGGGCGGTCGCCTTCTAAGCGACAGGCTATTGGTTTTAATCCAATTTTGGATGTTATTTTGTTATAAAGCAATTCTTTTTTACTAATATAGGATATCAACCTGATAGTAACTATGCTTCAACAGAAAAAATGAGGTTTAATATGCCGCATCCAAGCGCATCCGTTTATGATTTATCATTGTCATGCACTGGAGATGAGTATGTCGCACAATACTGTACACCTTGGCCGCAAGAGTTGAACAGTGACATCGCTGAAAACTGAACACCTTCGTCGAAACAATTGAACAGCTAATTTCATTAACATTCAATTTCAAATGATGAATAATCAATTTCTGTTATAGTATCTGGCTCTGCCCAAACCCGAGGTTTAACGCTTTTATGGTTTTCCAGAAAGAGTGATGAACAATAATCAACTCAACAATGGTGTTTAATCTATCCGTCGCAACTGTCCATTATTGAGCGATGAATTTGTTCAACCTTCAACGGCTTGGGTGTTCAACAACTGCGACATATTCAGGAGATGTGCTTGATTTGAAAGGTACGATCTAAAAATGTGTTAAAGGCTTAAATTCCTACTATTGGAAGAATAAATAACTTGCGTGTTGAGCTTAAGCGTTGGACCGCGGACAGTTTTCCACATTCGGGAGACAAACCGAAAAGCATATTAAACAATCAATTTGTGACTGATTGCGATTTGTGTGTCTTAAGATTTTTGTGCATTTCAACAATTTGATATTAAAGTACGTTTGTTGATTATCGAAGTTATTGCCATCAATCCTTTACCACTTAACCGAATAGTATCAATGCAATGGAGAAACAAATGAGAGTTGCCATAATCGCACAAAATTCAACTGAATACATTTCAACAATAATTGACATATGGAATGCTGGCGACTGTGCGGTCTTAGTAGACTGGCAGACACCCATCCATTCTATTGTTAGTATTATATTAGAAGCCGGTGTGTCAAAATGCTATATTCAAAAAGGCATTTATAAGGATATTTTAAAGCAATTAACACCGGTCGAATACATTCTGTTTGATACATCAAACACTATTGGTTTTTTACCCAACTACATTTACGAAAAATACAAAGAGAATTACAGCAAAGATGAGGCTCTTGTGCTCTATAGTTCTGGAACAACCGGAAAGTCAAAAGGAGTTATTCTATCTCATTACGCTATAAGCACTAATGCGGATGCAATCATTAAGTATATGAATATATCCAAGAGTATTGACATTATTATGGTTATCAAGCCATTTTCTCACTCATCAACAATAACTGGAGAGATACTGGTTTCATTAAAAACAAATGTTAAATTAGTAGTATCAACACTTCCTCCGCTTCCACGTATAATATTGCGAACAATAGGCATGTTCGGCATTACTACTATTTGTATCAATCCTACCATATTGTCTTTATTAGTTGATGAGTATTCTAAAGGCAATCATAAGTTACCATCTTTGAAACAAATATATGTGAGCGGTTCCATTCTTGGCGATTATTTGTATAACAAGGCTCATAAACTATTAAATGTTCACATTTTTAACGTATATGGACTAACCGAGGCTGCACCACGTGTTTGTGCCCAAAGAATTAACTGTTGTAAATCCAATTCAGTTGGAAGGCCAATTGATGGAGTTGAAATAGCTATAGTAGACGATACGGGAAAACAGTTGGGTTATAATGAGTCTGGCATTATCCATATAAACTCCCCGTCGATTTTCAATGGGTACGTTGTTGGAGAAGTAAAATATATATCGTTGTACAATGGATGGCTAAATAGTGGAGACATTGGATACTTGGATAATAATGACGAATTGCATATTGTAGGTAGAATTGATGAAATCATTGTTTGTAACTCTCACATAATCTACCCTAACGATATAGAGAACAGAATATTAAGTCATAAGCTCATAGACGATTGTTGTATTTGTTGCTTTAAAAATAAAGAAATAGACACAATTGTATGCCTCTATACTAGCCATTTTGATTGCAACAGTATAATTATAAATAGCCTAAAAAAAACTTTGATAAAATACGAAATGCCCCAAAGGATAATAAGAGTAAATCAAATTCCTCGTAATTCAAATGGAAAAATTGATAGGAAAAAAGTTCTAGCTTTTTTACAAAAGGACTTAATCTATGAAGAACAATGAAATTAAGAATGCCATAACAACAATAGTTAGCAAATATTTTAGTGATGTAGATAGAGATATGCTAGACTTTATTGACCTTGTTGAAGATCTAAACATGAGTTCTCTATCATTTATTTCAATGGTCATTGACATAGAATCATGTTTTGACATTACTATCTCTGATGACAAATTATCAATGGACAATTTTAGAAACATCGATGCAATAGTTAAGATTGTAATAGACACCAAACATGCCAAAAATTAGTACTACACTGGATTGGGGGAAATATTAATGAACAAATTAGAAAGAATGTTAAAATATGTTTCGGAACATAATGACTTCTATAAAAGACGCATAGAAGAATATGGAATTACCAATCCTATTGACATAAATCAATGGCCAATTCTGACAAGAAAAGAATTACAGAATAACAGGTACAATATGTTTTCTGATGGTTATAAAATGAGATATTATAATCAACAGTTAAAGAGACAATCGTCTTCTGGCTCAACTGGAGTACCTGTAAATGTATACTGGGACTATTCAGATTGGTATGCATCAAATATGCATTTATGGAGAAAGCGAGCGAATATTTATCATGTATTTCCTAACGATAAACAAGTTTCTTTTGATTTGAGTGGCTTTAGTCAACCTAGCGGAGGAGATTTTTTTTATATTAATGCACCAGTTAACATTTTAAATATTAATATCTCAACTCCAAGGAGTGTAAATCAATATAAACGTATATTATCAATTATCCGAGATTTTGAACCCAAATGGTTACGAATTAGACCATTTTTTCTTCAAATATTGGTCAACACTTACAAAAATCTTAATGAAATTCCTCCGAAATCAATTGAGTACATCGAAACATATGGAGAATGCTTAGAAATAAGGCTCAAAGAATTATCACATCAATTGTTTGGTGCCGAGATTGTTGAATTGTATGGGACCGAGGAACTAAATGGTATTGCATTCGAAAATCATAATAATGAAATGGAGATTCTATCTGACAATGTGTTCGTGGAAGTAAAAACTCACAATGGGATTTCACAAAATGGTTCTGGCGGTGCGATAGTAACAAGTTTATCGAATCACTCAATGCCAATGATACGATATGAAATAGGTGACCATATATCTATCTCCTCTTCCACTTATAATAATAGTGCTATTGTTAATTCTGTTATTGGTCGAACAATTGAACATATAATAACAAATGATGATGTCGTTATTGCACCAACTTTATTATTGGAAATCATAGGAGAAGTCAACAACATTTTTGGTCAAATAATAGTGTATTATAAGTATGTTTTTCATCAAATGGATTTGTTGTTAGAATGCTTTGTTACACTTGATGATTATCACAAAAATTGGGAGGAAACGGTTAGGGAGCAATTAGAGTCCATTTATGTTAAGAGGTTTCCGCAACAAATTAATGTTAGATTCATCGTTACATTTTTAGAAGAAATTCCTATGGTTCAAAAAAAACACAAAATAATAGAGGTTATCAATGAATAATTATGAGTGTTATCCCAGCATAAAAACATTTGTCGTTAATAATCATTATTACTGCTACGATGCTTATTCAAATAGAGTGTTTTCTATAACAAAGAATCATCTTATTGAATTGAACACTTTACGGGAAATTGGCGAAAAAGCTTACAATAGTTCACAAAAAGATACTATTGAATATCACGACATTGAACTTTTACTTAACAAAGGTTATTTTCAACCCACTAGAATTAAAAAAATAGAGAATTTTGAAAACGATTATGTTCATGATGTAATTGAAAGATGTATATCTGAAATCACACTACAAATCACCAAAGAATGCAATTTTTCATGCCGTTATTGTCAATTTGCGACAAAAAACAACATTGGTCGAACCCATTCAAAGGAGACAATGTCGTGGATTACTGCCAAAGATGGAATTGACTTTTTATACAATCATTCGAGTGATTGTGAAATTGTAAAGATTTCGTTTTATGGAGGCGAACCACTTACTGAATTTTCCCTCATTAAGAACGTAGTTGAATATGCAGAAACGCTGTTTGTTTCAAAAACAATTAAATACTACATGACAACGAATGGGTCAATAATGAATGATGAAATTGCTGATTTCTTAAAAAGGTATAGTTTTAATTTAGCAATAAGCTTTGATGGATCACAAAACATCCAAAATTTTCACAGAAGATTATTGCATAATGGAAAAGGAACCTATGGTTTAGTGCTCAGACATGTTGAATACCTAAAAAACAATTACGCCAAATATTTTGGTCAATTTGTTTCATTTATATCAGTGATACTTGACGATGAAAGTGTTGATGATATCATGTGCTTTTTTCGAAATATTAACATTGATGAAAACAAGGTTAGAGTATTATATGCCGATATGTCAGGAATAGACTACAAACCATCCTCCATCATTCATTCAATTATTAATGAAAACACAAAAAACTCGGCAAAAACAAATGATGAAAAAAACAAAATAAATAAGTTTAAATCAATTCTTACTGAAACAACCACGATACCACCAATTTGGCACCACAGCGGGCCATGCATTCCTTCGTTTCAAAGACTATTTTTAAGCATTAATGGTGATTTTTACATATGTGAAAAAATAATAGAGAACAAAAACTTCAAATTAGGAAATATAAAAAATGGCATCAATATCGACAGTGTCCTTCAATTTATGAATATTGGTCGCCTATCAATTGAATCATGTCTTAACTGTTGGGCCAAACGATTCTGCAGCATATGTGCATTGTACTGCATTGATTACGAGAAAGAGTCTTTTAGTACAGAACGAAAGAAAAATGCATGCAAAAAAGTGAAACACGAAATACTGAACTATTTGAAAAGCATTGTAACAGACGAGGGAGAACTATAAATGCCAAAGCTTTTTTTGTTATCTTCCACTCACGATTTTTTGCTATTTTCTTGTTATCCTCCAGAAATGTTTAATATGGATATTTCCAAATTCGTATTCTTAAAGGAAAATCGAGTCACAAGCAAGAATTATTCCATAGAGTATTACGAAACAATTGATGAGTGTATAATTAATTGCGATTTTTCAATCGTACTGAATTCAAATCATATTCCTCAAAAGTCCATTGATTCCACTTTGCTTTTAAGTCGTAAATATGGCAAAAAATCAGTGTTGCTTGATAAAGTTGATTTTAAAGATGAGTATGAAACATTACCAAATAATTTGCCTTATTCTGAAAAGCCAGTTATTGCTATCCTTTATAGTGGGGTTCTATCGTTACCGAGTATATTAGAATTCAATATTCAAGAATGGTTAAAACAGCACTCTATTACAGTTCATCAAGTGTTGTCCGCTCAAACTCTTGAATTAAAGAATCAATTAATTAAAAACGAGCTCGTTTCTTCCCGTAATAATCAAACTGATTCAGAATATGCCTATGACCTAATAGTATATTCTTTAAACATGGGTGACAACTTGCAATTCTTGGATAAATGTATAACTGATTGCAGGTCATCCTTGCCCGATTACATATTCGTTTTGACTCGTTGCGATCAACTATCAATGAATGAGTATATAAACAACAAATTAAAATATTGCGTCAGCGAAAACATAAAAGTTAACTATTTGTTTTCAAAATACCACATATTACCTGAAGAATATAAGGTCTTCTGTGCTCATAAGGCATTTTGCACTAATAAAATTCGCTTTTTGGATGAAATAAGATTTCATTGCATTTTTGATGAATTACTAAGCAATATTACGTTTCCGAGGGGGATTGTTCCTATCCAAATAAAGTAGATTTGGGATACAAAAGCAACAAGACAGTAATATTGAAATAAAAGGAGTTGATACAATGATTTTTGAAAAAGTTAATAGCTCAAGAACAAATGGTGCGCGTAACTGGACACCTTGCGTAAACTGTGGATACAAAAATGACAACCCTCCGAGTGCAGAGTATCAGCAGCGATCAAGCGCAACCGCAAGTGAAAAAAACGAAGCAAATAACGGAAAAAGCTGCGTTTCATAACATTATCAAACATTAGTTTTCGCAGGGATGTTCGTTGCTTGCATCCCTAATAATTTTATTACGGGGGTTATAGCTAGTGAGATTAAAACACGCATTGAATTTTCATGGAAAGATTAAAGATATATCATACTTGCTAAGTGCATTCAAAAAAAGCACAATTGGAAGAAACTATGTTTTTCAATCTATAATCATGTGTCTATTAAATGCCATTTCACCTATCACAAATATGATAGTACCTGGATTAATTATCAATGAATTAGTCACAGATAAAAGGCTGAAGTTGATAGTTTTGTTTCTTTTATGTTTAGTGATTGTGCGTATTATCAATTACCTAAAAGAGAGATTTCTTAGGATAAGTCTAAATAAAAAAAACCGCGCTTTAAGAAGAATGTTTCAATCAGAATTACAACAATTCATATCGCAAATGGAGTATTCTGCTCTTGAAAGTCCCGAGGTAGCGGTCCAATTAAATCGAATAAGTATGAATGCCCCCAATGCCCCACTAGACATGTTCGAGTATTGTTGTGGTTTGCTAAGCACCATCGTTAGCATTATTATGATAGCAACCATTATGACTTATATATCACCTTTTGTTGTCTTTATTTTGATTATCTTCATTATCATCAACTCTTTTTCTACAAAAAAAATTAACCAAGCAAATTATGAATACGGCAAAAAAATTAATGAAAAGCAAAATGCATACTGGAGTGAATTCTATAACCTGACCAACTATGCTAATGGAAAAGAGATGCGAATATTTCAAACCAAAGATTTTTTTATTGATAGATTTACGAGTATTGGAAAAGAAATTGACACCATTTCAACTTGTCAAGACAGAACACAAAAAAAATGGATGTTAATTCAAACTATTACAGGAATACTACAATTAGTTTTACTGTATGCAATTGGTATTTATCAAGTCATAAACAACGTTTTTTCAGTTGGCACAATGACCATTTTTTTAAGTGCTGCAACGCAATTCTCAAGTGTTTTTGGAAATATATCCGAAACATTTATAAAAGCTTTAGATTATTGTAGATATGTGGATGAAATCCGAGTATTTATGAACAACCCTGTCGTTGGGGTAGACATAAACAATAAATCTAAGCTGATTCCACATATTACGTCAAAATCGATTATTGAGTTTAAAAATGTTTGTTTCAAATACCCTGGTAGTGACAGGTATGCATTACACAATGTAAATATGTCAATAAGAACTGGAGAAACAATATGCTTGGTCGGTGAGAATGGTTCAGGAAAAAGTACATTTGTGAAATTAATCACTCGACTATATAAACCAACCAGTGGTACCATTTTGCTGGATGGCATCGATATAAACAATTATTCCGTAGATCAATATCAAAAATTATTTTCTCCTGTATTCCAAGATTATTCAAAGTATTCACTTCCTGTCAAATTGAGTGTTGCATTGAACAACAATTACAACATGGAAAAGGTTAATGATGCTATAAATAAAGCAGGCATATCCAATTTGATTCAAAAATTGTCTAAGGGCATGGATACTTATATAGGAAAAAATATCGAAAAAGATGGATTTGAACCATCTGGAGGTGAAAGCCAAAAGATTGCCATAGCAAGGGCACTTTATCATGAAAGTCACATTTATATCCTTGATGAACCAACAGCATCTCTTGATCCTAATTCTGAGTATGAAATATACTCTCAGTTTCATAATATGATTCAGGGAAAAACTGCAATAATGATTACACATAGGTTGGCTGCAGTTCAATTGTCAAGCAAAGTGTTAGTATTTGACAATGGAACAATCATTGAGTCTGGAACGCACACCAGTCTTTATTCAAAAGGTGGAAAATACAAGGAAATGTTTGATAAACAAGCCCAGTTTTACAAAAATTGACTCTATGATTCACCGCATAAATCTTATGATTATTTAGTAGCAAGGAAGAGTCTTAAAAAAGAAAAAATGCACAAATGAGCATTTTGTGCACAAAATAATTCCTACCATAAGTAGGTTATAAAAGAAAAATGACACCCAGTAATTGGATAGCACAAACACTAGCACACCGAGGAAAATGGGTGGCGCCTTACTTTCAATACCAGGATGATGGCTATCAAAACACGATGGTGGTTTTAATCAATCATATTTATTTTAATACATCAACGCAAAAGAAGCAAGATTATTTTATATTTTGAGTTTCCCCATTTTTTTACAACGAAAATGAAATCTAGTCGCAACAACCTATAGAATGATACCAAATGGAGCAAAAACGCATTGTTTTTAGTTACTATTATCTGTTTATCTCACAAAAACCATGATTTCTTTCATTGTGCAAAAAATGTAAAGGCCACATATATACATAGATGGCTAAACCAAAAAAACAATAAACAAAAAGATGAGATAATACCTAGAATTTTCGATTTTTGTTTGTCAAAAAATTGTATTTGTTTTAACGTTTTCAAACGTAAAAAGGGGAAACTCAAATATTTTATAACCTTTTGTTCCTTTTGCGCAGCAGAAAGGCGTGGTCATAAACATGAAAAAACTGCCAATAAATATCAAGCCATTTTTAAAGACTTATCAGTATACTGCCTTACCTGTGGCTGCCATCACTAGTGATGACAATGACTTTAATATTTTTTTGGCCAACAATTTTGTACAAACTCAATTCAACATATCAAAAAACAAACTGGACTTTTGGCATAAAAGGTTTATTTATTGGGATTGCGTAGATGTTCAAAATTCATTTAGAAATGATTATATCACCTCATCTCATTCTTCAATCATAGACATAATCCAATTTGCAATCAATAACAATTTGTATGTTTATACTCAGGTCAATGAATTTTATATTCGCAATAGGGATGCGTACCAAAAATATAATTTCGTTCACGATATTCTTGTATATGGCTATACAAAGGATAGTTTGCTTGTTTTTGGATATAATAATAGTGGTTATTTGACAACAGAACAGGTTCCAGTTTGTGATTTTGTCGATGCTTTCAAAAGCATAACGGAACCAACAATGACCCATTTATTTAAATACGCAGATTACAATCATTTTTATCTCAATCTGAAACAGATAAAAGAGAATCTTAAAGAATATATCCATTCAACCAATTCTGATTTTAAGTATTCTTATAATGATACTACAGGAAGATATACGTATGGAATAAAGGCCATCAAACAGTCTTTTACTATTGAAATAAATAGGTTTTGTCAATTGGGGAATGTGGACATTAGAAATATAGATTGTATAATAGAACACAAAAGGACAATGGTAAAGAGGCTAGACTTAATAAATTGTTTTATTGAAATTGGTGATTTGATTGAACACTACTCAATCATTATGTCGGAAGTAAATAAAATTAAAAACGTTTTTATTAAAGCCTTATTGACTAATAGTTTCATTAATATGTCTACCATAAGAGATATTTCAAATTACATATTTGAAGAGGAAAAAGAAATTCTAAAAAATCTTATTAATCTCTTGTGATTTGAATTATTCTTTTGATGATCAATACATTTATAACAGATGCAACCGCTTTTGTATTATCGAGAACTAAAAACCACTGAGCGGAGACAAGAATGAATCTCATTTGGCCAGAGGTTTGAAACTTCTAGCTATTATATTTAATAGCAGGATTAAAACTGTTTAGTAAGAGTTGATAACAATTGGCATTGTAGAATAAAACCCAAGTTGGCTCAAAAAAAGAAACAACCAGCATTCAATCTCAAGAAAAAGAGAGATAAATGCTGGTTTTTGTGGATAAACAGAGGGAGAGAAGAAGATTGACAATATGTACTACAATATGTACTACAGTGACAAATTACAACTGGATTTTAACTGCTTCAATTCGCCCAATTTAAAGAGTTTTAATGGGAGATTAATACCGAAAGAAGAAAGGATAATGGATAAATCCGGATCATCGAAGTCGTTAAATCTGTAATAGAACTCATCAAGCTTTTCGACCTTAAATTTATTGAGAGCGGCAACTATTGAATATTCCGCGTTAGATTGTGCATTTTAACCGGACAAATTGTGCATGCTCACCGCTGAATGGAAGCGTTGCCACAAACACATATGCTGGTATTGCCTCTCCTGTGTCTGTATCCACAATGGTAGCAGTGTTTCCAGCCCAGTCAACCTGCATTATCTCTCCGGGTTTGTGGTTCAAGTGCATTGTTGCGTTGTTTTTGATGATGTAGGCGTTGTAATACTTGTTAAATTGAGTTGATTGATAAGGTGTTTCACCAGATGAGTGACATTTCTCACAATACTCAATCCAAAGCAAATTTAGGGTTACACCGTCTTTCATCATTTCTTTTGCAACATATTCATAATCCGGCATTTTGTACACGGGTTTGTTGCAGACGGATAGAGCAATGTGGCTAGTTTTGCATCCGTCATTTCTGAGGGCAATGGATAGCATAATTTGAGTGCCTCTGCCCTTCGAAGCACATCTGCCACAGTGTTTCGGGAACAACCAACACTTGAGGCTGTTTCCTGTTTGTTCATCCCAAGAGATTTTAATCTTAGGATTTCTCGGTAATTGATCATATTGATGACCTCCTGTTGTTATTCACGTCAATGACGTGTAACAACATTTTAACATAGGTCATCAATGCACGGTCTGGCGGAACGCATGCATGGTTTCAGCGGTGAGCATGCACAATTTGTCCGGTTAAGATGCACAATCTAACGCGGAATATTCACTTATTGTCGTTGATCGCTCTTTCGATAGAATCCACGCAGTATATGATAGAACTGTTGCCGAGACTTCTGCCGAAAGACACGATATTATTTGAAATGATCTCCGCCTGATAAAGTCCCAAAGTCCCGGAAAGTCTGTCTATAAGTTGTTTTTTCTGCGAAGGCGATAACTTCGACGCCTTGATGACATCGGACAAAAGCACGATTTCCGCCGTGTCGAAAGGTCTGTTTGCAACGTAGTAAAAGTGATATTTCTTCTTGAACGTAATAACTTCATAGCCGTATTCGTTCAGAAGCGCAATATCCGCCGCAAGAACTTTTCTCGAATCGGCAATTCCTTTTTCGGAAAGTTTCTTGATGATCTCGTCCGTGTTCATGGGGTGATCTTCGTCTGTAAACCGACAAAGGATATCCCATAAAAGAAGCAGTTTTATTTTGTGGTCGCCATCTTGTGCCATAGTTAAAACCTTCTTTAGACTCTATTTGCAATACTTAATACTTTTGTCATACTCAATGGATTTTTGATTTGTTTTTGCTCTTTCTTTCAATAATCTACACTTAATCGCACTAAGGCAATAGTAAGAAGCTGCTACTTCTGAGCTGCCGCCGCCGTTATGCCGAACAATTGAGAAACCTGATTTTGCTTATGAGTCAAAAAATCTTTTTCAACCAATCTGTTAATCGACTGACAAAAGATACAGTTTTTTGTCGCAATAATTAGTCATACCTTTTATAATTCCTTTTAGAAAATTTACAACAGTATCCTTTATTTCTTCCAAATCTAAAATTGTTAAATCTCTTGAACAATTGCTAAAGCTTTCATCTCCATGAGCAAGTGCGTTTCGCTTCTTTCTGACTTGTTCAAGATATTCTTTCTCATCAGATACCCTGTACCTAATTCGGTATTCATCACATAGTTTTTTTATCTTTTGTGCATTAAGGTTTCCATTGATCGCCATCATGTCCCTGACCAATACGAGAGGTTTATCGCTTGTAATATCTTCCACAATACTCTTGACTCTATTTGTATATGTTTTTAATTCTGATGATTGATTATTGTATATTTGTTTAACTTTATAATCTCTCCATACATTCTTAATCTCATCTATTACTGCTGAATAGGCGCAGTTTTCGCTTTTAACTTGATTAAATATTTCTATCATTCCAGTAATAACGGTTGCTTCCACCATATTATAAAGCATTAAAATAAAATTCGATTTCATTATTTTAAAAAGCAACGGGTTATCTATTGTGTTAATTATGGTTTTGTTATCTTTGTCCATTTCAATTAAAATTGAATAATAAAACTCTATCTCTTTTTTCCGTTGCTCAAAGATACTATCAACATCTACCATAATTATTGCTCCAAAATCCTGTCTCTAACATATTCTATTCTTCTAACCAATTTCCCCTGATTATTGCTTGCATCAGAGGTTGTAAGTTCCTTAAACTCATTTGATGTTATCCATGAAGTATCAACAGTAACTAAATTTGATTTTTCTTTTAGTGCAAGCGCAACACCGACAGAGATGGCTTCAAAACGCACTCTAGGGGTCGCTTTTGCATTTTTTGTTTTTGCAAACCCATACGCAAAATTACGCTTAACAAATGCGAGCATGCCTTCAAAATCAAGTTTGTATTGATCTTCGTTGAAAGTCTCTTGATTGTCCGACAGAAAATTATCCAAGAAAGAATTCACATCATGGACAAACGATTGATAATTATACAAATACGCAAAAAAACGCAACACCAATTCAAAACGTTCTTGTCTTAACGACTTACTTTTTGATATTGGGCAAAGAGAAGTAAAATCTTTATTATCGCAACATTTTTCAACGAAGTGCGTTAGTTTTCCCGGATAAGATCCTCTTCTTACTTCTGAATCAGTAGCCTTTACGCCTGTAGTATTAATTCTATTAAACAAATCCTGCCTTACATCATCAGTTGTCTTTTCATCTAAAACAACAACTCTAAATGTTCTGTTTTGAAATTTCCTTTGCTGAGCCGAAGATAGATCGTTGAATCTAAAGCCGTTTAAATGAGTAAGCTTATTTAGTTTGGACAGTTTTAGTTTATTTTCAGCAAATTCAATTATTGTCTGTATCCTTTGGGCTCCATCAATTATTTCAAGCCTTCCATCGTCGCATCCCGCAAAGAACATAAATGGAATGGGCAACCCAAGAATAACAGATTCTATAAATAGAGATTTGTTTTTCGGCTTCCAAACAAATTTTCGTTGATATTCAGGGATGAAAAAATCGCCTTTTTTAAATTTTGAAATTAGAAGCTCAAGAGTATAATCCTTAGTATCGTATTCAATTTGCTTTTGAAGCTCCTTTATTTGAATTTCTGCAATTTCGCGCATTTCTTGGGTCACATTATTTGTTTTCATTTTCATTCTCCTTTAAGTTATTTAATATTGAGATTCCTATAATTCTTCCTAATGCAACAGGGACTGCATTGCCAATTTGAATACCTAGTTTGCGTATGTTGATTGGCGAATCCGGGTCTATGAATTTATAATTCGGGGGGAATGATTGAAGAATCGCCCCTTCTCGTAAGGACAGAGCTCTATCTTGTTCTGGATGTCCAAATCGACCATTCCCATAGCCGTAGAATTGTGTCGTAATTGTTGGGGACGGATTATCCCAACTCATTCGTCCATAGACAGAAGGATAACTTTTCCCGCTATTCTTTTTATGACACTTCAATTGTAAATTTGTCGGCCAATCTCGCCAAGTACCACCTGGAATTGATGCTTGAATTCTTTTAATATTCAAATCACTTAGCTTTGTGCAAAAATGCAACAAATCGTTCGGATCACATTTGCCGCTTTCCAGCTTTGGGAGATCCCCAATTGCTTGTCTCACTGTAGTATAATTGTTTTTTGAATGAGTCGGAGCTATTAGTTCGATGATTGAATGCTTCGATGCTAAAAGAACTAGTCGCTTTCTACTTTGTGGAATACCATAATCTGGACAATATACAATTTTGTACTGAACGAAATAACCTAAATCTATTATATCTTTAACAAATTCTTTGAAGATGTCCGTATTCTTTAATTCTGGAACATTTTCCATTGCTATAATATCTGGTATAATTTCCTTCACAATTTTCCCAAAATAGTGAAGTAGACGCCATTTATCATCTTTGTATCCATCTTTTCTATATCTATGAGTATAACGAGAAAACGGTTGACAAGGTGCACAGCCCGCCAAAATTTTTACTCCATCAGTCGGAAATAACTTGTTAACTTCTTCGGATTCGATTTTTGTAATATCGGCATGTATGAAGGTTGCTTTGTTATTTTGTTCGTAAGCATACTTACATCCTAACTCAAAATCAATTCCTGCAACGACGTTTATCCCTGCCTGTTCAAGACCATTAGTTAACCCACCTATTCCACAGAATAAGTCAATAGCATTATATTTCATATTTATTTACTCCTGTTAATTAGGTAGTTATCAAAGAAAAAAGATGTTTTTGCTTCTAATAAAGCCAAATTCTTCTTTCTTAGTTCGCATTCCCAAATGCGAATTACCACCCAACCTCTTGCTTCAAATAATGCGGTTATCTCCCGATCATGAAGCATATTACGTTCTCGTTTCTTTTGCCAAAACTCCGCGTTTTCGGACGGACGAGTATTTCGACAGTCGTGACCGTGCCAAAAGCATCCGTCAACAAAAATAGCGATCTTATATTTAATGAAAACAAAATCGGGGTGACCTTTAACTTTATATCCACGTCGCCATCCGCGTATATTGTTCTCCTTAAAATATTTGATAAGCCTTAATTCGGTCGATTTATTGCCTTTCGACCGAACTTTACTCATAATAGCGGATCTTTTTTCAGGTTCGAATATATCCGACATAGCGTTAACTATTTGCGGCGAACTTTTCAAGCGTCATATTCGATATAAGTCCGCTTATATCCGTTCCCAAATTGTTTATGATAATATTATCGAAATCCGCATAGTCGATATCTCTTACTTCGTGGAAGATATTGTTATACAAGTATTCGGCGAATGTGTTCGCCAAAATGATAACGATAGGCGTTCCTTTTATATCTCGCTTCGTAGCGGGAACGTAACGCGAAGTAATAACTATGGTGTATTCTCCGCCGATTTCTTCCCGCTGCTCGCGCAATCTTCCGGCATTTATGCCAAGCAATTTATTTGCGGTTGATTTTGATTCTACCGCAAACTTCTTTTTCTTGGTTATGTATAAGCATTCTATATCCGTATGCGCCGCACCGCCGCGTTTAATTGCTTCCACATTGTAAAACATATTGAAACCTTCGGTTAATACGTCCTCGAACAAATAAGCGGTTTCGTTCTCCGGGTTGTTGGAATATTGTTCGATAAGTTTAGGCAATTCGAGCAGTTTACTCAAATCGTCTGATTCTCCGATTTCATACTGCAACAACTGCGGATAAAAATTGTATATTTCTTTTATACAATCGACGGTTAATCTTTCGGAATCGTTCAATACGACGGGTAAAGCATAACAAGAATACTCGGAAAGCATATTTTGAATAAACGGAACGCATTCGTCTTTAAGAGTAATATATCCTTTTGTAGCTCGTCTTCCCGTAGGCAAACTTTTGCTTGTGGGTTTTGAGGGGTGGTAAAGTTTACAAAGCGTATCTCCTTCGACCTTGTTGATTATACCAACCTGCGCCAACAACGTTTGAGTATAATACTCCCATTCGTATACGGTGTTTACGTAAGTGTGTTCGTCAGACTTAAACGTTCTTATAATATCGTCGTCTTCCGCGTTACGAACAGATAAGATTTTACTTACGATTTGTTCGTAAATTTCGGGCGTAACTCTTTTAACGAACGGCAGGATTAGTTCTTCTTCATAATTGTATAATTTGCCTTCCAACCTTGGATCCGTCAATAATAGAAAAATAAGTCTAAACGGAAACAACTGAAACGAAGAGCTTGTGCCGTTTGCCGGATGTTGAAATTGCATGGCGAACATCATTGAAATAAAAATCTTGCGAAGTTTATCTTCGTCCGCAATATATTTCAAAAACAAGTTACCCAAGGGGCTGAATATAAACTTCTTGTTTCCATTGGTTTTATCTTCGTAACCGAACATCCAAAATTCAAGAGTGTTGATTCTATGGTTTATAGAGTCTAACGGACGTTCTTTCGGATTTCTAGTGCGATACAAATCCAAAGCGGCAAGACGTTCTTGCATTCTATGTCGTTCCAAATCTGAAATATCGGTTTTGCAACTATTCTTCACGTCCAAAGCTACCGCTTTAATCATCTCATAGTTGCAAGTATGTTTATATAAAATCCATTTTTCACGTTCGACTGTAATTGGCATTTTTACTCCCTCCCAATTTTATCTACGACTTCAAACAGCAATTTAGGCGGTATTGCTTCTCCGATCACCGTTCTAATAAACGTATCCGTTGAATCTTTTGGGAAACTGATGTTTTCGGGGATCGATGAAACGATAAACGTTTCAAGCAAGGTCAACACTCGCGCGTCCGAATAAGTGCCGTCGGGTAGAAGTCGTCCCGGGTGAACGTTATTGTGAGAACTCATACTTCCGCTGAATGTGGTTCTTGTTGGACACGGTTCATCCCAATTCATGCGCTTAAACGTATTATGGAATCCTTTTATTCTCGTTCCGTCTTCTTTTTTAGGATAGAATACTTCGTTTGTTAAAGCGCTTTTGCCTGTAGGCGTATGTTTTAACGCTATGACGGCTCTATCGTTTTGCGGTTTTGCAAAATGCCACGGAATACCGGAATCCTGTCCCGCTTCAAGAGAAGGCAAATATCCGATCGCCTCTTTAAGCGGTATTTCCGGTTGCGGGGTAGGCCACCCCCAAACCAAACCCTTTCTATACATTTTTACTATTGCCCTTGGGCGAGATTGACATACGCCGTAATCTTTGGCGTTTAAGACCCTCGCTTCTATAAAATATTTGGAAGAATATTTTTTTTCTAAAATTTGCTCTAATTTTAGATATTCGCCGTCATACGGGAAGTACATATCGAGGAATGTAGGCACGTTTTCAATTAAGATATAATCGAAATCGCACTCGTCGATAATCTCTAACGCTCTTAATACAAGGAAGTTGCGTTTATCTTTCTCATAATGCGCCTGATTTTTATTTTTACCTAACGTGCTTAATCCTTGACAAGGCGGAGTCGCAAGCAACATTTTGACATCGTTTTTCTTAACAATATCAATCATGTGTTCTTTTGTTTTATCATCCATAATATCGCCGCAATACATCTCCGAATTAGGATAGAAGTATCGATAGCATTCCGCGCGTTTGGGGAGCAACTCATTTCCGGCAATGATATCAACGTTCGTATTGTGCAACAACAATTCGCCGATACCAGCGCTTGAAAACAAAGAAATCGTTTTGATTTTTTTGCTATTATTCATACTATTATCCTCCAAAACGATACCGCTAACGATACTTTTAAGCATAAGCGGCGGGATAGATTCTCCGATAACTTGACGAATTAACAATTCGGGCGTATTAGAAGGTATATTCCAATCGGTCGGAAGCGAATCCAAAATCATCAATTCCAAAGGAGTGAGAACTCGCGCGTCCGAATAAGTGCCGTCGGAAAGCAACCGACCGGGATGAACGTTTCTTTGCGAAGCGATACAGTCGTTGCGAATTGTAATTGTTGGCGCCGGAGCGTCCCATCTTATACGCCTATAAGACGAGTGATATCCTTTAACAGGTGTCCCGTCCTTTTTTTGCGGAAAATACACGGGGTTTTCAAAAGCGGTATGTCCGGTGGGGGTATGCTTCATCCATAATATGTTTTCCGCGGTATGCGGACGAGCATAATGCCACTTAATGTCTGATTTTTCACCCGCTTCAAGAGATGGAAGATTTCCGATCGCCTCTTGAACGGTAACTTTATGATCGCATTTTTGTGGCCAATTCCATATCGTACCTTTCTTGTTCATTTTTATTATGGCGCGCAATCTAACTTGCGGAACCCCATAATCCGAAGAATCGACGATTTTACTGTCAATATCGTATTCTTTGCCAAACTCCAAATTCAGTATTTCTAATACCGAACGCATTTTACCGTTATAATTGAGTTGTATTTTTAATAGAGTCGGCACATTTTCAATTAGAACATATGTTGGGTTCGTTCTAAAAATAGCCTTAACGACATAAGTGATTAGATAATTTCGAACGTCGGATTCTAACGAAGATTGCTCTCTGTTTTTTCCCGCAACGCTCATACCTTGGCAAGGTGGAGATGCTAAAAGAAAATCCAACGGCTTCGGCGCTGAATTTATAACATTTTCAAAAACAGATTCGTCAGTAATATCTCCGCAAATAACGTTTGTTTCCGGGGAAATGGCTTTGTACAAATCGGCTCTTGATTTTATCAATTCGTTTGCGACAACTATGTCTATACCCATGTCTTTGAAATAGGTTTCCCCGATGCCGGCGCTGGCGAATAATGAAATGCCTTTTAATCTTTTATTATTCATAAAATAACATCCATTACCTCTCCGATATTGCAGCGAAGCGCTGAACAAATCTTAATCATAACATCCATCGATACGGGCTCGTTATTGTTTAACTTTGTTAACGTCGTAGAGCCGATTCCTGTTTGCTCTTTTAAGTCTCTCTTTTTCATACCCAAATCAATTAGTTTTTTCCACAATTTAGTATACGATACCATATTGAACCGACCTTATCCTTCTTTTTTAACAATTATAACATATACTCGCCGATATTTTAAGTATAATCAACGATATTTCAAACAAAAAAACCGAAACGTCGGCGACAAGTCGGCTTGTATTCAAATTGAGAAAGACTTCAATGATCTTTATTTTCCTTAGAATAGTCCACGATGCACCACAAAAGCGTGAGATATTAACACTCTAGTTGAGCGCTTTTGGGAAAATAATACAGATTGTCTTATAGAAAACCAACATAGTCAGCCAACTCTGCTGATACGAGTCTTAATAGACCAAGGCTAACGAATATACTAAACTCAATATCAAGGGTATTCTTTATTGCTTTTCCTAAAGTTCCAATTTTACACAAAAGAATGTCATTTTTTGCTGGTTTAACACGTTCGATAAGCTTTTTGTGCTCTTCTTCCGAGATATACTTTATTCTTGTGAGATCAAAGAATCCTTTTGAAATGTTCTGAACAGAAAGAAATGGAACCCCAGAATTTACGTAATTTGGAGTTTTATGTGTTCCGTCACAAATAACACTTAAAATAGTACCAAGGCGACACCACTCCCACGAATTAGGAATGTCAAAAGGCACCTCTCCGGCTATGCTCACGGGCTCCGCATTTCCGACTTTCTCATAAGGAGTATTATCAGAACAATATGACTATTTGTGCCTTAGTTTTTTTCTTTCTTAATACTAGCAATTATCGTACTTTCGTGTTATACTATGAGAGCAGTTAAGGAAACTGACAGCTTTCGTTTGAAAGCTTGACTAACTAATCTTCTGGAATGCTGTTATGAGGATTGCCCTTTGAGGCTTATAGCAATAGGTCGCCCTATGGTTGGTCACATGATTTCCGATGCTGACTTTAATCATTAGAGGCAGAAAGCATCTTTTTCCGAATGGATTAAGATGAAACAAAACAGTATGGACCTTAACAGGGAAACTGCTATGCGTCTGTGGAATAAGACTTTTGGCAAAGAGACGAAGGTGAAGGATTTCGCTGGAAGGATGATGGCTAAGGGATCTTATAACGACCGTAATAGCGAATATGGATGGAATGTCGATCACATTCTTCCACAAAGTAGAGGTGGCAAAACTGCAGATTATAATTTGGTCTGTTGCCACATTTTAACAAATGACGAAAAAGCAGACAAATTTCCAGGGTTTGTCGCAAATAAGAAACGGTTCACAATCGTAAAGGTTGAGAACCATTACGAAATCAGGCCTGAAAAAGGATCTGCAAAAAAGGAAGAAAAACCTCAGACGGAAGAAAAATGGAACCTTTATGACTCTGCTTCTGGCATAAGGCTTTACAAGGCGTTTAAGGGCTTACAGAACAAGAAGAGATTCGTAGGGACTGTTGAAATCATTCTTGAAGGGATTGAAGGGGCTGATACAGCATTAACTGATTTCATTGAGGATTTGTTCATCAATGAGGATATTCAGTTCGCTGGAGGAGATAACAGTTATTATTCAGGAACAAAAGTAAGACTGTTAGTCAAAAATTATGAGATGCCCGATAATGCTGATGTTGATAATCTTCTTGATAAGTGCATTTTGCTGAACTCATATTTGTCATCATATTTTAAGCCTTTAGCTGTAATCGATGATTATTTCATCACTTACAGGCTTGATTGTTATAATGATAGAAGTGAGTTCTATAGTAAGGATGGCAGAGTTAGCTTTCCAAAACGATACAACCTTAAAAGTACTAATTGCAGACTGAAAATCAACGAATTAGTCATACACAACTCCTCTGCAAAAGAGAAGTTTGATGAATCGATTGGCTGGAACGAGGACGAGTTTCACGACTACAGTTACATTTACACAAAACTATCTGAAAATCTAGGTAAGGAGGTAAGCGGAAAGTAAGACTGCTTGATGTCTCTAGATTAAAGAATATTTTTAAAGGTGATGGGCGACAATCACCTTTTTTGATAAGAAAAAAGGAAAATATATTAATGAATAATATGTTGGAGTTGTGGGAAAATGTGTAATAATTTGAGGATGTGACCTGATTATTTATGATTTTTTATGGGAGATAATTATATGAGTGAGTATAATCGAAAAAACATAGTTTTTGGCACAATATCAATCATTATATCTTCAGTAATGTTGGTATTGTTTGTTGTGCCGTTCTTTGTCACTATGCTTAATGAACAGATAAGAATTGGTGAAGGTACTTTGCTAGATATCGCAGCTATAGCAATCTGGATTATTGAAGCATTGCTTGTTGTTCCATACACAATGTGCATTGTTTTCACTATCTTATCCATGATCAAAAAAGATAAGATTGTCAAAATAGTTATCAACATTTCGATATTATCTCTGAGTTTTATCATGCTACTTTTGGCGAATTTATGGATGTTCATTTAACTTGTTAGTTGTTGAGGAAAAAAATGAAACTAGTCGAAGAATTGTTTTTCAAATATACAGTTGTTGAAGAAAAACTTGTACCGTATGGATTTGTCAAGAATAATGAAATATATAGCTATAATCAACAAATTCACAATAAAGACTTTGAACTAAGAGTGAAGATTGAAAATGGCAATATAGATGCCAAATTATTCGATACTGAATTCAATGATGAATACGCACTTATTAACGTGGATACATCAGGCGGATACATAGCTTCGCTGAAAGAAGAGTGTAGCGCTGTACTGACTGACATAAGAGATAAGTGTTTCAAACTTGAGTATTTTGCATTTGCTCAGACAAACAGAATAGCTGAATTGTTTAAAGAAAAATATGGATCAATTCCGGAAGAAATCAAATTCGGTGGTTCATATATGAAAATTTTCCGTAATAATGAATCCAGAAAATGGATAGCTATTGTGATGTATACAAAGAAAAACAAAATAACCGGGACGAGTGAGGAAAAAGTAGAAATACTCGCACTCAATTTCAAAAATGAAGCGTTGGATCACAATGAACCAGGGTTGTATCATCCATATAAGAATAAGAACAAAAATTGGGTGTCCATCATAATGGATGATTCTTTAACTGATGAAGAAATCATGAAATATGTAGAAATCAGTTACAAGTATTCATTGACATAATAGAAAAGGTAAAAGAAAAAATATATTAGGGGAAAATATGATTTATAAGGATTATAAAGGGACAAAATTATCTGCATTAGGATTCGGAGCAATGCGTTTGCCGGTTGTCAACGGAGATGACAACATAGTAGATGAAGAGACATCTCTTCGTATGGTTGACACTGCCATGAAAAATGGCGTCAACTATTACGATACAGCATGGGGATATCATGGAGGCAACTCGGAAATTGTATTGAGCAAAGCACTGTCTAGATATCCAATAGACAGTTATAACCTTTCTTCCAAGTTTTCGGGGTACGATAGATCAAACTGGGGAAAAGTTGAAACTATTTTCAACAAACAACTAGAGAAGCTTGGCGTCGATTATTTCGACTTTTATCTTTTCCACAACGTGTGTGAAGTCAATAACCCATGATTGAAATCACGGGCTTGAAAAAGCAAGTGAAGAAATCAGCTACGGAAGTAGATTGTTGACTACCCTAAGTCTTGAGACAAAGACTACGTTGGTTTAATCATCACACCTGCGGACGTTTGTCCTAATCTGCAGCTCTGTGGTTCGTCATTAAAAGTCCTGATGGGTAGGGACGGTGTGGCGAACGAGTAAGTTTTACCAACATTGGGGAAGGGCACCTAACGGTCTGGTGTGTACCGGCTTACAGCATCAAAACACATCAAAAAACAAGGAAAGGATAAGCTGAGCGAAATGCCGGTATACGTGCAAGACATAAACGGACATCCACTGATGCCAACAGAACGCTTTGGCTGGGTCCGAAAAACATTAAAAACAGGAAAAGCAAAAGTTGTAAAAAGATGTCCGTTTACCATACGTCTCACATATGAGACAAAAACAAAAGTTATTCAACCAATAACACTTGGAGTGGACGCAGGTAGTGAACACATCGGATTATCTGCCAGCACAGAGACAAAAGAGTTGTATGCAACTGAAGTGGAAATGCGGACAGATATAACGAAGAATCTGTCCACGCGAAGAGAACAAAGAAGATTCAGACGCTATAGAAAAACACGATACAGAAAACCCAGATTTTCAAATCGTGTACATAGCAAAAACAAAGGATGGCTTGCTCCGTCAGTTGAGGCAAAGATTAATTACCACATTCAGGCAATAAAGGAAGTAATGCAAATACTTCCAATAGCAACAATAGTGATTGAAGTAGCTTCATTTGACACACAAAAGATAAAAGCCATTCTGGAAGGAAAACCCTTACCTGAAGGAACAGATTACCAGCATGGCGAGATGATGGATTTCTGGAATGTACGTGAATATGTACTCTACAGAGACAACCATACATGTCAGTGCTGCAAAGGCAAATCAGGGTGCAAAGAACTGAATGTTCATCACATCGAGAGTCGGAAGACCGGAGGAAATGCGCCGAACAATCTGGTTACTTTGTGTGAGACATGCCATAACCAATATCACAGAGGAGAGATAAAACTGCCAAAAACAATAAAGCGCAGTCAATCGCTTCGTGATGCTGCATTTATGGGAATAATGAGATGGACATTTTTTGACAGATTGAAAGATATGTATCCCGGAATGGTTACCTATACATATGGGTACATAACCAAGAACACGAGAATCACAAACGGATTGGAAAAGAATCATGCGACAGATGCTCTGTGTATAGCCAATCACCCAAAAGCAAAACGAGTTGAAAGTGTATTCATTCAAAAGAAAGTAAGACGACACAACAGACAGCTGCACAAGATGACAATACTGAAGGGTGGAATAAGAAAATCTAATCAGGCACCAAGAGAAGTCAAAGGATTCAGATTAAACGATAAGGTTATCTACAATGGACAAGAATGTTTTGTCCATGGAAGAAGAACATCCGGATATTTTGACCTCAGATTGATAGATGGAACAAAAGTGCATCCATTTGTATCGTGGAAAAACATACGTTTGTTGGAACACACAAACACAACATTAACACAGGAGGTAAGGCTCTCCTCCCACGACTGAAGTCACGGGTGTCCGAGCC